>Ga0213835_100259_pt1 | contig 60095 bp, 54 predicted proteins | sample SWPATP01_FD_160576 | JGI IMG/M metagenome (GOLD analysis project Ga0213835, IMG submission 160576) | Coastal seawater microbial communities from Marineland, Florida, United States - SWPA TP0 #1 | ecosystem: Environmental > Aquatic > Marine > Coastal | place: USA: Florida | collected 2016-08-05
TATCCAATGTAATTGACCCCAGAACCCGCCCCTACAGTCTTGGGTTTCGGTCGGGTTTGGGGGCGGGTTTACCAATATCCTGGTATCCAATGTAATTGACCCCAGAACCCGCCCCTACAGTCTTGGGTTTCGGTCGGGTTTGGGGGCGGGTTTACCAATATCCTGGTATCCAATGTAATTGACCCCAGAACCCGCCCCTACAGTCTTGGGGGTGTTGGGTTTGGGGGCGGGTTTACCAATATCCTGGTATCCAATGTAATTGACCCCAGAACCCGCCCCTACAGTCTTGGGGGTTTCGGTCGGGTTTGGGGGCGGGTTTACCAATATCCTGGTATCCAATGTAATTGACCCCAGAACCCGCCCCTACAGTCTTGGGTTCCGGTAGGGAGCTAAAGAGACCCAACAGGTGGTAAAATCGGAGAGCTAACAGACCCAAGACTGTCCCCCTAGGGGCAAAATGTTAAAGTGTGTGAATTTAATTGCTGTGGGAACCTATGGATTTTTCTAATCTAGCGGCCCAGTTGAATGCTGGGGCGATTTTACCAGAAAGTATTGTATTGATCACTTTGATGGTGGTCTTAATCGGTGATCTAATTGTAGGGCGGACAGCATCTGCTAAATGGACACCCTATGCCGCTATTGGCGGGTTGCTGCTGTCTATCGTGGCTTTATACTCCCAGTGGGATAGTACCAACACCCTGGCGTTTTTGGGGAGTTTTAATGCTGATCCCCTCAGTATTGTATTCCGGGGAATTATTGCCCTGTCGGCGGCAGTGACAATTTTGATGTCCGTTAGCTATATTGAACAAACGGGAACCGCTTTAGCAGAATTTATTTGTATTTTGCTGACAGCGACTCTGGGGGGGATGTTCCTGTCTGGGGCTAATGAGTTGGTGATGATCTTTGTGTCCCTGGAAACTCTCAGTATTTCCTCTTATATGCTGACAGGATACGCTAAACGAGACCCTCGGTCGAATGAGGCGGCGCTGAAATATCTGCTAATTGGGGCAGCTAGTGCGTCGGTGTTCCTGTATGGTTTATCGTTGCTGTATGGTCTATCTGGCGGCGAAACTAACCTAAATGCGATCGCCCAAGCCATTGCTAATAACGGAGTAAGTGACTCTCTGGGGCTGGTAATTGCTTTAGTATTTGTAATTGCGGGAATTTCGTTTAAGATATCGGCGGTTCCTTTCCACCAGTGGACTCCTGATGTCTATGAAGGTTCACCAACTCCGGTGGTCGCATTTCTCTCCGTGGGGTCCAAGGCGGCCGGGTTTGCTTTGGCAATTCGTCTGTTATTAAATGCTTTCCCTGTATTGTCGGAACAGTGGCACTTTGTGTTTACTGCCCTAGCCATCCTCAGTATGATCTTAGGAAATGTCGTGGCCCTCGCCCAAACCAGCATGAAACGGATGTTGGCTTATTCTTCTATCGCCCAGGCGGGGTTTGTCATGATTGGGTTAATTGCCGGAACTGAGGCGGGTTATTCCAGCATGGTATTTTACCTGTTGATTTACCTGTTTATGAACTTGGGCGGTTTTACCTGCGTGATTCTGTTCTCCCTGCGGACCGGTACAGACCAAATTAGTGAGTATAGCGGTTTGTATCAAAAAGACCCCCTACTAACTTTGGGGTTGAGTATTTGTCTGTTGTCTTTGGGTGGTATTCCTCCCTTGGCTGGATTTTTTGGGAAAATTTATCTATTCTGGGCCGGTTGGCAAGCGGGGTTATATGCCCTGGTTTTACTGGGTTTAGTTACCAGTGTGGTTTCCATTTACTACTACATTCGGGTAGTGAAAATGATGGTGGTTAAGGAACCTCACGAAATGTCTGATGTGGTGAAAAATTATCCGCCAATTCGCTGGAATTTGCCGGGGATGCGTCCCTTACAGGTGGGCTTGGTTTTGTCGGTAATTGTCACCTCTCTGGCGGGGATTTTATCTAATCCTTTGTTTACCCTGGCTAATGATTCTGTTAGCCGTAGCCCCATATTCCAACAGGCGGCAATTTCGCAGGCGGAAACTGTGGCAACTGTTGATGTTATTTCTAGTCCGGCAATAATCGCTCAGGATTAGTAATCACCTGGTTTAGGGGCGGGTGATATCGACAGCTTTTTAGTTGCTCGCAAATCTGGCTAAACTCGCCCCTAATCATAGCGGTTGGCAGTAATTACCCCCGTTGGGCGATCGCATAATATCTCCACGGGGCGGGGTATCCTTCCATGGTTTCTTGGGGATTTTCGGGGTTGAGAAACTCCTGTAAACTGTCGATATTAGCCCAGGTAGTCCGCCGTTGTTCTTCTACTGATAAAGGTGAAGCGAAAATACAGCGAACTTTAGTAAATCCTGCCCTAATCATCCAGGTTTCTAAACAGGACTGGGTGGGGAGAAACCAAATTCCTTTGGCGTTGGCGTAGCGTTGGCGAGGGGTGAGGGCGATCGCTTTTTCTCCGGGGATACCCTGACAGTCGATGATGATTTCTCCTTTTGGCGCTAAGGCTTGCCGCATTTTTCTCAATAAACCAATGGGGTCGGTGTGGTGATAGAGAATACCTAAGCAGAAAATGGTATCGAAAAATTGGGGATAATAATCTATATGTTCGACTCCTAATAATTCAAAATGTAGGTTTGACTGACGGACTAGGTTTTGCATTAGTTGGAAGTTCCAAAAGTGTTTGGCGTAGGGTTCAAAGCCAATTACACAATCGGGTTGCTGGTCTGCCATGCGAAACATATAATAACCATTATGGCAGCCAATATCCGCTACTTTTCGCTGTTTTAGGGGCTGAATATGGGGGGTAATTCTCTCCCATTTTAAATGCGATCGCCATTCCGCATCTATCAGGGTTCCAAATAATTCAAAAGGCCCTTTTTTCCAGGGGCAAAAAGTTTTTAATGTCGCCTCAAACCGCCGTTGCTGGTCTGCGGAAAGTTCCCCCAAGCGTCCGATTTTCACCACCGAACCCGACAAGTCAAACCATTGAGTTTGGATATCCTCAACTGCTTCTACTGCTTCTCTATACCGGTTTATTTTATCATCAAATAACCGAGGATAAGCATATTGGCGCTGTTGCTGAATCCCATCACGGTTAATGTCGATATCATAGGCAGCCAAATAATCATCAGCATGGTACATATAACAATCCTTATTCGCTGTCAATTTTCCATCAATAATTAGCCAAGGGTCATTGGGGGTTATTTGATAGCAATAAATGAGGTGAAATTGTGAAACTTTAATAAGGAATCCACCGCCGCAAATCCACTGTCATGCAGCATGGCTACCTGTTGCATTTGAGTGAGGGGAATTAAGACATTTTCTAGGGCTTCCTTTTTGCGTTCAATCTCATTTGTCGCATAGCCGTTTCTGGTTTTAAAGGCTTCATAATGGCGGGTCATGGTTTCCTGGAATTGGGGATAAGGCGATCGTAATTTTTCACTCAGGAATAATAAACCACCCGGCACTAACCCTTCATAAACCGCATTTAAAACCTGTTGTCTCTGGTGAACCGGCAGAAATTGTAGGGTATAATTCATCACCACAATACTGCTATTTTCAAAACTACTATTTCCCGCACTTTCACAGATTAACTCTATGTGGTGGGTGTCTTCTAAACCTGATAACTTTTCCTTAGCTTTCGCTAACATAGGTTCCGAGTTGTCAATACCAACTAGGGTAGCAGGTGTTTTTAAAAATCGCCCCAGTAACTCTAAAAACGTCCCCGTTGAACAACCCACATCAATAATTTTAGTACCAGGTTGATAATAGGCTTTAGTCCATTGTACCGCACAGGCAACCACTTCTTTATATAGGGGAACCGAACGGGAAACCATATCATCAAAAACCCGCACCACATCTTCATTAAAAGTAAAAGGTTTTGGCCAGGTTTCCTGTTCAAATAGTTGGTCTTTGTCGGAACTTAGATAAAGTTCTGTATCCCAGAAGTTAGTCATAATTTAATTTTCCATATCGGGTCATACAATCATATTTTACAACCAACCTGCCTCCCCAACATCAATAATGACGGTAACAGACATTACTGATAATTTCAGAAATTGATAAATTTGATAATATCATGTAATAGTTCAACCATCAAATACCCAGATGAATCTTATGTTTTTGGCTAAAGGTTTAGTTATTGGCTTCTCCATTGCTGCCCCCATTGGACCCATTGGAATTTTGTGTATTAGGAGGTCTCTGACTCAAGGTAAAATAGTTGGCTTAGTGTCCGGTTTGGGGGCGGCTACTGCTGATGCAATTTATGGCTTTATGGCTGGTTTTGGACTCACAGCAATTTCTAGTTTACTCCTGGGTCAACAAACATTATTAAGAATATTGGGCGGTTTATTTTTATGCTATTTGGGCTGCAAAATTTTTGGGGATAAGCCAGCTAATGAGTCTGCTAAAATTAACCATAAACTCGGTGCTTATGCTTCCACCTTTTTATTAACTCTCACTAATCCCATGACTATTTTAGGGTTTATTGCTATTTTTTCTGGCTTGGGTTTAGGGGAAACCAATAACTATTTTGATGCCACGTTGTTAGTGTTAGGAGTATTTTGGGGTTCCGCCCTCTGGTGGTTACTGTTGGTGGGGTTCATTGAATTATTTCGCGATCGCTTAAATTCTACTATTTTTCAATGGGTTAATCGAGTATCTGGGCTAATAATTATCAGTTTTGGTATCTTAGCCATTGCTACAGTTATATGGCAATAAAACCGCCCTAGCTGGCGCACCCTCTGACCCGATAATTTTTAAAGGTAGACAAATTAACTGATATTCTCCAGGTGCAATTTCCGCTAAATTAATGCCTTCTAAAATAACCACTCCTGCAGTCAGTAATATTTCATGAGTTAAGGGACTATCATTAAACCTTTGAACTGACAGATAATCAACACCGACTAATTGAATACCAGCATCAACCACCCATTGGGCTGCATCAGCAGTTAAGGCAACATAATCTTGTTTAAATTCCGATATTCCTCGCTCCCAAAGCTGAGAATTAGCAGTTTTAAATAAGATTCTTTCCGTGTCTTTGGGGATGTTTAATTGATTTAATAAATTAGCAGTAATTGCGGTAACATCAGCCACTGAAATTACTAAAGCCCGCCCGATTAACGTCTCTAATGATAGTTGTTCAACAGTAGGACCACCATCAATAAAATGAGAGGGAGCATCTACATGGGTTCCCACATGAACGCTGCTTGCCATTTTAGAAACATTTACCCCATGTTGGTCAATGGTTTTGGTAGACTCTAGTTGAAAGTTTAAACCTCCTGGCCAAGTGGGGAGTTGGGAGTGTAGACCAACGGAAATATCGAGTATTTTTACCATGTTGATAACCCCAGGAATTGACAACCTTGCTCTAATTATACCATGAGTTATCTTACTATTCATATAATGATAATTAGAGACTTCAATATTTCAAATAAAAATCACGGATTAATGCGATAAATTCATCACTGTAAATGTGTCGGTATTTTTCAATTATTAAGGTGTGTGTCTGGCAGGGTTTTTGATGTTTGCTTAATTCCATAATGATGCGTTTAACGGAATGTGTGGCTGTGGGTTTGATTAACAATTGACGATCGCAATATAATCCGAAGGTTGGGGCTATGTCTTGAAAGTTGATGGCGGCTGCTGTGGGATAAATTATTGCTAGTTTCCCGGTGGGTTTTAATAATTTGGTCGTTACTTGTAAAATATCTAGCTGGGAGAGGCTGTCGCTATGTTTGGCGAGGGCTATTTGATGATTATTGGGTTTATAAGCATTGGCAAAAAAGGGGGGATTAGAAATGATTAAATCGTATTGTATATCACAGAAATCCGCATATTGTTGGATAGAATTATGATGAATTTTTAGGCGCGATCGCCAAGGGGAATTAGCTATATTTTCACTGGCTTGTATATAAGCATCTCTATCAATTTCTACAGCATCAATTTTCGCTGGTGAACGTTGGGCTAAGATTAAAGCAATTAATCCGCTTCCCGTCCCAATATCTAAGATATTATCGACAGATTTTACATCTGTCCAGGTTCCTAATATTACCCCGTCTGTGCCGACTTTCATCCCACAGCGATCCTGAAAAATGGTAAACTGTTTAAACTGAAATTTATGGCTGACCATACCTAGGATTAATTGCGTAAAATTAAACTACCTGGGGTAACTTTTTTAATCCAGTCGGTGATGATAATTTGGTCACGATCGCCTTTTTTGATTGGGTCTCCTTGGAGATTTTTAAATGTCACAGTTTCAGGAATATCAACTTTTTCTCCGGTGGGAATTACCACTTGATTAATTTCGGAGATATCAAAAGGACGTAGGACTTGGAAAACGATATATTTACCACTTTCTCCCCCCAAAACTTCGGCGACACATGAATCATTGCGATAATGGGAAATTTTGGATTTTGACTTCATTCGGGAGAAAATAGAGGTGGTGCGATTAGCTTTAAAAAATGGCGATCGCGCTTCGGTCTGCCAATTTTTTTTAAGGGTTACTGGGTCGGTGAAAATCTGCTCACATATCTGGTCAATATCTGGGGCTAAATTACCATTTTTTCCGAAGTGTCTGAGGTCTAGGCGCAGGCTATGTAAACCCGCCTTTTCTAGTCCCTCTAGTTGATCTAAAATAAACCAATCTTTATCTAAAAATAGAAAAGTTCCCTGGTGAGTTTCTACCGCAGGAAGGGGGCGATCGCCATTTTCTTCAGCCATAGCTTTCACTTCAATAAAACCTTGATTATTCTCCTCTGATATATGTTCAGCTAATAGCGATCGGGGTGAGTAAAAAAGCAAAATTCTCCCCACCCCCAATACTTCACAGGGTACAGGTAATTTCTGGCAATATTCAATTAACTTATTTTCGGGAATTTCAGTTGATAAAATCAGACGTTCTAAACATCCAGCGAACAGTTGACACCATCCTATTAACGCCTCAAAATTATGATTTCCTGTCTCTACAATTAACTGAATAGGTAATTGGGGATAATGAACCATTAACCATTCCGCCGCGCCAGGATCACATACTCGAATAGCGGCAAAATTTAGGAGATCCCAATAACAGAGGCGATCGACAATTTGCATCATCACCCCTTCGGTCATTAAAATATCCCAGACCAAAACCGGACGCAACCCCCGCTTTTTCGCCTCTTCCGCCAGAAAAAACGCCTCTGGCTCGGTTAACTTTCCCTGTCTAGCCAATAAAAAAGGTTCTAATAAAACCTCCCCTAAATTAGCTACCCTAGCGCATCTATCTAAGTCCTCTAAACTACCCACAAAAGTATTAAATAGCATCAATTATTCCCTAATTAACTACCAGTAACCATAGAGTATGGGGCTGTTATTTCCACTTTAGATGGAGATAATCTCAGCAAATGCAGTTGGTTAACTTGCGCCAATTTGGGGACTTTGGGGATACAAACAATCCCATCTTTTCGCATACAATTAATCTCCTCACCCACGACGGAAAATAAGCGATTAACTTGATAATTAATGGGCTGACTATGAGGAAGGATAAACTCGACTTTATCTCCCACAGATAAAGGTTCTACCAATTTGATAGCGATCGCCTCTTCAGTCGTATCTAAAACCATCCCTAAATAATCATGAGTTCCGGTATTATTTCCGGCGGCTTGCTCAAAAACCGAACCATCACCCGCCGCCGTTTCTAGGGAACCAGAAAAATAATCCCTATGGGGAATTGACTGTAAATCTGCCGCTATTTCCTGCAATAATTCCGGGGTTAACTCACCTTGAGAATAAGCATCAATCGCCCGACGATAGGCTTTACAAGTCATCGCTACATAAAAGGATGATTTCATCCGTCCTTCAATTTTTAGGGAACAAATGTGATGTTTGAAAAAATCACCCACCTGATAGATACCCCACAAATCTTTGGAGGACATAAAGGTAATTGGGGAAGCCTCAGAAGATAGTTGATAAGGAAGGCGACAGGATTGAATACATCCACCTCGGTTAGAATCCCGTCCGGCGGTATAATTAGAAATGGTACAATGTCCAGAATATGCCATACACATCGCCCCATGAATAAACATCTCTATTTCTAAGGGCGCTTTCTGGGGATTTTCGGCTGAGAATTTAGCCCGAATTTGACCAGCTTCGGGGATGCTAACTTCCCTACCTAAAATTAGGCGATCGACCCCAAATCTCGTCCAGAGTCTCGCTGCATATCCATTTAAACAGGAAGCCTGAGTTGATAGGTGAATTTTCAGATTAGAACAGTTTTTAATAACTCGCATAACTCCCAAATCGGAGACAATGACTGCATCCACATTGAGCTGTTCTAATAGTTGACAATAATCCCCAAATTCGCTAAAATCTTCATCATGAAGGAAAGCGTTTAAAGTTACATAAACTTTAGCACCCTGTTGATGAGCAAATGTAACACCTCTCTGTAATTCTTCGGGGCTAAAATTATCAGCCCTAGCCCGCAATCCATAATTTTGACCGCCCAGATAGACAGCATCTGCGCCATAGGTAATAGCAACTTGTAATCTTTCTAAATTCTTGGCTGGGGCTAATAGTTCTGGTTTCCACATAACAAAAAAACTGCTTAACTAACGGGTGTCTGATTAACTTCTAAAATCTCTCTAACGGTTCGTCCATCTCCTTGAAATCCAAAATACCATAAAGCTGTCGCTGCTTCCGCCCTAGTGACAGTTTTTTGCGGTTGAAATAGGGTAGTAAATCCAAACACGCGCCGAATATTAGCATTATCTCCGTTATCAAAATCTGCTAAAATTGCCCTGATTGCATTACTATTAATTTTCGAGGCATCCTGAAATCCCCAACGTTGTTCAACGGCATCTACAGTCCCTTGGGGTAAGCCTTGGCGAGTATCTAAGGGCACTTTCCAAAGGATTAAATACTCGCGGGTTAAGGGTGCATCTGGGCGGAATTGCACGGCGGTAGAATCCCCTGATAAAGAACTAGGAATTAATCCAGCTTCAGCTAGTCCTTGAATTTCGGAAAAATAGGGATGATTCGCGGGAACATCGGTAAATACAGGTTGACTACTAGAAATGGCTAAACGAATTTGTCTACCGGGAATATCAGCATAAATTTTATTGTTAGCTTGGACTAAAGCGCGGGCAAATTCTCCCCTGGTAATAGCTTGATTAGGATTAGGAAAATTTTGCTCAAAAATACCTATTTGGGCGACATCCATGGCAAACTGTTTTAATTCCTGGGGAATGTCGCTAGTTGTAGAAGTGGTGGGGGTAGGGGTGGGAGTAGTTTCAGATTCTGGGGTAGGACTTGAAGTGGTAGCTGTAGGGTCAGGAGACTCTGGGGACTCGGAGGGGGTAGTTTCGGGTTGAGAAGCGATCGCTTGTGGGTCGCGAGAATAGTCTATAGAAAACTTAGTTTTTCCCTCTAATACTTGCTCCAATTGCAGGTTAATTGTTACCTGTAAATCCTGTTTAGTCGCCACCAACAAACCATCACTTTCTTGGTCGCTATTGCTAACTATTTCCCAGCCATCTGATGTCAATCTATTTTGATAGTAGGTTTTGACTAAATCAATGGAGTCGGTGGTTCCCCAAACTGTTGAAGTTTTTTGTGTATCGCTGGCTGCGAGGGTAACATCTTGTAAGCTGGAACCGGGATAAATGGCGATTTCTTGGGGGAAATTAGCGGGTAATTTGAGAAAATCATCCGGGGGGGAAATTTGCTGATTTTCGGTATCAGTAGATTCCTGAAAAGGTTGATTTTCTTGCAGTTGTGGATCTGCTTCTAAAGATTGTTGTAAGGAGTCTCCTAGGGTACTGTTGGCACAACTACTTAATAGGGCAGTTATGCCAATTATGGGGATAAGTTTGATTAAATAGGGGCGGGAATATTTCACGATTTTAGGTTCTCAATGGGTTGATAATTACTCAAGGAAATGGCTGATAATTTAATTGGGGACAGTTACGGGAACCCCATTTTTTTTGGGGCTCAGTCCTAGAATAAAAGGAACTGCTTTTTTCACCCATTCCTGTGGGGAAGTAAAAGCGGCTGCATCTTCTCCATAACAAATTTCTAACATATCTGTGTGAATAATTCCCGGACTCATGGGAATGGCTGCTAACCCTGGGGGAAGTTCCTGGGCGAGGGCTTGGGTTAACCCTTCGATCGCCCATTTTGAGGTACAATAGGTGGCTACCTGGGGAGAAGTAGATCGCCCCCAACCGGAACTCAGGTTAATGATGATACCGCTACCCCGTTTAATCATGGCGGGGACTAGATAACGGATAACATTTGCTACTCCTTTAATATTGACATCAATTACCTGATTAAATTCATGGGGTGGCACTTCCCACAGGGGCGCAAGTGGATTAATAATGGCGGCGTTATTAATAACTATATCGGGGGCAGGATAATTTTTTAATAGGTGGTTAACCCAATTTTCGACTGATTGATGGTCTTCGACATTAACTACTTGAAAATCATGGGGTTTTCCATATTGTTGGTTCAGTAGGTCTATGGGTTCCGGGGAACGGGCGCAACCAATAACGGTATGCCCTAAATTAATAAAACTCTCGGTCAAAACTCTACCTAAACCTCGACTGACTCCAGTAATTAAAATAATCTTACTCATCATTAACTCCTATTTAGCCATTAATTAGTTTAACAGATAATCGTTTAAATTGCCATCATAAACTCTATCAATCTGTCAATATGTTCTGGTTCATGGGTTGCCATTAAGGAAATCCGCAGGCGGCTGGTGGTGACGGTGGGGGGGCGAATAGCGGGGGCAAAAATTCCCTGCTGTTGTAATTTTTGGGCTACCTGTAAAGCGATCGCTGCATTTTTTAGGTGGTAGCATAAAATCGGGGAAGTAAAACTGGTAAAGCCGGAAAAATTGGGATTTTCAGAATTATCAATATTCCCTAATTTTTGCTGAATAGTTGCCACATTTTCCCATAATTGGGCGCGTCGGTGGGGTTCTTGTTGCACAATTTTAACTGCTGTTAAAGCGGCTGCTGTATCCGCTGGAGTTAAACCCGTTGTATAAATCCAACTAGGGGCGCGGTTTCGCAAAAAATCAATGGCTGTGGCTGAACCTGCTACATAACCTCCCAGACTTCCTAAAGCCTTACTTAGGGTTCCCATTTGTAACAGGGGAGTCCCGGTTAAATCGAAGTATTCGACACAACCCGCGCCAGTGTTTCCAAAAACTCCGGTAGCGTGGGCTTCATCGACTAATAACATACTATCAAAATCTTGGGCGAGTTCTACTAATTGTGGTAGGGGGCATAAATCGCCATCCATGCTAAACAGAGTGTCGGTTATAATTAGACTTCTGCGGTATTGGTGGCGATGATTTTTTAACAGGTTGGTTAGGTGATTAATGTCGTTGTGGGGATAGTTAAAAACGGTCGCACCGCTGAGTTTTGCCCCCATCTTTAAACTGGAGTGGTTATACTCATCAGAGAGAATGATATCTCGCTGATTAACTATGGCGCTAATAGTGCCAATATTAGCTAAATAACCGGAACTAAAAACTATGGCATCTTCGGTATTTTTCAGGTGAGCGATCGCCAATTCTAGCTGTCTGTGTAATTCCCGATGTCCGGTTAAAAGTCGCGAGCCGGTGGTTCCTGTTCCCCACTCACTGGTCGCGTTCATGGCGGCTTCTATTAGACGTTTATCTCCTGCTAAACCTAAATAATCATTACTCGCAAAATTGAGCATTTCTCGCCCATTTACAGTAATTATCGGACCGGGAAGACTCGTAATGGGTGTAACGGAACGATACCAATTAGCCTGGTGAATAGTATTAAGCGATCGCTGCATCCACCCATAAGCATCTTTAACCATAACTCGTATTTTTTAATCGGGGAATAAATGTTCAGAGGGGTTAATAGTATCGATATCCGCACTATTGCCACGCACAGGAGGCAGCCTTTCGACTAATCCCATATCAAAGGCAATATCTGGCAACTCACCCACCATATATTGTCCGGCTTCCCAAATGCGATTAGGGGTAAAACAGATCTGGCGCAGTTCCACCACTTCGGTGGGGTCAAACATTTGCCTAGACATTCTTCTTTCTAGTCCCATTCTTCTATAATCTCCTCTTTTTTGATTCGATGACGGGCATTTTTGAGGTCATTACTATTAATCATTTTACCACAGTGGGGGCATATAAATCTGGTGACTTCATATTTTTGGGCTTTTCTTTCCTCAATTACCTCCGCAAAGCCAGAGGCGATAATACCTGCGGGAAGTGCAATAATACCAATACCAGTGATGGCTAGAACCGCCCCCAATAATCTCCCCCAGGGGGTAATGGGATAAACATCACCATATCCCACGGTGGTTAATGTCACTACCGCCCACCACATGGCTAAGGGAATATTAGCAAACTGTTCCGGTTGGGCTTCATTTTCCAAAAAATAGATGAGACTCCCGGAGAAAAACAACAAAATTATCACCATTCCTAGGGTCATGATTAACTCTTCTTTTTTATTGTTTAAAACACTTTTAATCATGTTTAATGATTTCATATATCTAGTTAATTTAAAAAACCGCAAAAATCGAATTAATCTAAATAAACGCGCCGCCCTCATATCGGGAATCATCATCGGCAAGAAAAAGGGTAAAACTGCTATTAAATCAATTAAAGCCAAAGGGGTTAACATATATTTAATTCGTCCCCAAAATGGATGCTTATAATGTTCATCGATTGTACAAGACCACAGCCTCAAAATATATTCGATGGTAAAGGAAGCAATGGAAAAATATTCAAAGTTTTGGAATAAAACATAATATCTTTGTCTAAAATCAGCCACAGTAGCTAAAGAAACTGCGATGACATTGAGGACGATTAAAATAATAATAAAAAAATCGAAAATCTTACTAAATGAATCATGGATAGTCCAGACTTCTAAAATGAGGAAAAGTCGTCTTTTGAATTTTGGTAGCATTATTCATAAACCCAGCTAATGTGATGATTTTATTATAAAACACGAAAAGTAGCGATCGCGTAATCATTACCCGATCGCCACTTTCAGAATTATCAACTTAGGGAATAGCCCCAGTGTTACCGACTCACATTAGCATCCTGTAGTTCCCCAGGACGCACCGCGATTTGTTCCGTAGCATTTCCCCGCCTAACTTCCAGTCTTAAAGGCTTCCCAATTTGGGCTTTTTCGACAACCTTCTGTAGTTGGTCTGTTTGAGTAATGGATTTACCATCAATTTTAGTCACCACATCACCGCGACGTAAACCGGCGTTGGCGGCTGGACTGTCAGGAATAACCTGCACTACCAAAACTCCCTCAATTTCAGGAATCATCACCATCGAGTTAGGATCACTATTAAATTCCTTAGCTAATTCTGGCGTTAAAGTAATCATCCGAATACCAATAAACGGATGAGGGATTCTTTCACCCCTGGCTAAATTGTCTTTAATAGCCTTAGCCGTATCAATAGGAATGGCAAAACCAATCCCTTGACCATCGGCGCGAATCGCTGTATTTATGCCAATTACTTCCCCTTGTTCATTTAACAAGGGTCCCCCCGAATTACCAGGGTTAATAGCTGCATCAGTTTGGATAAATTCTAGGCGTTTATCAGGGATTCCTACCTGAGAACTAGGACGGTTTAAAGTGCTAACAATTCCTAAAGTCACCGTGTTATCTAATCCCAGGGGATTACCAACAGCGATCGCCCAATCTCCCACCTGTACTTCCGCCGAATTACCCAACTTAGCCACAGGTAAATTATTGCCATTAATCTTAACCACAGCTAAGTCAGAAGGCTCATCAGCCCCCTTAACTTCTCCTTGAAATTCGCGGCCATCTCGCAGCGTGACAGTAACTTTATCCGCACCTCTGACCACATGGGCGTTAGTTAAAATCATGCCATTACTGTCCACAATAAAACCCGAACCTTGTCCCCGTTGTTGATATTCCCGGGGAAATTGTGGCATATCTTCCCCGAAGAAACGCCGGAAAAATGGATCATCAAAAAAAGGTTGAGGAATATTAGTAGAAACAGTCCTTTCTGTATCCAATCGCACCACCGCCGGACCCACACGATTGACAGCATCGGAAACAAAATTTCCGACCCTTTGGGGGACAAGCGCCACCGTTTCCGGTGGGGTAGTTGACCCCCTTACCACCTCCTGCTTAATGGTCGCCTGGGCTACAGGGGTTAACCAATCAGGAAACAATCGCAGGAATCCTAAAGTTAACCCTACACTCAACACAATGGCGATCGCATAACCGCCAAACCGACCCAAAAAGTTAGATCCTTTTTTGTCTTGCATTAACCAGCCTCTCAACAAGCATTTGATTATATTTTAGATTGCCGGCCACAAAATATCACTAGCTGTTTTAAACCAGCCATTCACCTTGCGCCATAACCTTTCTGGTTTATTATCTACCACCTCAGAGGCGATAGTTTCCACATCGACAACTGTGGCATTTTCCCAATCATCCCGTTCAAAATTCCGAATCGGACGGGTATAAGATGCCATATTTTCCGATTCAATTAATTTCCTTTTCACCCAGTCACGCACCTCTCCGGTTTGATTAATTACCAAATTTTCCCAGGTAGTTTGAGAGTTCATAGCTTCTCCTTTGTGTGAGTTGTTTTACTTCAGCCAATTTTCTAGGTTTTGACGAGGGTTAAAACTGCTGATTTGTTGTAGTTCTTGGTATAATTGCCGTTGGCGATCGCTTAAACTTTTCGGGGCTACCACCTTTAACCGCACAATCTGATCACCTCGCCCCCCTTTAGGAATCGGCCAACCCTTACCTCGCAGCCGCAGAGACTGTCCCGATGCCACCCCTGGGGGAACCTTCATTGTCACCTTACCGGACGGCGTAGGAACCTGAATTTCCGCCCCTAAAACCGCCTCCTCTGGACTAATTCCCACCTCACAAATTATATCGTTTCCATCAAACTGAAAAAACGGATGTGCTTCGAGTTCAACAGTCAAATATAAATCCCCTCTTTTACCAGAAGTAGGACTAACTCCCCCCTTGCCTTTTAAGCGGATCTTACTATCAGGCTTCGCCCCTGGGGGAATTTTTACCTTAATCGTTTCTCCATCCAAGTTAAATTTCTTTTCCACCCCATTAAAAGCCTCCGCAAAAGTCAGAGGTAATGTCGCCGTAAAATCGCGGGGAGGCACTTGTTCATAATCCCTATAACCGCCACCAAAAAAGTCCCCAAACTCATCAAAAGCACTATAACCGCCACCACTAGGATAGCCATAGGACTGGCGAGGATTACCCCCAAACCTGCCTAGTAACTCATTAATAAAGTCATCAAAATTACCATATTGGTTAAAGTCAAAATCACCCACCCCTCCCGGTGGTGGTCCCGCACTAGAAGGGTCCCAATATTTCCCAAATTGATCATACTTCTGTCGTTTATCGCGATCGCCAAGAACCTCGTATGCTTCATTAATATCTTTAAATCTTTGTTCCGCAGTGCGATCGTTAGGATTAACATCAGGGTGATATTTCCGCGCTAAGTTCCGGTAGGCTTTTTTGATCTCCTGTTGACTGGCATTCTTATCTACCCCCAAAATCCCATAATAATCTTTATAGTTCGTTTTAGATGACATCAGCAAGCACCTCCTTCTTAGCTTATCTACAAGATAACAAAATTGGGAATTGGGTTCAAAGCCAGATCACCTTTACTTACCCATTCCCAACTTATTAACTCTTATATTAGCAGTCTAGTCGCTGTTTTTCTGGGTTCAGAGTACATATCAGCCAGCCTGATCAGCATCCAGTCTACCTAGATTATAACTGATTTAACCCAGATTGACTTTAACCACCCGATTTTTTTCTTCCTCAGCTTTAGGGAGAGTCAGGCTGAGAATGCCATCTTTATATTCTCCATGAACATTAGTATTTTGGACCCGAATTGGTAGAGGAATCACCCGGCGGAATTTACCATAGCGAAACTCACTGCGGGTTACTCCTTTTTCTTCCGTGTGTCTTTCTAATTTCCGTTCCCCACTGATAGCAATAGAATCCGCCGTTACCTGTACATCAATATCTTCGCGATTCATTCCCGGAACTTCTAATTTCAGATGTAAGGCTTCTGGGGTTTCCTGAAGTTCGGCTGGTGGTACAAATGCCGAACCCACATCTTCCGAAGTAGTAGTTAAGCTATCAAACAAGTGATTCATTTGACGTTGCAGAGTGTCAACTTCCCGGAAAGGTTCCCAACCAAAACGAACGAGTGCCATAATCTTTTCTCCTGTTTTCTATCCTGGTTTACTTGAGGTTATCTCTTACCTCTTGTCTTACAGAATAGTCGATTTATCTCAGTCGTGGATTCGGTTTTAAACACTGAGAATATGGCAATAACCGAACTGCTTTAGTTTCCCTTTATGGTACTTTAAACCGTACCTTAATGGTCGTGAAAAGTGAACCCGCCCCAATCATTTATCAATAGACATAGTACCCCTATCTCAGCCTGATTTCCGACTTGTCTTGCCTTTTCCCCTCCAGCAGCGTTATATTTAGACAATCCACAAACTGAGGCGACTATGAAAATTTGGGTCAACGAACAGCTAGATCCCAATGGTATTATCTATTCTTGTATTGCTTGTTGTGACGAAACTCAAGCTATGGAATGTCATGAGTCTTTCCAAAACAATCTCACCGAAACTCAAAAAGAAATGGGTTGGGTAGCCAGACTCCGCACTGTCGAGTCTTGGGATGATGTCCCTGTTAGCGCCTTGAAACTCAATTAGAACCCCCATCAAATTAAAATCCAGCCCCAAAGTACCGGGCTGGATAATCTTAAACATTCTCCCTGAGACTTACTACAAACCCATTAACCTAGTCAGCCTTTTGAAAGTCTAGGGAAGCCGAATTCATGCAGTAACGCTTTCCTGTCGGTCTTGGTCCATCCTCAAAAACATGACCTAGGTGAGCATCACACTTAGCACAGAGTACCTCTACCCGGCGCATAAACAAACTATTATCTTGTTCATATCGGACACTATTTTCGGAAACAGGTTCCCAAAAACTTGGCCATCCCGTACCGGAATCATATTTGGTTTCTGAGGTGAATAACTCATTACCACAGCAAACACAACGATAAACACCCTTTTCTTTGTTATCGTAATATATGCCAGTAAAAGCCCGTTCAGTTCCCTTTTTCCGGGTGACTTTGAACTGTTCTGGCGTTAGCTGTTGCTTCCACTCTGCCTCAGTTTTTTCTACTTTATCAACCATAAATGAGTCACTCCGATTTGTGTTCTTCCAAAGCCTAACTTAAAGCCTAACTTAAAGCCTAATTCAACGCCAGCCATTTTTGAGCATTCAGGCGCTGAACCACCCCAAACACCAGCAAATCTAAAGTAATCCGGCGCTCATCTCCCAAAAATCCCTCGATCGCCGATGGTTGAGTACCATTAGCCGCCCAGGAAAAAAACTTTTGACCCTTAATATCCTCTTGGGGAAAGTAGATATTGAACTTCCTTGCCCCACCTTGCCAGCTTCCCGTCACCTGCCAACAATCTTCTGCAATTTGCAGGCTAGGCGGAAACTTCGCCTTGACGAATGCCACATCGAGATCTGTAATTCCCTGTTCCTCCAGGGCTTTCTTAACCGCCGGAATATAATGATTTTCGATAAACTCTGGAAACGGCTTATCCTCCACTGCCGGGGGTTTCTCCTTTTTCGCCTTGGCGGCCGGTTTTTTCTTTTCTTCTTCTGACATCGATAGTTCCTGAGTTAAAATTCACCCAAACGTATTCTATCGCTATTCGATCGCGATCGCCTTCCCCCAACAAACCTCCCCACCTTCCACAACAGTCACCCTCAGATAATCACATCAGTTTTCCTAATCTATAGCTCCCCATAGATTTAATATTCCAAAGATTGTTAAGAATTAATACATTTTTGTTGCTAATCTCTCGCAAAAAGTTGACGAGATTATGGGGGTTATGGTATCCTCAGATAAATCGCATCCAAGGGGTTACTCTGTCTTGATGCCAAAATAGAGGCTACAACCCTGATTATATCGTCGCCTAAATTATTCTCTCACCACAAGTTAAAATTCACGATGCACGAGTTTTGAAGCCAAAAGCGATCGCCATTTTTAGACCTATTGACAAAACCGACATTATGTGCATAGGATGCAATTTTCCGAACAGAGGGAATTTAAACCATGTTAGCCAGTGCCATATTAATCCTAGTGATGGGTTTTTTTGCTGGGGAACTTGCCCGCCGCTTAGGTGCGCCGCCTTTGATTGGCATGATTTTGATTGGCATTATCATGGGCAACGAATTTGGCAACTTAATTAGTCCAGAAGTCCTAGAAGCTGCCGATGATCTGCGACTGGTAGCCGTAATGATTATTTTAATGAAAGCAGGTCTAGGACTCGATCGCTCCAAACTAGCGCAACAAGGAACAGTCGCCCTCCGGCTAGGATTTTTACCCGCCGCCATAGAAGCCTTAGTAGTAGCGATCGCCTCAATATTCCTATTCAATTTTGACTTCATGACAGGTCTACTATTAGGCTGCGTAGTCGGCGCAGAATCACCCGCCGTTATTGTCCCCGGAATGTTGCGCCTCAAAAGCCTAGGCTGGGGTGTAGCCAAAGGCATTCCCGATGCCATTTTAACAGGTAGCGCCTTATCAGATGTCCTGCTATTATTAGTATTTAGCCTACTGCTAAATTTCCTAAGTTCAGGAAGCACAGAAGCCCTTAACCTAGGTTTCATTAGCCTATCATCCTTACAAATTCTACCATTCCAAGTAATCCTCGAAATCGTCCTAGGATTAGCTGCAGGTTTCCTAGCCGCGCGATTATTAGTATTTGTATTAGTCAAGCAGACCTGGACGCGCAACGTAGTTCAAGACATCATCATCGCCGCCAGTTTAGGACTGTTTCTGGTAATTTTCAGCAACACCTTTCCCTACTACTCCGGCTATCTAGCCGTAATGGCGATGGGATTCTTTTTAATTGAATTTGATGCTCCCCTAGCGCGATTAATCCGCAATGGCTTTGATGTTTTGTGGATTGTAGCAGAAATTGTTTTATTTGTACTAATGGGCGCTACCATTCAGTTACAGGTTTTAGGAGATGTCTTGTTACCGGGTTTATTGTTACTAGCAATTGGTCTGATAATAGGTAGAGGACTAGGCTGGTATTTATCCACATTAGGGAGTAATTGGAATCTCCAAGAAAAGCTCTTTTTATTACCTGGAAATATGGCAAAAGCCACCGTACAAGCAGCCATTGGTGCTTTACCCTTGGCGGCGGGAATTGAGGGAGGGGAAATAATTTTAGCGATCGCCGCCTTATCAATTCTAGTAACCGCCCCCTTGGGTGCTTGGTCTACCCAAGTATTTGCGCCCAAACTCTTAGAAAAGGGAGAAGTAGACCCCACCAAAGTAGCCGTTAAAGGTCATCCAGTTTTCTTAGCTGCTGTAGACCCATCACCCCTATCCACTTCTGTATTACTAAAAGCCGCCGACCTAGCGCGGCGCAGCCATGGTAAAATCATCGTTTTATATGTAGATAATGTGGTAGACGAACCCGGAAGATTACACCTACAAAAACAAGCCCACCAACTTCTAGCAGATATCCGCTTTGAATTTCTAGTATTATCAGGATTAGTCCCAGAAACCATTATGAAAACCGCCACCAGTCGCGGGGTCACTGATGTAGTGATTGGTAAAAAATCCACTAACGGTAAAAAGGTCATGGTACATTCAGTCTCTCAAGCCGTTTTAGAGATGAGTACAATTCCAGTAATTACCGTATGAGGAAACCAGAGAAAGTAGAGACAAGGCGGGTGTCTTGTCTCTCCAATTTGGTAGTGTTAAATCTCAGCGTAAGCACGCTCAACTAAACGTCGCGCCAGAGTCTGAATACCCGTATGAGTGTAGTAGTTAGTGGTCATGTCTAGGAAAGCCGCCACATAATCCAACTTATCGTCAGCGATATCAACAAAACTCTGGAGGTTGCTAACCACCTTAGAAGGTGTCAATTCATGATCGCTAACAAAACCACTCATCCAACCCGTGACCGAGTTAAAACTTTCCTGAACAAAATGCAGCTTTCCGTCTGGGTCTCCCCCAGGAATCATGGGATTAATCCGTTTAAAACCCTCACTTTTCTCCAATTCAGAGGGAGTCAAATTCGCAATAATACTCAACCCCTTTTGAATAAAATCAGGACCCAAAGGAATTAACCCATCCAAACAGACCAAAGCCGCCATACGCATGATAGACTCGCCGCCATAGTTAGTCAGAGAGGCGACAAAATCGCCGATACTATCCCCAGGAATGCCATTAATTTGGCAAAATGCCACCAATTCAGTGACCACCTTTAAAGATAAATCGATCGCCTGTGCTTTATCAGCTTTGGGGGTCAAGTTCCCCAGGAAACCGAGAAAACTGACATTCTGACTAATTTTATTAGCCAGCGCCGCCGTCCCCAAAGCCGTCCCCGCGCTGTCAATGGTTTGATATAGCCAAAGTGCGCGCTGGTAGCCCTGAGATTTATCATTATAAAGCCAGAGGGCGCGCTCACTGATATCCTGAATCAGACCCGGATCATCCTCGCCAGTGATAGTTTTAACGGTATTTTCAAAACCTACCAAATTATCCCACTGACCAGGAACCGCAAAATCTAGCCCCCGCAATACCATCACAGTTATCCCACCGGTAGGGAGTTCATCAACCAATTCAATAATAGACTTACTCACAATGCAGGCTCCTTGCTCCCAAAAACTTGACAGATTAACGTAATTGTGCTATACCAGAGAGATTAAAATTTTGTAACCAGACTTCACGATCGCTGGGAGTAAAAGACTCAGAACTAGATTGAACCTTAACCTGAAAGCGATCGCCTACCAATAGCGCCGTAGTGTTTCTACCCTGAGTCACCGCCGGATATCCACCAATTCTCTGGGTAGACTCCTGAAACTTGCGGGCGGCGCTAGGGTTATTAGCCAAATCATTAATCGATAGCAGCGCCAGAGCATCACCACCACGAGAAAGTTGCGCTTGAGCAAATCCCTCTTTTTCTTGGCGGAAGGTAACACTATAGCCATCGGCACCCCTGGGAAAATATCGGTTAAACTGACCGCCAGGGAGAGGTTGAGCATCTGCGACCTGTTGAACAGCCCCGGTAGTACCAGTATCAGGCGTGCTGGTGGTTAGATCTCCGCAGCCGGAAACCAGCACCGATAGACTCAGGACAACCGCCCAGACTAACTTGGGAAAATAGTTGATTTTGATCATGGTTCCCCATTTGTGGAAGGACAGCGAATGGGACATTAGCCAAAAAGCTAATCTGATTTTATGCTATCGGTGAACTACACAAGCATTATCTGGATTTCCTGACTCAATGATGATTAATTAAACTTGTATCAAAGGAGATATCGAGATTTTCTCATAGCAAGCTAAAATCTACGGTTTAACTTCTATGGTTATTGCAGCATGGTCAATCTCACACCAAATCCGAGTTTTAGTGTCACCCTGCGCTTACAATTGCCCAATAAAGCGGGTAAGCTGGCCAGTGTTGTTCAGGCGATCGCCAATACTGGGGGAAATATGGGTCCGATTGATCTGATCGAACAAACTCTCCATACCACCGTCAGGGAGTTCACCGTTGATGCTTCGAGTACAGAACACGCCGAGGAAATTATCGAATCGGTCAAAAATCTACCCGAATCAAAGCTGCTGAAAGTTTACGATCGCACTTTTAACCTACATCGCAGCGGCAAAATTAGCATTCATAGCAAAATCCCCCTTAAATCCCAAAGCGACCTAGCCATGGCTTATACTCCCGGTGTGGGTCGCATTTGTCGGGCGATCGCCGATGACCCAGAACAGGTCTATAATCTCACCATTAAACAAAATACCGTCGCCATTGTCACCGATGGTAGTGCAGTTTTGGGTCTGGGAAATTTAGGACCCGGAGGGGCTTTACCTGTCATGGAAGGTAAGGCTATGCTGTTCAAGGAATTTGCCGATATTGATGCCTTTCCTATCTGTCTGGATACTCAAGACCCTGATGCGATCGTAGAAACCGTCAAAAATATCGCCCCGGTGTTTGGTGGCATCAATTTAGAGGATATCGCCGCCCCTCGCTGTTTTGAGATTGAAGCGCGACTGCGAGAAATTCTTGATATTCCCATATTTCACGATGACCAACATGGTACGGCTATTGTCAGTTTAGCTGCTTTAATCAATGCCCTGAAGTTGGTTAACAAATCCATAGAGGAGGTCAAGATTGTTTTAAATGGGGCGGGGGCTGCGGGAATTGCGATCGCCCGACTTCTCCGAAAAGCTGGGGCTACTCAAATTATGATGTGTGATTCTCACGGTATTCTCTCCAAGGGGCGATCGGACCTCACCCCCCAAAAACAAGAATTTGCTGTCGAGTTATCTGGGACTATTGCTGATGCTATGAAAGGGGCTGATGTGTTTATGGGGATCAGTGTTCCCGGTGTGATCACCAGGGAAATGGTTAAATCTATGGCTAGTGATCCCATTGTATTTGCTATGGCTAACCCCATTCCTGAAATTCAGCCGGAATTAATCACTGATGATGTGGCGATCATTGCTACCGGACGCAGTGATTATGCTAATCAAATCAATAATGTTTTGGCATTTCCTGGCATTTTCCGGGGGGCTTTGGACTGTCGGGCTTCCACTCTGACTATGAGTATGTATTTGGAAGCGGCGGCGGCGATCGCTGCTTTGGTGACAGCTAATGAGTTGAGCCCTGAAAATATTGTCCCCTCCGTTTTTGATAAGCGTGTGGCGATCGCTGTAGCTGCAGCCGTCTCCCATACTGCGCGCCAAGAAGGAATTGCTCGCCGTTAGAGTTGAACTATTGGGGGAATTTTCCCCCACTCCTACTCACCATTCCCAAAATTGCCATAAATACCTGCTCACAGCCTGGCCAACTGGTTGAATTTCATGATCAAAATGTCAACAACTACTCTATTATATTGGGCGGGGAGTTTTGAACAGGCTCCACCTCTATGATACGGGGCGCATATTTTAGATCAATCATAATATTGACAGGAGAAACTCAATCAATGGAGCAAAGAGGTGTAACAGTCTGGTTTACAGGCTTGAGTGGCGCGGGTAAAACCACCATTAGTCAAGCTGTAGCCGAAAAGCTGAAATCTCAGGGATATAAATTAGAAATTTTAGATGGGGATATCGTCCGCACTAACTTAACCAAAGGCTTAGGGTTTAGCAAAGAAGACCGCGATGAGAATATTCGCCGCATTGGCTTTGTTTCTCATTTGTTAACTCGCAACGGTGTGATTGTATTTGTTTCGGCAATTTCTCCCTATCGAGAAATTCGTGAGGAAGTCCGTCAACGGATTGGTGATTTTGTCGAAGTCTTTGTTAATGCGCCCTTAAATGTTTGTGAAGAAAGGGATGTTAAAGGACTCTATCAACGGGCTAGGGCTGGTGAAATTAAAGGCTTTACTGGTATTGATGACCCCTACGAATCTCCCCTAAATCCTGAGATTGAATGTCGCACCGACCTCGAAGAACTTTCGGAAAGTGTTGATAAGGTGATTCAAAGTTTACAAAAATTGGGTTATTTAGGAGCTTGAATAACTCCCGATTCTCAGGGAGGTAACAGGGACTAAGCCAGCACTGAGGGGAATTGATTAACTCTCCCCTTGGGGTTCTGGCTAACTCTATTAGGTTCCTCGCTTCAATGCTAATATCCAACCTCTGGGATGCTGTTTAACTGCAATTAATCAGATAATTATCAATATATTAATGGTCAATTATCCATGAGTGACTTATATATTTCTTGGTCTGAATATCACCAAAAAATCGAAGTTTTAGCAGCTAAAATATATCAATCCCAGTGGGAGTTTAATCAGATTATTTGTCTGGCTAGGGGAGGGCTACGAGTTGGGGATATACTCTCGCGTATTTATGATGTACCCCTAGGGATTTTGGCGGCTTCTTCCTATGGCGGACCGGGGGGAAAAATCCGAGGAGAACTTCATATCGCCCATCATCTTAGCATGACTACAGAAAATTTGGGCGATCGCATTTTGTTAGTAGATGATTTAACTGATTCTGGGATTAGTCTTCAACGTTCGATGGTTTGGTTAACAGAACACTACCCTGATGAGATTACGGAAATTCGTACAGGAGTAATCTGGTATAAAAGTTGTTCTACCTTTGTCCCCGATTATTATGCGGATTTTCTGAGTAATAATCCCTGGATTCATCAACCCTTTGAATATTATGAACAAATCCAGCCCGCCGATTTAGTCCACAAGGTGAATGGACTAGATTCTTAAACAAAATTAACGTTTAACGCCAAGGTATCATATATTTGATAGTCTTAATGGTTGTTAAACTGTACACTAAAGCAAACCACAGTTGAAAGCTAATGTCAGAGATTGAATCGAATCTCCAGATCTTGATGCGAACCTTGAGACGGAGACTGCATTTATCCCAAGAAGGGTTAGCCCAAAAACTTGGGGTGTCTCGTGGTAGTGTCAATCGTTGGGAAAATGGTCGCGGTGAACCTTCTCAAGCGATTCTTAATAGTATTCACCATCTATGGGAATCGGTATGTGATGAAGATGAGCCCGAAGCCAGAACCTCTTACCTCAATAATGTGCCCCAATTCCGACAGTCTGATGTAATGCGGATTTTAGGAGTATCTCACCAACGGGTCAGAATTTTGCGTATTCGCCAGACCCTAAAATTTTATTGGGATGAAGAAATGAATACTTGAGTTACATCAGAAATCGAAATCAAACGTTATCTACGTCGCAAAGGAAAACGATTAAGATACAAGGAAATGCAGTAATCAAGCCCTAGCCCTATGTTCGATATTCCTAGCCCCAGACGATACGCCCATAAACCTATCCCAGGGCGGTTAGTTTTCATCTGTTTACAGATACCCAAAGGGACGGGAAGCGATCGCCTCTGCCGTCACAGTGCATCGGACTAATTATAGCACAAAATTACTCGAGTTAATCAACTAATAATATGACTCCAACAAGCTGGAAATTACTATTTATATCAACCCCCGTAGGTCCCCTCGGTTCAGGATTAGGCGGGGGAGTCGAATTAACATTATTGAATATGGCAAAAGCCTTAAAAAGCCGAGGTCATGATATAACCGTTGTTGCGCCTTCTGGGTCAGTGTTAGAGTCCCTATCAATTATAGAAATTCCGGGGGAACTACAACCGATCGCCCAAAATCAAGACCGAGATTCTCTGATTACCATACCCGAAAATTCTGTGTTAGGAAATATGTGGGAATATGGGCGACAGGTACAGACAAACTATCATGCAATTGTCAATTTTGCCTTTGATTGGTTACCATTTTATCTCACCCCCTTTTTCGATACTCCCATCGCTCATTGCGTCAGTATGGCTTCCCTAATTTCCGCCTTAGATCAGATAGTTGGTCAGGTGATGAAACAGTTTCCGGGGACTGTCGGATTTCATAGCCATACCCAAGCCGCCACCTTTGGTTCAGACCTAGACTATGCTTGTTTAGGAAGTGGCTTAGAAATGGAGCGCTATCAGTTTTGTGAGCAACCCCATCAACAACTAGCTTGGATGGGGCGTATTTCCCCGGAAAAAGGCTTAGAGGATGCGATCGCGGCGGCGGATAAAACAGGTATCCCTCTGGAAATTTTTGGCAAAATTCAGGATGATCAATATTGGCAAAATATCCTGAATACTTATCCGAATGCACCCTTAAATTACCGGGGATTTTTGAATACAGATGAACTACAACAGGGTCTGCGTCAATGTCGGGGTTTATTAATGACTCATCGCTGGGTAGAAGCCTTTGGAAATGTCGCTATTGAAGCCTTAGCCTGTGGGGTTCCCGTGATTAGTTATCGACGGGGAGGACCCGCCGAAATTGTCCGAGATGGTGAAACGGGTTGGCTAGTTGAACCCGACAGCGTAACGGGTTTGGTCGATGCGATCGCCAAATTAGAGCAAATTGACCGCCGCCAATGTCGCGCTGTAGCCGAAAAGGAATATTCCTTAGCAGCTTTAGGCGATCGCTTAGAAAAATGGTTATCTGATGTTACCCGGCTTAAAAATTGAACTGAGGATGTATCCTAGGATTGAGTTTTTCCTGGACAGGTTTTCCTCCCTGTAAATGTTGGCTGGCGATCGCCTGAACATCCTCCGGTTGAACTCGATAGTACCAAGTCTCATCGGGAATTACCCGCACCGTCGGACCTATATTACACTGTCCTAGACAGCCACTAGCCTCCACCTTCACATTAGGGATATCTGCATCCTCAAAGGCTTTCAGAGTCTCCTGGGAACCATTCCGCAAGCAGGACTGATGCTGACAAACCAGGACACACCGAGATTGATCGGAAGTCGTTTGTGGTTGGGGTGGCTGGGTTTCTGGCATTTGGGAGGTTTTGCTAAAAATTTCCATACTCCCATTATGTACAAAACCCGATCGCTAAAGCCAGGCTATCATTGCTGAGAAGGTCTCACCTCCAAAACCCCCCTATCTGTAAATACCACCTCAAATACCACTGTCTGACCCGAAGTTTCCGCCGCCATAGCATCAGATTCCACTAGAGCAGGTAGAGGGGTATTATCAACGTTTTCGGAAGCCTCAGAAGACTTAGGTTCAAATTCAGCGATCGCCCCCGTCGGAGTCACTGTCACCATATAACTGACCGCCGTAGGAACCGGGGTTCCTTTCACAGTCCAAGCCCGGTCAATTTTATCGTAAATAATATTATTCAATTCTTCAATATTCACCGTCGTCTCAGGAGCTGCCGCCACCTCGTTTCCCGTGGTCATCTCAGCCGTAGGAGTTGGGTCAGGAGTCATGGCTGCTTCAGTTTCCGGGGACTCTGATACTGCTGTAGTTTCTGGTGTAGTTTCTGGAGTCGTTTCTGGAGTCGTAGCAGTAATATCCTCCGTAGTTTCTGGGGTCTGAGGTTCAGAAGCGATCGCATCAGGAGTTTCTGTTGTCTCCGTCGCCGTTGTCTCCTCTACTGGTGCCGGAGTCGCCGCCGTTTCTGGTGCATCAGTAGTTGTCGCTGCTGTTGTTTCCTCTGGAGTAGTTTCTGCCGTTTCTTCCACCACAGAGGCGGCGGGAGTAGTCACCACTTCCATACTACCCTCAGATTCGGTCGCCATAGTCGTCTCTTCTTCCGACTGAGTTGTGGTTGTGGTAGCTGGGTCAGGACTAACCATCAGCGACCCAACCACCGCCATCATCACCACCGCAATTAGGGCTACAATAGACCCAGTTTTGAGCGCCGGGGACATTTCTGAGGTAGTCGTGGAATTATTGACATTTTGCTGAGGGATAAGTGGTTCATTTTCCGGGGTTTCCGGGGAATTATCTTTATTGGAATACATATTTAGACACCTCTGATGATATCAATGGAAATTCGGGCTATATTGTAGATGCTTTCCGTAGTAGTGCCAACCTCTGGCTGGCTGACTTCAAATCAAACCGGGATTTTTAATAGCTCAAAATATGGGTATTTTTTCAAGTAAGTGTGAGGCGATCGCCTCCATTTTGTGACAAAAGCGATCGCCAGCAACACCAAACCCCAAAACACAGACCGATTTTATAGTATCCCAGTAATTATTAAAGTAACTGATTATACCAAAACCCTAGCGCAGATTGAGAATTGCAGATACCGCCGCCAGACTTTCCTCATACAAAACATCTCGGCCCCAGCGTTGTAGCTGTTGCGCCATCAGATATTCTGCCTTTTGGTCTGTAACCGAAGTCACTTGTTCAGTCTGACAGGATTGGGCAGTACCTCCCGCCTCCATACGCATACAGCCAGTAGTTTCCGAACAGAGAATAGTGCAGCAATTAGCGCGAGGATTAGTAGAAGTCAGGCGCAGACCCACCAAATCTCCCGGAATTTCCCCAGTATCTGCCATAGGAATAGCAGCCAGTTCCCCAATAATCTCCTGATTATCAGGACCACGGAACTTAACGTGCTTGAGGTCATAGTCTCCCCCCGACTCAGTAAACTCCACTGGTTCCCACTGCAAACGACTAGCAAACCAACCCAAGAACATCAAAGCCTGAGCCGCATTACCCTTTTCATAGTCGAGAGTAATATGGTCAATATCCCCAAGAGACATCCGACGTTCTGGGGGGTCAAAAGTAGCAGCCGCCAACTCCTGCCAAGGCGAGAGCCGATGCCAATTCAAATCAGCAATGTAGGTTTCTTGATCAATAAGTTCCTGCATTTTGAGTAATTCCGATTCCGGGTCGCTGAAATAACAGGAATCGACAATCACACAATTACTGCAACAGGACAAATGCTTAAACAATTCTTGTTCCGGGTTAGGGGTAGCCTTCCACCAGACAAACTTAGGCAAATCCGGAATCAATAGGGATGTTACCACATGGCCCACCCTTTCCAAAGCCGCCTTAGTACCTCGGAGGGTGACATATTCACAACAGATCAAACCCTCTTCCTTATTGTTTTTTATGGGACAATAGGCAGAAACCTGGGCAGTAACTCCGGTATCTTCTCCCAAAGTAGGACACAGGGTGATAATGCGGCAGGGATTTTGGTTAGCAATAGTTTCGCTGATGCTAAATCCGCGAGCATCAATATTTCTAATCTTTCTCTGTTCTGGGGTAAGTTTAGCAAACTCAGCCCGTAGGTGTTCCAGGGTATCCGAATCTACCCGCCCGGTAATCGGCAATTGATAAGCCTTTTGAGCATCACGAACAGCATCACGGGTCTGTGTACCATGAATACCATCGATCGCCCCTTTATAAAAGCTCAAACCCCCCAGGACTTGCTGAAACTCTTCGGGTTCATAGATTACCATACTAAAAGTAGCAGCCCTAGTAGCGATCGCCGCCGTTTTACCCTGACCGGAACTTTGACTAAGCCAGATGCTATCAAGTTCTGCCTCAATTTCGCTCAGAGAAATATCCTTTGGTTTTTGGAGTGCAACAAGTGGTGTATTCATACTTAACTCAGTAGCTATTGATTGAACGCGAACAAAAGTTATAGACAGACCCAAATATCAAAGCCTACGCCAACGGCGACCATCCCGGTTAAGCAATAGTTCCGCCTCCACAGGTTCCCAGGTTCCCGCCTCATAAAAAGGGATACTATCTGGCGCAGCCGGAGCATCCCAGGCTTCCAATATCGGAGTCAGAACCCGCCAGGACGCTTCCACCTCATCCCCTCGCGTAAATAGAGTTTGGTCTCCCAGCATACAATCAATCAATAACCTAGCATAAGCATCAGTGCTAGGCTTACCAAAAGCCGTATCATAGCGGAAATCCATATCCACCGAGCGAGTTCTGAGGGAATTTCCCGGAGTTTTCACCTCAAAGCGCATCGAAATCCCTTCATTCGGCTGAATTCGCAGCGCCAACACATTAGGATTAGCCTGTTTAGCAGCAGATTGGAACATTAAAAAAGGCACTTCCTTAAACTGAATCGCGATTTCCGTAACCTTCTTAGGCATTCGCTTACCAGTACGCAGGTAAAAAGGTACACCCTTCCAGCGCCAATTATCAACACTAAGTTTCAAAGCCGCATAGGTAGGCGTAGTAGACTCTGGTGATGCGCCATCTTCGTCACGATAGCCCGGAACCTGCTGACCATTCATCCATCCCTTGATATATTGTCCTCGGACTGCTGCCGCTTCTAGGTTATTAAAATCAGCCAGACGGGTAGCTTGTACCACCTTAACCTTTTCCGTGCGGATACTATCAGCATCCAAAGAGTTAGGGGGTTCCATAGCCGTGAGCGAGAATAACTGCATCAAATGGTTTTGTACCATATCCCGCAGCGCCCCAGCCGTTTCATAATATCCCGCTCGTCCTTCCAAGCCTACAGTTTCCGCTACCGTTATTTGTACATGATCAACAAACTGACGATTCCACAACGGTTCAAAAATAGCGTTAGCGAACCGAAACACCATCAAATTCTGTACTGTTTCCTTACCGAGGTAGTGGTCAATACGGTAGACTTGCTCCTCAGTGCAGACATTACGCACCACCCGGTTAAGGACTTGCGCCGAACCCAGGTCACGACCAAAAGGCTTTTCAATAACTAGGCGTTGCTTTTTGGGGTCTTCCAACATTCCGGCTTGTCCCAGTTGTTGGGCTGCTTCTCCAAAAAACCTAGGAGCCACCGATAGATAAAACACCCGATTTCCACGGGTTAGGCGTTTCGAGTCTAATTCCGCCAAAAGGGATTTTAGCTTTTGGTAGCTTTCCTGTTCGTCCATATTACCCGAACAGTAGTATAAGCCTTGGGCGAAGTTATGCCATATTTTTTCCGATTGTAGCCCGCCGCCAAATTCTTCAATACCCTGTCGAAGATGCTCGCGAAAATAGTCATCGCTCCAGTCTCGGCGCGCTACCCCAACAATGGTTAATTCTGGGGGTAACTTACGTTCGAGGTGCATTTGATAAATGGCGGGAACTAGCTTACGCTGGGTTAAATCGCCGGAAGCCCCGAAAATTACTAAAATTTGGGGTTCGGGAATGCGGTCTTGTTGTAGACCAACGCGGAGGGGATTTTCTGAGAGTGTAACCATCTAGGCTGTCGTGAATAATTAAGTTAACAGAGGTTGCCGGATTTTGTGGCCGGATTTTATGATTGATCTAAGTTTCGGTTTCGCGACGTTTGCGATCGCTTATAAATGACTCCACTAAACCTACATCCTCTTTACTACCAATAATCAGAGGCGTGCGTTGATGGAGTTTTTCGGGAACCACATTTAAGATATCCTGACTACCCGTACTAGCGCGACCCCCCGCCTGTTCCATTAAAAAGGCCATTGGTGCCGACTCATATAATAGGCGCAATTTACCATCAGGGTTTTTCACTGTTCCCGGGTATAGGAATACTCCTCCCTGACAGAGGATGCGGTGAATATCTCCCACCAAAGCCCCACTATAGCGGGCTGTGTAGCCATCATGGCGGTGAACATAACGGATATAGTCTCGGTAGCATTCCTCCCACTGCCAAAAATTACCTTCGTTAACACTGTAGACCGGACCATGTTCGGGAACTTTGATGTTTTCCTCAGCCAGGATAAATTCCCCCAGACTGGGGTCTAAAGTGAATGAATGAACCCCCGTACCAATTGAGTAAACCAGGAGCGTGCTAGGACCATATAGGATGTATCCAGCAGCGATTTGTTTATGACCGTCTTGCAATAAGTCTAGGGCTTCTCCTTCTTCGTCGTAACCTTCCTGTTGACGGATCGCGAAGATGGAACCCACATTCATATTAACATCCAGGTTAGAGGAACCATCTAGGGGGTCATAAAGCAGAGTATAGCGTCCGATGGGGCAGTTTTCCGGGATGTAGTAGGGTTTATCCATTTCTTCGGAAGCTAGGCGACACACTAAGCCGCTTTGTTTGAAGGTCGAGATAAAAACTGCATTCGAGAAAAAATCCATTTGTTTCACTTCTTCCCCCTGGATATTCACTTCTCCCGTAAATCCTAGGGTTCCTTCTACCAACCCCGCCCTTGACAGACGACGGGCGATCAGTTTCCCCGCTAGTCCAATGCGGTTCATCAGGGCGCTAATATCTTGAGCATCTGGACCGAAACTTTGGAGTTGCTGTAAAACGTGCCGCGATAGGGTTGTACAGTCGCGATCTAAGTAGTATCCTCTATCTAAACCTAGGGGATCTGGCTGCATTTGACCGCTTGCTGTCTGTACCATAAGTTAAATTCTCCGTTGAGTTCAGGCTGAGTCGATGTCGATACTGTAGCCTTGGCTTCTATTGTAGGGAACTGTTGGGAGTTTCCGGTTCAGCCTTTAGGCAAACTTTAAGATCTCGATCGCTTATCCTGAATATTTGGATTAAACTGTTGAAAATTCCCTTATTCATGGTTTGCGGTTGTTTAGATGAAGTTAAAATTTACCCCGGTTTTGCTGTTGATCATGTTTGTGGTGGCTTTGGCGGTTCCTATGGTTTTGTCTACTGGGGGACTGGTGGTAGCCGAGGAAGTGGCTAATGTTAATTTAGAATTGCAGCCTACCTGTGGGGTTAGACCTACTACTAATGTAGCTGTGGCTTCTACCCAGGTGGGTCCCCCTATTGAACAGCCAGCACCTTTGACGCGGTTTCGTCGTCCCTTAACTCAAAATTACTCTGGTCATACTCCTCAAGAATATCAGGCGATCGCCAATCAGACTAACTACGGCCAGCGGTTTGTCTATGATATCAATGGTCAACTGAACAATAATCAGCCAATTATTGTCCTCCACGAAACTGTTACCACCAGTCAAAATGCCATTAATTTTTTCCGCACTCGCCACACTTCCGAAGATAATCAAGCCAGTTACCATACCTTAATTACCCTCAATGGGGATATTGTTTATATTGTCCCTCCCGATTTAAGGGCTTTTGGCGCGGGAAATTCTGTCTTTGTTGGTCGTCGCGGTGAAGAAGCCGTCAGGACTCATCCTAAATATCCCGCTTCTGTCAATAATTTTGCTTATCATGTTTCCCTGGAAACGCCCGTAGATGGCATGAATAACGGGTCTAGCCACAGTGGATATACTATGGCTCAATATCAGTCTTTGGCTTGGTTAGTTTCCCGCACAGGGGTTCCTAATGACCGCATTACTACCCATCAAGCTGTTGATAGATCTGGTCATAGATCTGACCCCAGAAGTTTTAATTCACAGCTTTTTTATCAACTTCTCAATAACTACCCCAGAACCCAGGAAATTATCATTGGTTGTCGGGTTCCGGGTTCTCAAGGATAATTGGGGTTTGATTGACTCTCAATAGTTATAGCGTTTCTCATATCCATAAGGTACAGCCCGCTCAAAGAGAAGCCGCTGCGCGTCTACACCCCAAACCCCTCTCCCATACGGGAGAGGCTTGTCCTGAGCTTGTCGAAGGGGGCTTTGAAAAGTACCTCACCAATCCACCGAACCGCTATAATAGTTAATTGGGCGGGTTAATTACCCGCTTTTTTTATTTCCTGAGCTGTGGTTATTGTTGTTGGACTGAATAACCTTGGTCGCGCAACATTTGGATGATACTATCTTCTCCCACTAAATGACCAGCACCAACGACGACCAAATAGTTTTTATCATCTTCTAAAAACTTCTGTATTTCGGTCATCCATTTAATGTGGCGATCGCGAAAAAGGCGATTTCCCAATTCTGGATAATCTTTAAAGCCAGTAATTATCAAATTTTCTAAAGTCTGTTTGTCTCCCGACTTCCAAGCCTGTAGCATTTGTTGAAATGAGTTTTCTAAGGTGTCAATTTCTTTGAGGGTTTGTCTGAGCATCTCATCCTGTTGTTCCCAGGACAGGCTATCAAATATCTTGAGTTGGTCGCTCATGGTTTCTAAACTCATGATGGTTTTGTCTTGGGCGATCGCTTGCTCAAAAAAGTATCTATCCACACCATAAAGCGGGTCAAAACCCAGATTTTGCAGTTGTAATGACATCAAAGACATCGACACAAACCACGGCTTAAAATTCGCAAATATTTGGATAGGATATTGCAACTTTTCCAGGGTTTTTTGAACCAGATGATAAGTTTCATCACTGATTAAATCTAGCAAGGTTTTACCATCTGGCGGCGTAGCTATTTCTAGCATAATATCTTGGCTTTCCAGACTTTCCAGGTCATTGATATTCAGTTCAAATACCACATTATCAGCTTGATTAAAAGCATCAGTCATTACTTGGGGTAAAGGATAATCATCTGCACTCAAAACATGAATAGAACCCAAAAAATAAACTTGATTTTGGGGAGTTTCTACAGACCAGAGAAAGTGTTTAGACTCCGCCGCGTGTAAATGTGTCACCTGGTGGGAAGCATAAATAACCACCAACGCAGTAATTAGACCCGTGGTAACTAATTTTCCCAAAGTAGTTACCAACAGGGACTTGATGAATTTTCGCATAATTAACAAATTAATAGGATTTGATGGTTATTATAACGGTTGGTCGGGGTATCTGGTATAATTATAGTGATTTTATCTAGGGAGTGAGACACTCCCTAACTATTAGGGACTATTCCTCATAAGCCGCCTCGGTAACTTTCCCACGAAAGACAAAGTATTGATAAATGTTGTAAAACAACATCACCGGAATTAAAGCACCGACAAAAATAATCATAACCACCATTGAACTGGGGTCAGCCGCCGCTTGATAAATGGTAATTGTCGGGGGGATAATATAGGGAAAAACGACCATTGCTAATCCCAAAAAAGTGAGGACAAAAATTAAAATTGTCCAGATAAATGGGGTTCTTTCTTCCTGACGAGTTAGACTTCTGAGTAATAACCCAATTAAGGCTATTCCCAAAATCGGGATTAGGGAAAAGATATAAACTAGGGGTTGAGAAAATAAGCGATCGCGGGCTGATTCATAAAAAATCGGCGTTACCACAGTGATTATAATCGCGCCGATTAAAGTAGTAATAGCCGCAAGTTTAGCAGTTTGATAGTGAGTTTTTTGTAACTCGCCTTCAGTCTTCCAAATTAGATAGGTAGACCCAATCAAAACATATCCTTGAATCAAAGTTAATGCTACTACTATAGTTGGGAAACGTAACCAATCCCAAGTAGTGCCAATAAAATGACCGTTAGCATCAACCTTAATCCCTTCCAGAACCCCACCGAGGGCGAAACCTTGACCCAAAGCCGCCAGAAAACTACCCGCCCCAAAGGCAAAATTCCAGAATAACTTATTAGTAGCTTGTTCGCGAAATTCAAAAGCTACCGCCCTAAAAATTAAGCCAAAAATCATCACAAAAATCGGCACATATAGGGCGCTAAGAATAGTGCTATAAGCCAGGGGAAACGCGCCAAATAGACTACCCCCCATCAACACTAACCAGGTTTCATTAGCATCCCAAATATTACTAAGACTGGTCATCAGGATGCTGCGGCGTTTTTCGCTGGAGGAAGTGATAGACAAAATTCCCACCCCCAAATCAAAGCCATCTAGCATCACATACAAAAACAGGAATAAAGCCAAAATTCCAAACCAGACTTGAGGGAGTAAATATTGCAAAGTTTCCATTAATTCTTCTCCGGGGTGATGACTTGATGATGGGTGGGGGCGATGTAGCGATCGCCCCTAATTTTCGGGTAAGATAAAACCAGAGTTAACCTTGAGTTTCTGCTGGTCTTTCGTCCGGGGAAAACTGACCGGGGCTAGTATCAAAAGCCGGACGAACTCCACCAGGAATAGCCAACTCCAAATTCGGACCACGGCGGATAATTCGACTCCCAAAATAAATCGCAGTCACGAAGAGCAAACTATAAACCACAGCAAAACCCACCAAAGTAGTTAAGACATTTTCCGGGGGTAAATTAGAAGCAGCATCAACGGTGCGAATTTCATTATAAACCGTCCAAGGTTGTCGTCCTACACAACGGACAGTCCAGCCAGCCTCAACCGCAATATAACCCAGGGGTGCGGAAATAATCCAACCCCACATTAACCAACCCTGTTGAGTAATATTGTCGGCTGAAAGTTTCCCCCGTAACCACTGAATAACGGTAACCGCCATAAGTCCGGCTAGAAAGAAACCAATAGCAATCATAATCCGAAAAGAGTAGTAAATCAAACCCAACAAACGCGGTCTATCTTCTGGTTTCCACTCTTTTAAACCCAAGACAGGTTCGGATAATTCTTTTTTAAATTCCAGAATATACCCTAAACCATTCGGGATAGTAATTTCCCAATCATTTTGTTGGGTCTGGGGGTTAGGAAAAGCCAACAAACTCCAATCAGCAGACTGTCCAGCGGGGATAGTTTCCCACTGCGCCTCCATAGCGGCTAATTTAGTGGGTTGGTAGTGATAAACTTGTTCGCCACTCAAATGTCCTATATAAAGCTGCATTGGTGCGACAGCGATAGTAGCAGCGATCGCAATTTTTAGGGATTTGGAGAAAAACTGATGATTGCGTTTTTTGAGGATATACCAAGCACTAATTCCACCAATCACAAATAGGGATGTTTCTAATGTTGCGAAGAACATATGCAGAAAGCTGTTGAACATGAAGGGGTTAAAGATGGCTTGAAAATAGTCAAGCACGACAAATTTACCATCCACCATTTCCACTCCTGCCGGGGTTTGCAGCCAGGAATTAGCCGACAAAATCCAAAAGGTTGAAAGATTAGCACCAAAAGCAACAAGAATGGTGGAAATAAAGTGAATAGTGGGGTTAACGCGCTCCCAACCAAATACCATAATTCCCAAAAATGCGGCTTCTAGCATAAACGCCCATGATGCCTCGAAGCCAATCACACTACCAAAAAAGTTACCAATAGCTTCTGATAAAGGAGCCCAATTAGTGCCAAATTGAAACTCCATAGGAATGCCACTAGCGACACCTATGCCGAAGTTGAGGACGTAAAATTTAGACCAAAATCTGGCATGATAATAATAGTCTGGGTTGCGAGTTTTCAGCCATAGTCCTTCAATAATAACTAGGTAGATACCTAGCCCTGTAGTAAGAACCGGCCACAACATATGAAAGATGGCTGTGAGTGCAAATTGCATTCGCGACAGTGCGACGGTGTTGGATAGAATATCCACGCTTTAATCTCCGTTTTAACAATGTTATGGGATGATTCCCTACTACTTGAATAAAGGATAAGTAGGGAAGTCGAGTTATGAGTTATAGCTTGATAATTATGATTGATTATAGTTAAGTTGGCTACCAGAAAGCCCAATTTTAGACTCTGGAGAATGCCAAAAAGGTTTATCTTCTAGGAAAAATGAGTTTGTTAATTTTTGTTAAGGCGGTGGGACCTAGCTGCTGAGTCATGGGGCTGAAAAACTCGACTGGCTGGGCTTTAGGGGGTTATAGATTGATTGATTAGCAATTCTAAACAGTTTGGGGAAAGGGTAAAGTAAAAGAGGGTCGTTTTGGCGACATTTCCCGAAGCGCCCCCCCAAATCATTATTGTTTACCAGGTACTCCTCATGAGTAAAAAAACCGAAGCAGATGCTATTATTCGTAATCACGTCCTCTGGTCAATGGGAGGTGGATTAATCCCTATCCCCATAGTGGATTTTATGGCAGTTACTGCTATTCAAATGGAAATGCTACAGGAACTTGCTAAACTGTATGGAGTCAACTATTCTGTTAGTACGGGAAAAGCATTTGTTTCGGCATTAACAGGTACAACTATTGCTCGTTTGGGTTCTAGTTTCATTAAGGCAATTCCGGGTATTGGTTCGTTAATTGGTGGGACTTCAATGGCTTTGACTTCTGGGGCTTCTACCTATGCGGTGGGACAGGTTGCTATTAACCATTTTTCTAGTGGTGGGTCTCTGAATAATTTTGCGGAAGAAGAGGTTAAGTGGGCTTATGAATCGGCTTTTGAAAGGGGCAAAAACTATGTTTCTGACCTGGAAAAAGACAAGGCTGATGAGGCGGCTAATATCTATCAAACTTTAGAGAAATTGGGTCAATTGAAGCAGCAAGGTGTTTTGAGTGAGGAGGAATTTCAAGCGAAAAAACAAGAACTATTATCTCGGATTTAGGTAAGGTTATCTCTGGGTTAATTAACTGGCTGATTATCTGAAGTATGGTTAAATAGTCACGGTTTATGAAACCTGGTTTCTGGTCATGTTTCCCACCCCTATTTTCCAGCAGACGGGAGAAACTGGGTTTCTTAATTATCAGGATGCACTACTAGAGTTGTCATTAGGAATGCTATATCTAGTATGCTTTATCATATTCCTCAAGCTAAACTTACTACTTCGCCACCAGTGGTATTAGAAATACTGAAGGAGTCTAAAGGTCTGGACCGCGCGCGTCATAAATGCACTGATTATGATTGTTTACTGAAGAGGAATCGTTTGTCTGGTGAGTGTTATAGGATTTTTAAAAACCAGACTAATGATATGCTGATGGGTGTGGTTAGAAATTATTTGAGGGAAATTAAGAGGGGTGATAATGGGACTATTCCCAATTATCAAGATGAGATACGGCGCGAAAAATTACAGTTATTTAATACAATTGTTGATGATATATATACCCAAATTAACAGGGTTATGGATTTACAAAATCCTAATTATCTGGAAAGCCGAAAAGGTAGGGTTGAAGAGGAGATTAGGAAACTCTCGGAAAATATTAATGATGCGAAAAGGTTGTTGATTAAGTCTCTGTCAAAAAATCTCCAAAATATCAAAAGTTTAGAAGAACAAAAAGGTATGATTGAATGCAGTATTCTCAGGCTAGAGATAGAGATAGATGATAGTCAAGGCTTTGAGTATCATAACTATCAACTGCAACAATTATATGCAAGAAATGAAGGACGCAAACAACGGCTTAACCAGGAAGTATCTAATTTACAACATCAGATAAATGTGATTAAAAAAATTTGCCAAGATTTAGACAACAGGACTAATGATAAAATCCATATATGGAATGAAAAAAGACAGGATAAAATCCGGGAAAAGCAGCAACTTTCGGCGCAAATTAGCGGGAAAATTCAAGAGGTTAAAAATCAGGTGATGAAGGGATTAAATGAACTACAAGAATTAGTGCAGCAAGAAGGTTCATTGGCTGGGAGTATTCCGAATAATTTGCATGGCTTATTAGGGGATATAGGAATAAAATGGGGTGGTTGTTTAAGGGAATATGAGAATAGCAACCACCCTAGATAAAGTTGGGTTGAGTTGAACTTAAAGGCTTAATTTAAGCGCCGATTCCAAGCTGTTTCAGCATCTAAAATCGCCTGATCAACAGTTTTTTGATTTAACATGGCTGCTTGCAAATTGTTGTAAATAATGGTCTGCAATTCTTTGATGTCTTCTAGGGGTGGAATCAAAACTTGAGCGTTTGGCATCTGTTGGGCGCTAATTTTCCTGGCTTTGTCTTGGGGTGTAGCATCTGCTGGGATGTTTTGAAAGAAGGGATTTTCTAATGCTTGAATACTGGAAGGGATGACGTTTGAGGCTTTGGCAAAGTTTAATTGATTGGGACTATTAGTGACAAATAAGGCAAAATTTATGGCATCTTCTGGGTGGCGAGTATTTTGGGGTATAACTAGGTTCATGACGGCGACGGAGATTTTACCATTTTCGCCGGTAATGGCGCTAGATGGGGCGGAAACTTTGGCGATATCGGGGGCATTTTCTGCGATCGCTCTAAAAAATTGAGGTCCGGTGGTCAATAGGGCAATTTCCCCAGCTTGATACAATTCGATCGCCCTTCGATGTCCCTGAGTTAAGACTTCTCTGGGTAACAGATCCTGTTGATATAAATCAACCCAATATTGAAAGGCGGCGCGACCTTCGGGAGTATTAAAAGCGGCTTTTCTATTATTATCAACTAACTGAACTCCCATCTGAACTAAGGACTGTAAAACTTGGGCGGAGTCGGTGGGAACAAAGGAAACAAATAGGGCATATTTTCCGGTTCTCTGGCGAATAGTTTGGGCAACTGTGGCGAGTTCCTGATAGGTAGTGGGAGGATTTTCAATACCTGCTTGATTGAGTAAATTCTGATTATAAATGACAATTTGGGTAGTCAAATACCAGGGAATGCCAAAGGTGCGATTTTGACAATTATCACCGTCGCAGGTTTGGATCATATTAGCTTCCCAGATATTGGGTAAATATAGCGATCGCACTTCTTCGGATAGGTGTTCATCCAAATTTAACCAAGCATCGCGACCCGCCAACATGGAGGCAAAATCGGGGTTCAAATTAACCAGGTCGGGGGCGGTTTGGGCGGACACCGCCGCCAATATTTTACTCTCCATAGCTGACCAAGGTACATCTACCCAGCGAATTTTTACTTCGGGGTGATCATTTTCAAAGGTAGCAATTAACTGATTAAAATAGTCATTAAACTGAGGTTGAAGCTGCATTGTCCAAAACTCCACCTGACGGCGATCGCTTTGATCAGTAGTTGGGGAGGCGCAACTAACCCCCCAAGTCAACAGCAAACCCAACAAAGCCCAACCTACAAAGCGTTTCCAGGTCTTTGAACCCATACCATTTATATCAAATCAGAATAAATAACTCAGTATACACTATTATTCAGATAACCATCTGCATCCAGTCAGAGGGGGAAGGTGTCTAACCCTTCATTTTGGTTAGAGATAATCAGCCCAATTGCCAGAATCAAGATTTTCTGGAAGTTTCAAACATTTAACAGCTCTTTGGCATATACAATGCTAAATGGGAAATTTTCACAAAATCAATGAGGTCTGAAACTCTAAGTTTATGCTAACGGTAGTGATCATAAATACAGTTTGGGTAGTAGCTTCGGTGGTATGGGTAGAATTAGTGCGAGACACCTACCACGCCCTGGCCCATGTTTGGCAACCCCTGTATCGCCTCCATTCTTGGCATCATCGGGTATTTCGTCCCGACTATAGCATCAAAAGTGAGGAGATTTATCGGAAAGCACACTGGTATAATGATGTGCCAGAGGCGATGGTGATGTTAGTATTCAGTTTAGGGTTTTGGCTGGGTATCTATGGGCTGACAGGAGATCCTCACTGGTTGACGCTGACAGGTCCAGTGTACACCCTCGGCTTTCTACTACCTGCGATCGCTAGAGGTTCAGGAATTCCCAACGCGGACACACTGACTGACTTAACCCACCTTCCGGGTGCTTTTTCTCAGCCACCGTCGCGGTTATTGGTGAACCAATCTTATCACTGGCGACACCATTTTGATAACCAAAATGCCTACTTTTGCGGGACTCTCACGGTTTTAGATAAAATTATGGGGACAGGACTTTCTCTAAAAGGTAAAACAGTGGCGGTGACTGGCGCTTCTGGGAGTTTAGGGCGATCGCTACTTAAACACCTCCACAACTCTGGGGCGAAGGCGATCGCTTTATCATCAACTTCCCAAACTGTCACCGTCACCATTGACCAGGAAGAATTACCCCTAAAAACTATAACCTGGCAAGTAGGCGAAGAGGAACAATTAGCGAATCTGTTGGAAACGGTAGATATCCTAATTATCAATCATGGTATTAATGTACACGGTGAGCGAACCCCAGAGGCGATCGGCAAATCCTACGAAATTAATACTTTCTCGAGTTGGCGACTGCTAGAATTGTTTTTAAAAACGGTTCGCACCAACACAGATATCGCCCGGAAGGAGGTCTGGGTAAATACTTCGGAAGCGGAAGTTAGCCCGGCTTTTAGTCCTCTGTATGAACTCAGTAAACGCACTTTAGGGGATTTAATCACATTACGCCGCCTAGACTCTCCCTGTGTGATTCGTAAGCTGATTTTAGGGCCTTTTAAAAGTAACCTTAACCCGATTGGGGTGATGTCAGCGGACTGGGTAGCAAAGCAAATTATCAAACAAGCCAAGTCCGACGTGAGGACTATTATTGTCACCATTAACCCTTTAACATTTGTGGCTATCCCGATTAAAGAGTTTTGGGTTTCTACCTATTTCAGGTTATTTAGCAAATCTGAGCATACCTAGACGGACATGATCATCAATGAGCTATCGTAATCCCGCGCCGACAGTAGATATCATCATCGAACTTATAGATCGGCGATCGCGACCGATTGTATTAATAGAACGGAAAAACCCCCCCTATGGTTGGGCTATTCCTGGAGGATTTGTAGACTACGGCGAGTCAGTGGAAACCGCAGCCACCAGAGAAGCCAAAGAAGAAACGGGGCTAGATGTCACGTTAATTCAACAGTTCCATGTCTACTCAGACCCTAACCGAGACCCTCGCCAACATACCCTAGCTGTGGTATTTATCGCTACGGCGAAGGGAGAACCCCAGGCGGCTGATGATGCTCAAAATTTAGAAATCTTTGAGCCCTGGCGCATTCCCCAGGATCTATGCTTTGACCACGATCGCATTTTACAAGACTATCTGCAATTTCGCCATTTTGGACTCCGACCCAGGCTAATGTGAGTCAGTGAACACCCGACTACCCCCAACTCGCTTCTTCTCAGAAAAAGAGAGTAAGAGACAGAGGTGGCCCACTAAGTATGGGGGTAATATCCACTTACTCAGCACCGGAATTGGGTTCTAAGCCCCACTGATACTTGAGAAAGTGCTGATACATATTCTCCCTAACCAACATTTGTTCGTAAAGATCAACCAAAAACTCCTGGGCTTGTTCCCGGCTCATTTGGTTTACCTGCATTCTAAAGGAGGACAGGTTAAATTGTTGTTCCAAAGATAAGCTACTAGATTCCATGATGACGTGAACTCCTTAAAAGTGAATTTGGGTTAATTTTCTAGGATGGCCACCCTTGTCCCGGAAATTATTACGAATTATAACAATTATTTGACAAAGTGCCTACCTTAATATACCCAAATCTTTGGATTTACCATAACAGATCTAGCCCTAAAATTTGTCATCCACGATACGAGATGACTGGATAGTTGGGAAAAAACTATGGCTGTGGGGGGATAAGTGGCAATAATTAACCGAAACTGAGAGGATCAACATCAATGGAAAAGCGAACAGACTGGGGGCATTTTTCAGCCAAAGCAGCGAGAGAGGGAGGCGGGGTAGTCTGACCTGGGAGGAATTTTAATAAAATCTGCCAGCGGTATTGATTAGCAACACGCATAATGGGAGCGGGTGCGGGTCCCAAAAGTTCGCAAGTTCCCGGAAGCAGCTCAGAAGTTAACTCAGAGGCGATCAGGTGGGCGGTTTGTTCAACGTCGATCGCATCGTAACCCCTTAACCGGAGTAAAATCAAGCCACCAGAGGGGGGATAATTCAGCTCTGAGCGGTGTTGTAGCTCGGTTTCGACAAAAGAATCATAAGCATGGTTGCGGACGGCTTCCACGACGGGATGTTCGGGGGTATAGGTTTGTAGAATCACCTGTCCGGGGTCGTTACCACGTCCCGCACGTCCGGCTACCTGTAGCAAGGTCTGGAAAGCACGTTCATTAGCGCGGTAGTCGGACAGGTGCAGAAGTCCATCAGCGGAGACAATACCGACGAGCCCTACAGAGTCTAAGTCTAAACCTTTGGTGAGCATTTGAGTACCAACTAATAAATCAGCCTCCCGGTTAGCAAACTGAGTTAAGAGAATTCTGTGGGCATTTTTGGTGCGGGTGGTGTCACTGTCAAAACGGATAAACCGCAATTCTGGAAAAAGGCGGGTTAATTCCTGGGCGACTCGTTGGGTCCCACTGCCAAAATGTTTAAAATAGGGAGAGTCACACTGGGGACAGCGTTGGGGGTAGGATTGGGAATGGTTGCAGTAGTGACAGCGTAGGTATGGGATAGCTTCGGCGTGAATGTGGTGATAGGAGAGAGAAACATCACAACGGGGACATTCCATGACGTAGCCACAACTGCGACAGGAAACAAAGGTGCTATGTCCGCGACGGTGGATGAATAAAATGCCCTGCTGATTATTGTCTCGCAAAGAGGCGATCGCCAATTGTAGACTTCTACTGAAAATGGATCGATTTCCCTGCTTCAATTCCCGACGCATATCAACTACTTCTACAGGAGGCTGAGGGCGAGATAAGACCCTTTCGGGTAGAGATAGATAATGAATGGATGGGTTATGATTATGGCGATGATGTTGCCAAGTTTCCAGGGCGGGAGTGGCTGAACCCAAAATTAAGGGGCAGTTTTCCAGTTCCGCCCGCCATACTGCGACAGTGCGGGCATGGTAGCATGGTTGTGGCTGGTCTTGTTTAAAGCTGCTGTCATGTTCTTCATCAAGAACAATTAAGCCTAAATTGGGTAAAGGGGCAAAAATTGCCGATCGCGTTCCGATAACTACCTGGGGAGTACCTTCGATCATATTACGCCAGGTGTCGTAGCGTTCACCTTCTGACAAACCACTATGATAGACAAATACCCGATTACCAAACCGGGCGCGAAAGCGATCGGTTAGTTGGGGAGTTAAGCCAATTTCCGGCACTAGGACTAGGGCTGATTTACCCTGGTTGATAATGGGGGCGATCGCCTGTAAATATACCTCAGTTTTGCCCGAACCTGTGACACCATGCAACAGCAGTTGATGAAAACCAGATAACCCCAAAATCACATCTAGGGCTTGTTGTTGATGCTCAGTCAGAGATAAAGGCTGATCGGCTATTGTAGGAATACCCTGTTCCGTGCGTAGAATTTCGCGATCGCCAATTACCACACATCCCTTTTTCTCCAGAGTTTTGAGTAACCCAGAACTGGTATTGCAGGTTTGCAATAAATCCGTTACCCACATTTCCCCACCCCGCCGCCGCAAAATTTCCAGGACCTCTCGCTGGCGGGGGGTGATATCTATAAAGTCTAACTCTACCCAATCTATCACTAGGGTGATTGCTGGTCTGAGTTTAGGGCGCGGTGGTGTCGGCGGTTCCAGATAGCTTTCCACCCAACCCCGTTTGATCAGATCCTGTAGTCCCCGAGAGCCTCCCTTAATTTGTCGTTGCAAATACTGCCAGGTATAGTCTCCTGTAGCTGACTGCTTCAAAAGTTGTAAAATCCTTTGGGCTTTGGGTTGCAAAAACTCTTCAGCACCGCCTGGAATGGCATCATTAACTAAACGAATACGTCGCTGGCTACGGCCTAGGAGTCCGGGGGGGAGGGCGGTTCGGATCGCCCTAATTAGGGGAGTTTGATAATACTGGGCGACCTGTTGTAATAATTGCCAATAATGAGCCGGGAAAAATCCCTTGGCGGTGATATCTTCTACCGGACGCAGCTTGATAGAGGTAGCCTTACCCGGTTCCCTCAGATTTTCTGGCAGTTCTGATGTTAACCTAATGGCGATCGCCCCTATCTGTTGAGCCCCAAAGGGGACACTGAGAATATCCCCCGGCATAATATCTAAATGAGGGGGCACTTGGTAGGTATAAAGTTGTTCTATGTCTTCCGTGTCTTCTGTCTGGCGGAGGGTGAGTATATCCACTAGAACCTCAACCAGTTTATAATCACCATCACCGCCCAACTTTTCTGAACCGTAAGATACACCAGGTTCAGCCAGTTTTAGGGGAAGTGGGTCGCTTTTCGGAAATAACCCGCTCGAAACAGAGGATGATTCGATAACCCCCCCGTACAAGACCACGGAAGATTTATACATACAACCTACCAAAAAGTTATGAGGTGCTGAGAATATCTGCGATCGCCTGATGTTCTTCTGGGGGATCACCCACAGCCTGTCGAGCATCAGTAATCAGCCAATCCAAAGCCGCCGCCTGAACATCAATAGAAGCTCCCAGCTTATCCACACAGTAGCGACCAAACACCAATTTGTCTACCAGGCGCACCCCACGCCCCAACCGAGAATACTCGAAAATCACGCTATTACTCACATAGGAGTTGCTACATATTGAGCAACTCGGACCTATCATAGTCGGACCAATAATAGTTGCACCATCTTCAATGCGGGTCATACCACCGATATAGACCGGTCCTTCAATATGGACTTTATCCCAATTCACTGCCACATTTAGCCCCGTATAAATTCCCGGAGCCACTTCTCTACCGGGGATCGGCACATTTTTCACCTCACCCAGTAACACACTGCGAATAGCCCGCCAGTAGTCGGGAACCTTCCCAATATCTACCCACTGAAAATCCATAGTAATCCCATAGAAGGGCGCGCCTATTTCCACCAAATGGGGGAACAGTTGGCTACCAATATCATACTCGCACCCAGAGGGGATGTAATCAAATATCTCCGGCTCAAAGATATAAATTCCCGTGTTAATACTGGTGCTGAGAGCTTCTTCTACAGATGGTTTTTCCTGAAAAGCCCTAATCCTGTCCATTTCATCCGTAACTACCACCCCATAGCTGGAAACCTCCTCTTTGGGTACAGATTTCATCACCACAGTAGCGATCGCACCTTTCTCTTTATGCCATTTTACCGCCTCACTCAGGTCTAAATCAATGAGGGCATCCCCGCACAACACCACAAAAGTATCATCAAAAAATGGGTTAAAGTCCTGGATTTTTTTCATTCCCCCAGCAGACCCCAAAGCCTTACCTATCAGTTGACCATCTTCGATACTCCCCTCAAATGAGTAAGAAATCTCTACCCCAAACCGCTGACCATCACGAAAATAGTTCTCAATTTCATCAGCTAAATGGCTTACATTGACCATAATTTCCTTAAAACCATGGCGACGCAGCAAATCTACCAAAAACTCCATTACTGGCTTTTGAAGAATCGGAATTAATGGTTTCGGTATCGTGTAAGTAATAGGGCGAACACGAGTCCCCTTACCAGCAGCCAAAATCATCGCTTTCATATTCACGTACTCTACCCTCAGCTATTCTTTGACATTTCCCGCCCACAAAGGCCAGGGATTCTTAGGTGTTCAGGCAGCGGGGACTTAACCCCTCGCTAAATATCTTCCCTGTGTGCTTAATGGTTGTCTGTTATCCTTAAACAATCGCCTGAGCAGCCTCTAGTCTCTATCAGCCCTCTGGTGACATTTACAGACACCATTAACCATAACTTAAAGACACTTATCTTCCCCTGGTGTATCAACACTCCACTACAGCTTTCATTAGCCTATCAATATTTCCCGATTTTACCCAAAACAGATTGACCCCCTACCTTCCCGGTTCCCTTTCCTGAGTTCTTATGCACAAAACCTTATTTTTGTCAATAGGTATCACCAAGGGCGAACCAACAAATAATCTGGTGGAGAGCGAAGATGGTCGGAGAATCTGCCCCTACGGGTGCATCGTGAATTTTAATTTTTGCCCAGATAATATTTTGGGGGACGATAGAATCAGGGTTATAGCCTCTTTTTTTGCGTATAGACACAATAACCCCTTTGGTGCGATTTCTTCCATGATACCATAACCCCTATAATATCGTCAACTTTTGGGCAGATATTTTCCCTAAAATTGCCACAATTGTTAACAGTCTTTGAAACATCAAATAAATACAGTTGATTAACTCTCCTGATCAGAAGTTCCGGTAGTGGTTGCTAAAGCGAGGGCATAATGAGCGATCGCCAAACTCAAGCGAGCTTGTTCTACCTGTGAGAGTTCATGCCATTCTTGGGAACCCACTTTAGTAAATATTGATTCTAGGGCGCGATTGTCATTTCCGCGCATAGCATTAACCATAGGACGGGCGAGAACCTGCAAATCTTCCGAGTCCCACTGAGGTAGAATCTGACTAACACAAAATACAAGCTGTTCACCCAGACTCTGGAAAGCCTGATCCTGAACAACTGCTGCTTTAGATATTCCCCTAAGTATATCTTCAGGGATACGAGATAGAAGAGTTACCCCGCCATTAAGTGTCAATTTCTCAACTAATAATTGATACAGAGAAATCGGCGGCCAAAGATTTTCTATATGTTCAAAGAAGACTTGGGATCTTTCAGTTATATCATCGTTACTGAGACACTCTGACACAGACAAGTTTAGATCTGCCTCCTCAAAATATCCATAAGATTCTGCTTGTTCAGGACTCCAGGGATAGGCAGAATTTTCCGAGTCATCTAACAGTAGTGACCATAAATCCAATTCAGTCTCGCCATTGTGACAATTAAGTTTAGTCATTGAGCAACATCCTTTGTTGACAGCATAATCCAAGGTTCGGGATAGCCGGATAATGGACAATTGTTCGGGATACTATCCCGCACCCATAGCTACAAAACTGAGAGCAGCAATTCCGCAACTTCTCTGAGGATATAGTTCTACAGGCTATCAATCACAAATTCCCAAATCCGACCCTGGGAACTGCCAAATTTTAACTTAGTTCCCGATGTAAGTTGTACCTCTTGATGATGAATGCGTTGCCACTTCTGGTTATTTTCCTCCCAAATTAGAGTACCGTAGCGGGAGAAATCCCGCAGAAAGTAGGTGGGCTGATTTGTGGGCGACCCATTACCATTGCGGCAGAAAATCTCAGCGTGTTGATTAGAAATCCATGATTCATGCAAAACAATATCATTTTGCTCCGATCGCCCTATTTGAACCCGTCCCGCTTCTATTAGCCAGCTTTTTGATGTGACTTCCTCAGTTTCCTGGAGTTTCAGATAAGCGCAGGGGAGATCATATCCTAGGGCGGTGGGTGAGTTGGCGGGTAGTTGGGTGCGAATACCCTCCTCGGTGGGGACTAGCAAGCCATTAAACTCAGGGTGCATATATAATATGGGCAGAGTCCAAGCTGGCTGGTTGAATTTGTAGAGGGTCAGCAACTGTTGTCTGGCGATCGCTACAGCCCGATCAATGGGCATCCTTTCTGATAAGGCTCTCGCAAAGGTTTGAATAAAACTGAGGGCTTCGCTGTCGGTAATGGAGTCTCGCATTCCTAAAACCACTGGGACTCCATGATGGATTAATACTTTAGCCAAGCTGCTGCTGGGAATGGCGGGAAGAGTGATGTTTTGTAGAGTCGATGATAATTCCATGGCTGGGACAGCACTCCAGCAGGCATTAAATACCGCCAGAGTGATACCACAGCGCACTAGAACTTGAGCTAATTCTGTACCATTAATGGTAGTTTGCTCTTGTAGAAATAATAAACCACCATCAGGACCCGTGAAGCCATGACCGGCATAGAAGATCACGTTATAGGGTATCTGGCCTAGTTGCTGGGGGGTTTCTAGTTCGGTAATTAGTTGGGCTACACTGGGCTGGATTAGTGTTTTTATGAAACAGGGAAGGCGATCGCTTCTTGATGAGTCAGATCCTGGGTCGGTGCTGTTGGCTAAAACTTGGGCAATTTGTGAGGCTTCCGTTTCTAATTGCAGCCTATGGGAATTTGTGGCTGTTGGGGTTTGACATGGGGGGATGTCGTTATGACCTAAAACTAATAAGATGTTTAGGGCTGGGACTAGGGGGCGATCGCTTAATGGTTGAACATCACAGGTAGTGCGACTAAATAACAGCCTGGGACTTAGGGAGATGGCTGGTTGTCCCGGCTGTGATTGCATAATTTCCCATGGTAGGGGAATTAAATTAGGCGATCGCACATCTAATCGTATTCTCAGCGGACACTTTTGGCCTAGGGCTAGTCCTTGACAACGGTGGAAACTGCTTTGAATTGGTCCCTGAAACAGCCACTGCCATAAATCTATTCCCAATTGCTGCATTAGTCGGCTGCTGTAGCTGGGTTTGGTTTCCAGATCTGGTGATAATGGTGCTAGACTCAATGGCTCACCCATGGCCGACTCACTCAGCGCCAGGGGTAAGCTATCTGGGGAAAACATTTCTAACCAGGCTTGCCATAATTGTGACAGAGATTCCGGCCAGATACAATCATGGTGGACATAATCGCTGGCATTGACAGAATTAAACACCCAGGTGGCGAAGTGGTTGCCTGTGGGTGAATTCAGACGGGCGATCGCAATACTTAGGGTCGGAGTCTCATTCGGCGACATTCATTCGTTAGCATTTTCAAGAGATAACCCTGAACTTCAGAGTTGGTAGACTTAGCAGTTTCGCCTCGTCTAATTTTACCGTGAATCTGTCGCGAAATGTGTCGCGATCGCCTAAAATCTTAAAGGATTTCTTGACAACATCTTGGCCATAGCCGCCTCGATTGGGAACTAGGGGACATCCCTCATAGACTGAACATACTAAGGAAACACCCAAATCTAACTCAAGTCAAGGAGAAACAATTTCTCCCATTAAAGCCTGGTTGCTACATACAGCCTTTGAGGACCCACCTCAACAGTCTCCGGTTGGTTTGCATTTAACCTGAGAATATTAAAACCTCTAAGATTTGAAAAGGAGTCGATTAATTAATGAAGTCTGATATTGGGCGCGGTCAGAGTTTCCCCCTCGGTGCTACAGTTTATCCTGATGGGGTCAATTTTTGCTTATTTTCCAAAACTTGTGCATCTTTAGAGTTACTGTTTTTTGATGCCCCAGATGATGCCAAACCTAGCCATATAATTAAGTTTGAACCTCAGTATAATAAAACTTTCTACTACTGGCATATTTTTGTCAAAGGCATTAAGGCGGGGCAAATTTATGGATATCGCGCCTATGGAATGTTTGAGCCAGAATTGGGCTATAGGTTTGACTCGGATAAGGTACTGCTTGACCCCTATGCTAAAGCTGTAGTTAATACCGAAAACTATAGTCGGGAAGCTGCATCAAAACGTGGTGATAACTGTGCTAAGGCTATGAAAGCCGTAGTCGTAGACCCAAAAACTTATGATTGGGAAGATGATAAGCGTCTGGAAATACCCTATTCTCAAACCATCATTTATGAGATGCACGTGGGCGGTTTTACCCGCCATCCCAACTCAGGTATTCCCCCGTCTAAACGAGGAACTTATGCAGCCTTAATTGATAAGATACCTTATCTAAAAGACTTGGGAATCACAGCAGTAGAATTAATGCCAGTTCACCAATTTGATGAACAAGATGCTGTTCCCCCTCGAAAAAATTACTGGGGTTATAGTACCGTTTCCTTTTTCGCACCCCATAGACAGTATAGTTTTCGGCGCGACCCCCTCGGACCTGTGGATGAATTTCGCGATATGGTAAAAGCCCTTCATAAAGCGGGTATTGAGGTAATTTTAGATGTAGTTTATAACCACACCGCCGAGGGAAATGAGAATGGTCCGACTCTCTCATTTAGGGGGATTGACAATTCTATGTATTATATGCTGGAAGAGGAGGATAAGTCCTTTTATAGCAACTATAGTGGCTGCGGAAATACCATTAAAGCCAACCATGAAATCGCGGGACAAATGATTATTGATAGTCTCCGCTATTGGGTTTCGGAGATGCACGTTGATGGTTTTAGGTTCGATTTGGCATCGATTTTTTCGCGAAATCGTGATGGTACACCCATGGAAGATGCGCCGATTTTATGGATTATTAAATCTGACCCGGTATTGGCGGGAGCCAAACTAATTGCTGAGGCTTGGGACGCTGGGGGACTCTATGAGGTGGGGTCTTTTGCAGGCGATCGCTTTACCGAATGGAATGGACAATTTCGGGATGATGTTCGCAGTTTTGTCAAAAGTGAACCCAAACAAATCCAGCGCCTAGCCTATAGAATTATGGGGAGTCCAGATATTTACCCCAAACCTGATCGCGAACCTCATTGTAGCATTAACTTTATCACCTGTCACGATGGCTTTACCCTCAATGATTTAGTTTCCTATAACCAGAAACAGAATCAAGCCAATGGTGAAAATAACCGGGACGGACACAATGATAATCGCAGTTGGAATTGTGGAGTGGAAGGCTTAACTGATGATACTTATATCGAAGCCTTACGCAATCAACAAATCAAAAACTTGTGGACAATTCTGTTGGTCTCCCAAGGAACTACCATGCTATTAATGGGGGATGAAGTCCGCCGCACCCAAAACGGAAATAATAACGCCTATTGTCAAGATAATGAGTTAGGTTGGTTTAACTGGAGTGATGTCGGGAAACACCCGGAACTATTGCGATTTGTCAAAAACCTGATCCGATTTACCCAAAGACTGCATATTTTTCGGATTGAAACCATTTTAGTGATGGACCCCAATAGTAAATTACCTAGCATTACATGGCATGGGGTACGCTTAAATAAACCAGATTGGGCAGATTATTCCCGCAGTATTGCTTTTAGTTTACGACATCCCGAAAAACAGGAATATCTTCATATTATGCTCAATTCTTATTGGGAACCCCTCCTGTTTGAGATACCTATTCTCCCAAAAGGTCAACGGTGGTATCGTATTGTTGATACAGCTTTAGCAGTCCCCAATGATTTCTGTACCGAGAAAACAGCCCCCCCAATTCAAGGGAATCACTATCGAGTCCAGGGACGCGCATCGGTTATTCTGATGGCACAGTCCCGGTAGCACTTAGCAAAATATTAACTTAACCATCGCGCTATATGTCTGATATCTCTGACCGCCAACAACTGTATGAAGGGAAAGCCAAAATCGTCTATACCACTGATGATCCAGAGGTTTTGCTGGCTTACTATAAGGATGATGCCACAGCATTTAACGCCCAGAAACGGGGGACGATTACAGGGAAGGGTGAAATTAATAACACCATGTCTGGTCATCTGTTCAAACTCCTAGAGGCGGCGGGTATTCCCACTCATTTCATTGATACCCCTAGTCCTAATGAAATGCGGATCAAACGGGTGGATATTATTCCTGTGGAAGTTATTGTCCGTAATATCGCGGCGGGGAGTCTGTGTAAACAGACGGGGATTCCCCTGGGAACAGTTTTGCAGCCCCCCTTGGTGGAATTTTGCTATAAAAATGACCAGCTAGGTGATCCTCTATTAACTCGCGATCGCCTCTTGGCCATGAATTTAGCCAGCGAAGAACAGCTTAAATCTATTGAAGACCTCAGCCGCCAGATTGACCAGATTTTGAGTGATTTTTTTAGTCAATGTGGCATCACTCTGGTAGACTTTAAGCTGGAATTTGGGATGACCTCTGATGGTCAATTGATATTGGCTGATGAGATTAGCCCTGATACTTGTCGCCTCTGGGACCAAGCCGAAACTGACCCTAACCTCCGGGTGATGGATAAGGATCGCTTCCGTAATGACCTCGGAAATGTTGAGAGTGCTTATCAGCAAGTATTGGCTAGGGTTCTCAGTCATATTTAACTAAATTTAATTGGGCAAAATGCCTGATAGTTGTGGATTGGGTCAGGTGTCTGGGACGGGAAAAGTAATTTTTTCCCCCTGAGGTTGTAACATTATCGATGGCTGATTATTTGGTGTGTGGATGTCCAAGAATGTCAATAACATGGGCTTCTGTTCTTTGTGGGTTGCCTGTTTTGCAGCCTCAGCAACTTTGGGGCTATCAAATTCTGCTAGTGGTAAAACCCCTGCACTGATTTTCAAGGACTATCAACGGTCTTTGGCAGTTTCTGATCAGTCTAACGATGATCTGCAGGACTCAGAAGCGATCGCTATCCCTTATGTCCAACGGGACATGGGGGAGTTTCCCTTATTTCAACTCAAAAATAAGGACTACCAGAGACCGACAGACTTTCCTGGGTCCGTCACTTCCCCATTAGTCGCCCTGGAAAAGGTCGATGATAGCCTTTTAGAGTCCGCAGGCCCCCTTACAGGGACACAGAAGGAACCCGCGCCTACAGAGGTGAAATTCTCCCTAGCCGGGTCGGAAAATCCCCCCACGCCAGTCTATTCGCCTTTTGAACCCTCTCTGGGTAAGCAGGAGTTGAAACAGGCGAGTTTTGATGTGATGCCATCACCAGACCAAATAGCCATTGCTAACTTTGACAACAGCTCAGAGTTGAGCCTCCCTGACCCTGACTCTCCACAAGACTTAGATAGTGCCACCGAAAGCCATTTATTGACCGCTCAGACCCCTTCGGCTGTGTCTCAGGTGGGTTCAGGTCAAAACCGGGTAAGGGCATCACAAGACCTGTCTAGGGAGCCTCAGTGGGTGGTTAATTTGATGCAGGCGATCGCCTACGAGTGTGAATATTGCAGCGCCGACGACCCTACACCCCAGGAAAATCTGGAGTTAGCCCAGAATAATCTACCGCCATCAGTCCCCGGAACAGGCCAGCCAGGAGAACCCGATGTGCTAATTGCTGAAGTTCTCGTATCTGGAACTGATAATGACCAATTGGTGGATGTGGTCTATGGGGCGATCGCAGTTCAACCAGGACGCACCGCTACCCGTTCCCAACTCCAACAAGATATTAACGCCATTTTTGCCACCGGTCTATTTAGAAACGTTCGAGCTATCCCAGAAGATACCCCCCTGGGAGTGAGAGTCACTTTTGATGTCGAACCTAACCCACCCCTACAGCAGGTTATTATCGAAGGAGATCAGGTTCTCCCCTCCGAGGTCGTTGATGCTAGTTTTGCGGGTCAATTCGGTCAAATTATCAACCTCCGACGCATTGAAGAGGCGATCGAAGATATCCAAACCTGGTACCAACAAAATGGCTATGTACTCGCCCAGGTAATTGCCGCCCCAGATGTTACCACAGAAGGCGTAGTCACTTTAAGAGTCGCTGAGGGCGTAATTTCCCAGGTTATAGTTCGTTTTCTCAATGCTGATGGCGACCCAACCGACCCTGACGGTAATCCCGTTACAGGTCGCACCCGTGACTTTATTATCACCCGTGAAATTCAGTTACAGCCCGGAGATGTCTTTAACCAAGCAACCATTCAACAGGACTTAGGTAGAGTATTCAGATTAGGCATTTTTGATGATGTCCGACTTCAGCTTGAACCTTCCCCCGAAGACCCCACCCAGGCTAATATGATTGTTAATGTCATTGAACGTAGCACTGGGTCCGTCGCCTTTGGGGGTGGTTTCAGTTCCGCCACCGGTTTGTTTGGAACTCTGAGCTATCGTGAAGCTAACTTGGGCGGAAATAATCACCAATTAGCCGCCGAAGTACAGGTTGGTGAACAGGTTTTACTCGTCGATCTGAGCTTTACAGACCCTTGGATTGCTGGAGACCCTTACCGCACCTCCTACACCGTCAATGCTTTTCGCCGCCGTGGGATTTCTCTAGTTTTTGAGGAAGGCTCCGAAGATGTTAGACTCCCTAATGAAGACCGCCCTAGGGTAATTCGGACTGGTGGTGGTATTAGTTTTACTCGTCCGTTTGCAGAAAATCCTTTTGTTGACCCCGACTGGGTCGCCTCCTTGGGTTTTCAATATCAACGCGCTCAGGTAACAGATTCCCGCGAGCGCATCACCCCCCGCGACGAGAAGGGTAAACTTCTCACCGCTAGTGAGTCTGGCGAGGATGATTTATTTACCGTTCAGTTTGGGTTAGCTACCGATCGCCGTAATAATCGCCAAATTCCCACCAGTGGCTATGCTTTTCGCTTAGGAACAGAACAATCGATTCCCATAGGTTCCGGGAGTATATTTTTTAATCGCGTCCGAGGTAGTTATAGTCATTATATCCCCGTCAATTTTTTACAGTTAGTTCCGGGGGGGCCCCAAGCCTTAGCTTTCAATATTCAAGCTGGCACAATTATGGGCGATTTCCCACCCTATGAAGCCTTCCCCTTGGGGGGTGCTAATACTGTCCGAGGTTGGCGTGAGGGTGCTTTAGCAGCCGCCCGTAGTTTTGTCTTGGGTTCCGTCGAGTATCGCTTCCCAGTCTTTTCTGTCGCTAATTTTTTGATTGGCGGCGCTTTATTTGTTGATGCTGCCCATGCTTTGGGGACTCAAAGCAGTGTCCAAGGCAATCCTGGCGGTATTCGTGGTAAACCCGGAAGTGGCATTGGTTTCGGTGGTGGCGTTCGCATTCAGTCCCCTTTGGGTCCAATTCGGATTGATTATGGGATTAATGATGAAGGCGGAAATCAGATCCACTTCGGTATTGGTGAACGCTTCTAAATCTCCAGTCCATTACATCTAGTTGGGTGCCTCAGAATTCCTAAACAGCCAGGGCACCCCATAGCCTTTTTGTAGCCGTGTTTGATTTAACATCAACCGCAACATCAATAATTATCTATTACACTCTGAACTCACATAGCGAACCGGCTTCGTTAATTTAGTCACCTTACCATCTTCTATAGCTCGCTTTAACCAGGCTTGTATTTGATTGTACTGTACATCTAATAATTTCGCTAAGTTTTTCGCGTCTATCGGCTCCTGTAGATGTGTTAAAATTATTGGTAAAACCGCTTGATAAATATCCATAGATACATCAATTTTAGCCTCTGATAACTCCGGGGATGGACTCACATTAGGTGCTTCTGTAGGTGTCGGATTTACATCTACATATATAGGAGTTGGGGCGGGATTTTCAGGTGTTAAATTTACCGCGAAATCTAAAGCCATTTGTTCCACTTCTACCGCATCTTCCGTCTCCCCTGGCTTCAGGATATCCAATAAATCCAACTTCCCAGACATTTCCGGGAAAGGTTTAGCCCCTAGTTTCAATAATTCCATATTGCCTTGATTTTGGCTATTTTGGCACACAAAAACAGGTATATTTGGTAGTTTTTTTAGGGCTTCTACCGCCCCACTCCAAGTGCCACCCTTATTAAAACTTGCACTAATTACCACAGCATAATCAGCTAAAGCATAAATATATTTATTGCGTCCCATGGCATTACCCACATGAAAACCAGCTTCTGGATCGTAGGGGGAAATTAGCGCTAGTCTATCCTCATCAAGACTTTGCCGATAGTCACTTTCTAAAGATGCCTTCCCTAAACTATTTGCCAAAACCCCAATCGTAGTTCCTCCGGCTTCTAAACAGGATAACATCCCACATTTATCTATGCCTCTCGCACCTCCAGAAATTACCTGTATATTTTGTTGGGCAGAAATGTGGGCTAATTGTTGGGTATAGCTTAATACTGCTTCATTAACATTACGAGAACCTACTATAGCTAACCCGCCCTTATTCAATAGTTCCAGGTTACCTACACCATATAAAATTGGGGGAGACAGATATTTTAAATGCTGCTTCAAACGCTGGGGATAATGGCGATCGCTACGACTTACAATCCACAGACCTTGACTGCGCCATTTTTCTAATGATAAAGTTAGTAAAAATCCTCTCTGTAGCAGTTCGATAATTCGTTGATTATCTAAAGAATGATTCAGGGAGCATAATTTCTGTTCTCCATCAGGTGCTAATAGATGAGCGGGAGTCATTTGATGCGATCGCAATGCCGCCGCCAGCAGATTATATTCCCTTAAACTTAACGGTTGCGGGGAGTGATTACGACTCTTGCCAAAACTCCCGCACAGAAGTAAAATACCCTGAGTATCCTGGGATAATTGATGATTTGACATAAACCCAAAAAATCGAGATTTGCAGAATTGAGAGGTCACCCTATTCGGGAATATTTGCTAATCCTTAGTAACATTGATATTACCTAAAAGAATTTAATGTCAAAGCCACAGGAAAAACCCGACCACTTCCCGACTGTCGCAACAGTGCAGTAATTATAGTTACAGTCCAACGGGAGTCTACCATATCATCAATTAAAAATACAGACCCTGGTTGAACTTCCTGATAATTAATCCGAAAAGCACCATCTAAATTATGGGCTTGTTGATAGCTATTGCTCATCTTTTTTTGGGGTGGTGTTTCACGGATTTTTTCCACAACTGGAAGGAAGCGTAAATTTAATCTAACGGCTACTCTTTCAGCAAAATTTGGCACCAAATGGGGACGAGTTAGGGAAGGAACACAAGTTACCCATGTAGGGAAAGGTTGCGGTTGCCATTTGTTAATCATCTCCACCATAGCCTCTACCAATTTATCATCAAAGTGATTATTTTGATATTTTCCTTGTTGTACCTGTTCCCCCCAACCCGGATCACCCCAACAACACAAACTGCGTCCCGCTTCTGCTTGTAATTGGTGACTAATCTTGCCATTAAAATTATATTCAAGTAAGGCATTTTTGGGAAATTGTCGGCGAGGTTCAATCGTTTGATAGGTGCGTTTTAAATATTCAATAGCTTCCTTGACTAACTCCTGGTTACAGGTAGTTTTGAGTAAGGGTCGATTTAAACAAACCGCACACTTTCCACAGGGTGCTGGGTTGGGGTCATCGAGGGAACATTGTAAGAATTGCATCAAGCATTCTTGACTGTTCATATAGTCTCGCATTTCCGCCTGTTCTTCCTCTCGAATACGAGTAATTTCATCAATTTTATGACTATTCAGTTGATAACGTAATGCTGCCGGGGTAGCATACCATTTTGACTTGCGTTTAACTACCGGGGGAGAAGATTCTAAAGACAGGAATTTTAACACCTTCTCAATTTGACCACGACCGATATTGACACTTTGTTCAATTTCAGGCACTGATAATTCATTTTTAGTCAGCAGCGCCTCAAGAATTTGTTGGATATTATGTGAGGAAGGAAAGGCATTTTTGATAAAGTAATTAGTGATTTCCTCATCTTCTTTTCCACTTAATAAAATACCATAGGCTTCATCTACAGCACGTCCGGCTCGACCGACTTGTTGATAATAATGGACAACTGAACCAGGTCTTTGATAATGAATAACAAAGCCTAAATCCGGTTTATCAAAACCCATACCTAAAGCTGTGGTTGCCACTAAGACTTTTAGTTGGTTAGCCAATAAATCATTTTCTAATTTTTGTCGCAATTCATTGTCAAGTTGACCATCATAAGCGGCGGATTTAATGCCTTTTTTTTTAAAAAATTGGTTAGTTTCCGCGCGTCTCTGACCGTCAATGTATAAATAATTCCACTGCCAGGAAGTTGGGGTAAATATTCGAGCAACCAAGCCATCCTTTCCGCTGGAGTTGGCAAATAAATATTTTGCAGTTTCAGACTTTTGCGAGTTAAAGTGCCGCGAGAAATCGTGAGTTTTTCACCTAATTGAGCTTGAATATCTTGGATAACGCGATTATTGGCGGTTGCCGTAGTTGCTAAGACAGGAATATTAGGGGGTAAGCCTTGAATAATGCGAATAATGCGGCGATAATCAGGACGAAAATCATGCCCCCAGTCGGAAATACAATGAGCTTCATCTACTACTAATAAACCAACTTTTTCGTGTGCATCATCACATTATCCAGGAAGTCTTGATTGGCTAATCTTTCGGGAGAAATTAGTAAAATGTCAATACTTCCAGCCAGCAGTTGTTGCTCAATTATTGACCATTCTTCCGAGTTGCTAGAATTGATGGTGGCGGCTTGAATGTTGATTCTTTGGGCGGCTTGAATTTGGTTCCGCATTAAAGCTAGAAGGGGGGAAATTAATAAAGTGGGACCGGCTCCTTGATGGCGAAGTAAACGGGTGGCTAAAAAATAAACTAAACTTTTTCCCCAACCTGTGCGCTGGACGACTAATAAACGTTCTCGGTGGTCGATTAGACGAGCGATCGCTTCCCATTGTCCATCTCGGAAAGTAGCGTCAGGGTTATCTAGGGCAGTTTTTAAATAAGACAAGGCTTCGGATTTTAAAGATTCCATGATCAGTTAAACTCAGACATACTAGAGACCATCATATTCATTGTAATCAAAAATATCTAAGTCAGCCCTAATAGCCTTATGCTATAATGCGGAAAGCCAGCATCCAGCTATAGTAGTAAGCACAAGTTCCTGTTCACACCCAAGCCGACCGGAGAAACAACGCCTATGACCTCTGACACACCCCAGGACGCTTTAGCCAGCCTGTCCGAAGGAATTGCACTGCTGATTGATTTGGCTAAACAGGGAGAAATAGATCCTTGGGATGTGCGGGTGATTGAGGTGATTGATCGCTATCTCAGCCAACTGACTCCGGGTGTTGATTCGGTCTCGAATAATCAGTTTGTAGAACTTTCCCAATCTGGTCAAGCCTTTCTTTATGCTTCTATGCTGGTGCTACTGAAGGCGGATAGCCTGATGGATTCCGATGAGCCTGGGGATGATGATGCTATGATTACCGGAGAGTTAGAATTTTTGGGGTCAGAGTCAGAAACTGAGTGGCTGCGTCCTCAGAATTTGGAACGACAGTTACGCCGCCGTGCTGTGGCTAAGGTTCCCCAAAAGCGTCAGGTAACACTTCAAGAGTTGATTGATCAACTGCAATTAATGGCGGCTACGATCGCCCAGCACCAGAGTCGTCCCCGTCCCCGTCGTCATGTTTCTGTTAATAAAAATAAAGCCGCTAAGGCGATCGCTGAATTAGCACACCAAGAAAACCTGGTAGAAATGGCTGGAAAATTAGATGAACTTCTCCGGGCTGAAGGTGTAGACCTCCAAGGCGATTGGTTAGAACTTGAACAATTATTAGTTCTGTGGTCTAATCTGATTGGTAAGCAGAAAACACACATCCCCAACCCTATAGAATCCACCAATTTACTCCCAGAGTCAGCCGCAAATACTCCGCCTGTTTCTCATTCTAAACATGATCGAGTTGGGGTTTTTTGGGCTTTGTTATTATTATCGGCTCAGTCTAAGGTAGAGTTATCCCAGGATGAATTTTATCAGGATATTAAAGTCAGGACTTTAAATATATCCCCCCAGCCTGAATTAAACAACATCCCATAGTTAATAATTAATAATTGTAGGGGCGGGTTCTGCGGTAACCTCGCCGACCAACGACAATATAAATAAACCCGCCCCACCCCACCGGGTAATTAATTAATAATTGTAGGGGCGGGTTCTGCGGTAACCTCGCCGACCAACGACAATATAAATAAACCCGCCCCACCCCACCGGGTAATTAATTAATAATTGTAGGGGCGGGTTCTGCGGTAACCTCGCCGACCAACGACAATAT
>Ga0213835_100260_pt1 | contig 59962 bp, 51 predicted proteins | sample SWPATP01_FD_160576 | JGI IMG/M metagenome (GOLD analysis project Ga0213835, IMG submission 160576) | Coastal seawater microbial communities from Marineland, Florida, United States - SWPA TP0 #1 | ecosystem: Environmental > Aquatic > Marine > Coastal | place: USA: Florida | collected 2016-08-05
CGAAGCGGTACGAGCGACTTCTTCAGCTTCCCGGGCGTTTTCAGCAACCCGCTGAATTGAATCCGTCATCATCTGTACCGAGTTGAGGGTAACGGCCAATTCTTCAGCTTGACGGAGAGCATCACTAGATAGACCCCGGGCAAAGGATTCACTATCGGCAGCATTTTTATTCACCTGGCGCGCCGCTTGTTTAACCTGTTGAACAATTTCCCGGAGATTTTGAATGGTGAGGTTAAAGGCGTCGGCGACGGCCCCTAAAACATCGGCTGTGACCTCTGCTTGGACGGTAAAGTCTCCCCGGGCGGCCCCTTCCACATCATCAAGGAGGCGGATCACCTGGCGCTGGAGGTCTTCTTTGGACTGTTCTGTTTCTTCGGCTCGCCGCTGGGCCTCACTGGTGGTATTTAAAATAACCCGGGCCATTTTATTAAAGCCCGTGGCTAAGGCACCAAACTCATCCTCCGCAAAAACCGTTGCTTTGACATTGAGATTCCCCTGGGAAACCGCGTCGAACTGGTTTTGTAGGTTGTCAGTGCTACGTTTGATCTGCCGAGTTGTTAACTTCCCAAAAAAGAGGGTCGTACCAAAGCTGGCTGCCCCGGCCAATAAGCTAGTGAGTAAACCTGTTTTGGCCACGGGCCAGAGGGTTTGGGGCCGTTGTTCGGCTGGGGTGGTTTGAAATACGCTCACTGTCACAATCAAAGTGGCGATCACCGATGCAGCAGCAGCGCCAGTCGCAGTGAACAATTGTTTTTTCTGGAGAGGCACATTTTCAAACCAAGCCAAATAACCTTTGGGGTTTTCCGCGACAATTTCTTGGGGTTTATCAGAAACAGTAAAATCTGTCCCTAGACCGCCAGAGAGACTATCCTCCCCTAGGGTGATAAATAGGCTGTCGTCTTCGGTGAGGCCCAATTCTTCGGGAAAATCATCAAAATTAAACTCCCCTGAGGTCGTCGGTGTTTCTAGGGGCGCTTCAAACAGACCTGTATCCGGCATTTTTTGGTCATCATCGAGAATATCCGAACCGAGATCACCAAAATCATCTAGATCCTGTTCGTTGAGAATGCCAAATTCCTCTAAAAAGCCCCCTTCATCCTGTTTTGGTGGCGCTTCTGGTTCTTCATCAAATAGTTCTGCCCCAAGGCTACCCAAGCTAATTTCATCGTCAAAATCTGCCGCCTCATCAGGGGAGAGGGAGTCAGGTGCAAAACTTGGGTGCGCTGGCTCATCAAATGTCAATGCGTCTGCATCGGCTAAAGGAGGATTTTCGAGCCAAGTGGGGGACTCACTTTCAAAGCCGAGTGGTGCAGTATCCACTGCATCAAAATGGTCTTGATCTGCTGAAATTCTGCCATTTTCATGGGTCGGTGACCAATCTAAATCGAAAGGAGACGTATCTTCGCTCCCTAGGAAATCTCCGTCTTCTTCTAGGCCAGCCGCACTATCGAATTCAACCAATTCGTCTTCGTTAAATTCAATGAATTCGCCAGCCTCTGCCTCGAAAAAAGGATCATTAAGGGACTGATTTAAACCTGGTTCAGGGGAGCGATCGCCAGGGTGGGGCACTAAAAAAGTTTCTTCATCTTCCGGGAAATTTCTCAGGGGCAACTCTGGTTCTGCCCATTGTTCTGAATAATCATCCGCCGAAATTGATTGTTCCCCTGCTGCTGTGACAAAGTTTTCTGGGGAGTTGTATTCTGCTGCAACCGGATAATCTTCTGGCTGGGTGAGGGTCGGCTGTCCACCGCTGGTTTCCCGGTGACCATTGACTTGATCGCTGTAGGCATTGACCTGGGTCAAACCTTGGCGAGCGTATTCATGGTAGTCCCGCTGGTTGGTGACATCTAAAACCCGATGGTAGAACGCGGAGGCCCGCCCTAAATCTTGTAAACCAAGGGAAATATGGCCGCTTAAAAGGAGCAAATGGGGATCGTCCGGGTAATCTTTGAGTAACCGATTGGCGATCGCCTCTGCTTCAGGCAAATTATTCTGATAATAGGCCTTCTGGGCCTCAGCATACTCCTTTGAATAATCAGTGGTGCTGGGCGGCATCGGGTTCCCTCCTGGACTGGCACATTTTTAGGATTATCTTACTGAGCGCTGCACAAACTTTTTAACGGATGCAAAACGTATTTTTAATGTAATCTACTTTCTCGCAGATCACAGCACCACCGCAGTAAGTATTAACACCCTTATGTTGCCCAACGGGCCGATTTTAAAATCGCCACATGGTCTAATAAATGCCAAGATTTACTGGCATCATCACCATCCGTCCAAATCCCCCGGACAAATGGGGCCATAACATCCGACAGATCACTAAGCTGAATCTGCAACGTTTCCGCAGCAAGCCACTGCATCCCTTGCATTTCTTCGACGGCTAAACCCAGGAGCATATCTTGATCCTCTATGGCAATCACTGGAATTTCGGCACGGTCCGTCCGTAAGGGGGCACTATCGCCTAAAAATTGCCCCAAATCTGCCACCCAAATAACCTGACCCCGGAGATTGATCGTCCCTAGCAGCAGTGGCGAAACATTGGGAATCGGGGTAATCCGATCCGGTGATTGTTGCATCACTTCACGGATGCCAAAGGCCGGCAGCACAAACCCAGTCCCTGAAGGAAGCTGAAACTTGAGGTGTAACTCCCCTTCCGGGCTTTCTAAACCCTGTAACTGGGTTTCTAAGGACGTCAGGTTTTGTGGTAAGGAACTGTCATCAGGTGTAGACATAGATCGAAAGAAAACAGACAATTCAGGTTTCGCCAAAAACGGCTACTCCCCAGGGCTTAACTTATTTTTTATTGCTGCGTAGGAGTTGCTTGATGGTGCCAATTAACTCCGCTGGCTGAAAGGGTTTCGCGATATAAGCGTCGGCTCCCTGCTTCATGCCCCAGTACCGGTCAAATTCTTCCCCCTTTGAAGAGCACATCACAATGGGGATATTTTGAATTTTTGGGTCGGATTTGAGGCGACGACAGAGTTCGTAACCGTTCATCCGTGGCATAACAATGTCGAGCACAATTAAGTTGGGCAGGGTTTCAGCCGCATTTTTAGCCATTTGACTGAGGGTTTCTAACGCCTCAAGACCATCACCGGCAACATCCACTGTCAAGCCGTTGCCTTTCAGTAATTCTGAAATCATTTCCCGTTGAGAGAGGCTATCCTCAACAACCAAAATTCTACTCATTACAAATGTCCTAGCAATAAAATCACCGGCGTAATAATCACCGTAGCATCAACATTGTCAAAAACATGCCCTGGGACGGACAGACTTTAATTTATCAGGGAGGGGGATTACAAAATGTTTATTTCTTGAAAAATTTCTGGGGAATTGCCGTGAATCTTGGTATTCAGCAAGGGTGCGATGGGGACTAAGGGTTAGGCCATCGCCATCATAGCTTGTTTTTTCACTCCGGGGGCGATCGCCTGGGGAGATCTGCACTGGCTAATGGTTTGGGAGATATTTTTCTAGCAGGGTTAACAACTCCTGCTGGCCGAAGGGTTTTGTTAAATAATCCGTTGCCCCAGCAAAATCTGCCTGAATTCGGTTAATAAACTGCTCTTGTCCAGTCAGCATAATGATAGGAACGTTTTGAAATCGCTTACTGTGACGCAGCATCATACAAATTTCATGGCCATCTAGGTGGGGCATGGCAATATCACAGAGAATTAAATGGGGCACCTCAGCAAAGGCCGCTTGAATTGCCTCTAGGGGATTTTGGACGAGGTGCACTTGATATCCCTGGGTGCTGAGGATTTGCTCTACGGCCTTACCGATGGTGAAGTCATCATCAATGCAAAGAATTCGCCTGGTCTGGTGAGACGACATTTCACTGGGACGTGACAAACTTTGGGGAGGGAGAGGATCTAGAACTTGGAGCCAACCCTTTTGGATATAGGGAAGCAAGGCCCTCGCAAGGGCAACGAGGTCACGATTGAGGTAACGGGCCAGTTGGCGGAGAGTCGTTTCTCCGGTAGTCCACTGGGCTAATTTTTGGTAGGCGATCGCCGGTAGCGCGGCGGCAAGTTTTTGGGGTTGGGCCAGCAGTAAACGTTGTTGGGGAAATTGAATCTGGGGATAGAGTTGCTTCCATTTCTGGACTTTTTTAACCGTCTCAAACAGCAATGAAGTCACTGCATAGGTGCTTAGCTGTGGCCCAAAGGGAGTCCCCAACTGAAAATTAAAGTGACCCTGGTGGAGACTCAAGAGATCAAACAAAGTTTCTTGCACCATTGCCTGGAGGATATGCCGCGCTTGATCAACGGTAATTGTTTGGGTTTCTAAAAGTCGCCATAGGGCTGCATATTCAGGGATTGTGGTTTCGGCGATCGCCCCCCGATCAAGATCCCCTAGCTTGTGGGTGAGATGGTAATGGACAAGGTAATCCTGCAAACGGTACATCTGGGGAGAATAGTCATCAGTCCCGTAGACAATTTGACCATTCACAAAAAAGACTAACCAGGTGGACAAAGGCAGTGAGTGTTGGAAACGCGGCGCTTGTGGAAACTGCCAACTCAAATCATCAACGGCCCCCGATGGTCGAGCTTCGATCCACAATTGCCCAGTCCGTTGTCCCAGCTCAAGGAGCTGCAAAATACTACGGAGATCAATTTCATTGAGATTCCCTTGCATACTTTTTTGGGGATCATTGGGATCATGGGAACAGGGCGATCGCCCTTGGATTTAAAGCTTAACTAATCCCAGGCGCAATTCACTGTCGTGGACAAGTATCAAGACTAACTGGCCTATCATTTTCCCTTTAGGGTAAGACAAGTCGTTCGTTGCTATGTCAGAAAATCACGAAAAATTACACTCCTAGCCAAGAAGATTAAGCCAGTACAATGATCTTCTAAAATCATTGAAGGTGAGTCAACTCCAGTCGTAAGTGCCCCCTTGACCATGGGTAATCCTAAAAATGTTTCGTGATGGCAGTCCTCCGGTCAGTCCCAACCAATGGCGATCGCCTAAGGCTTTAAAGTTAGGTCACCTACGCACTACACTCTATCCATGACTCATCACCACTTCGCTCAGGCACTAGCAGTTTCAGGGGGAATACATTCACGTGCTATACCTTGCAGAGGTCAAAAAAACGAAAGGATTCATGGGAAGCAAGACCGAAATCAAATTGCTTGCCTGTGAACGTAATGATCGCAGTTGGAGCACGGTGCCTGGGGAAGAATTAGTCCCTGCCGATGAATTGAGTAATTTCAATGATGGAACCCTCGTGATCGTCAACCTTGGCAATAATCGGACGATTCAAGGCTCCCCCGAAATCGCCACAAACCGACTGTTGACGGTGCTCCAGAACTTTTCTCGCCTCATGGACAAATCCAAATCCCAAGAGGAAGAAATTGAACAATGGCGGCAATCCTTGACCTACCAAGCCGATGAACTCAATCGTCGCCAGGAGGAAATGAATAGTCGCCTTGACCAAATTGAAGAAACCGAAGCCGAACTGCAAAAGCTCCAGGATGAAAAACTAGCCTTTGAAAAACTTAAGTCCGAGGCCGACGAAATTAAAGCAGAATTTGCCCGTAAGCAAGCAGAATTAGAAGGGGCCTGGCAGCAGCTCCGGGGAGAACAACAACGGCTAGCCAATCTCCAGGAAGAAACCGATGGGCAGGGATTAAGCCCGGCGATCGCCACAAAAATTCAGCAAATTCTCGTCCAGTGCCAAAGTAATAATGCCCCCACAGACGAAGTACGTACCCAACTAAATGAGTTGCTCGACGAACTCACGCAACAGGAAGAACTTTTTCAAACCTTCGCGCAATATCCCCAACAGCTTCAGGAACTAGAGACCCAACTCGCGGCGATCGCCACCCAAGTCCAGACCGAAACCAAGCGCTGGACTATTGCCGAAATCCTCAACCAATTGGCTACGTCACGTCAGCGCCAAGAAGATATGCAGGATTTGCTCAATAATCTCGCTGCCGGAATGGGGGGCATCGAGCACTATGGGGTGGATTTAGCGGCGATCGAAGCCATGCCCCTCGGAGAACTCGAAACCACCGTCGAGAAACTGCGGGACGATTTGGATAAGCTAGTTCGCTTTGTCAATGACCAGGAAGAAGAACTCACCCTCCAACATGAGGCGGTAGGAGAAATTAAAGCGTCTTTGGCGACAGTTGAACCAGACAACGTGATGGAACTCCAAGAGCTAGAAGAAGAACTCAGGGACGAAGAAGAAAAATTAGGGATGCTCAACCAGACTTTAGTGGGTCAGCGACGCACCCTCCGGGAACGTCAAGGGGCATTACAACAGCATTTACGCATTCTCAAGCGTCGCCAAGGAATTATTGAAGTAGAAGCAGAGCAAAATATTGACCTGAGTCCGGCGATCGCCTACCTCGAAGATTATCAGGAGGAAGACGAAACCCAAAAGCAGAAGCTTGAAGCAGAAATTGAGGCGATGCACCATACGATTCAGCAGCTTGAAAATATTCTCATGCCCCAGGAACGGGAGTTAGCGCAACAACAAAAGGATCTAGAGCAAAAACAAGCCGAATACGAAGCCAAACAGCGGGAACAGGCGCAATTACAGGGAAAAATTCAGCTCTATCAGGAAGAGTTGCTCCCCCTCAAGGACGCTTTAGAACAAATTATCCAGTCCCTACGCACCCTGGAAAATCTAATTCACCAGTTCCTAAAGGTTAACGAACAACAGCAACAGCTCGCCCAGGAACTCGAACAAACCATGACTGAGGCGACTCACTCCCCATAAACTTATAGAATTTACGCTGATAAAAGCGCATCACCAGTGGCCAAACCAGCGGCGATCGCCCCTTCGATACCATTTCCCAAACACCAATCTCCACAGGCGATCAGGGGAGAGTCCGTGGCAAAACGATAATAGGCTTGGCCATAGTTCATTGCAGGGAGAGCATAGCGCCAACGCTGGATCTGCCACCATTGGGGTGTCGGTAAGGTAAAAAGATTTTGTAATTCATCCAATAGCGTGATGGCGACGGTGGTTAAATCCGCTGTCTCTAAATAATTTTGGGCAAAATTTCCCGTCGTTTGACAGACTAGGGTGAAATTCCCAGGCGATCGCTTTTGGCCTTCGTAGCTAATTGTGCGCCATCGGGGATGTTGGCTGAGGCGGAGTGCTTGCCAGGGAAATCTCCAATCAAACTGGTCATAACCAACCATGAGAGAGAGGGCTGGAGCGTAAAAAATTTCCGCAAGGCGATCGCGCACGGTAATAAAAGAATAAGTGAGTGTGATCACCTGGGGCAGGGGTAGCGCTAAAACCACCTGCCTCGCGCAGACGGTTTCCCCTTGTTCAAAGGCCAGTCGCCAATGGCCCGGACGTTCTTCGAGGTGGATCAGGCGTTGACTCCGATGAATCGTTAAATCTTGAGCTAAATATTTGGCGATCGCCGTCATTCCCGCTGGCACCATCCACCGTTGTTCCCCCGCAAGGATTTGCCAAATCTCTGGATCAAGGCGATCGCTTGTTGCCACCGACCAGGGTTTTAAAAGATCGGCTGCAACTAAAGTTTCCGTTAAAGCTGCTGTATGGGCTCCTAAAATCTCCCAGTAGGGTAAACCATGGTCAAGGGGCTGTGCTGCAATCCGTCTGGTTGCGAGGCGACCACCCACACCACGGGATTTATCGAAAAGTGCGACCTGTTGGCCTGCCTGTTTAATTTTTCGGCCACAATGAATCCCCGCTAAGCCTGCCCCAATAATCGCCACATCCAACATTTGATCACATTTCCTGACGTTCTCTGTCCGCGCCCCATTGTAAAAAGTTGACCAGCGAAAAGCTAGATTACAATAGGCAGCATCAAGCGTGGAGATGATGTTTGCTGTGGATGAACTACGGACAGCCCTGGAATTAGCAACGGATGAGGAACTGCACCACCTCACTCAACTGCTCTTTAGCCGTAAATTTAATCCCCTCGACTATTGGCAAACGCCTCAACCCAGCGCCATTCGTAGTCAAGACCGCGATCGCCAAATTCAGCACATCGAAACCCGCTTCCGTTTTTTAGCCGCCGATGGGGTCACGGTGCTCCGTCGCCAAACCAAAACCCTCACCTACCGCCAGATCCTGTTTCAGGTAGGAGAATTCCTCGATATTCCCTGTGGGACTGCCCTGGATACCATTGAGCTTGAAGCAGAAATTTTCCTCGCCTTGACCAGCCGCGCTTGGGATAAACTCCCCCAAAAAGAACAACGCGCCTTGATTGATCGAGTGAGGCGATCGCTGGCCCAAACGGATTTACCGGAAGCTTTGCCCGTCCAACTCCAACATAACCCCCTGAGAATTTTCCTCAAAGGCAGTAGCACCTTGGTGATTAGTAGTGTGCTGAAATCATTTTTAATGAAGCAGGTTGCCCGGCAATTGGCGCTACATTTTGCGACGGGCCAAGCCCTAAAAACAACCACAACTCGTCTGGGTTCTTTGATGTTGACCCAAACTGCCCTGCGTTATGGCCTCACCCGTAGTGTGTTGGGGGCTGTTGTCCCGGCCTTGTGGAGTTGGTTTCTTGTCGATCTCGGTTGGCGGGCGATCGCCACTAATTACGGGCGTATTATCCCGATGATTGTCACCTTGGCCCAAATTCGCCTCACTAGAGAACCCCTGGTTGTTGCTTAAACCCCCTGGTTTAACTCTGTTACATTGGCCCGTTTTCACAGAAGTTTGAGCTAGGCTGGGGCAATAGATTTGGCAAAACTTCCCCATGCGTAAATTTTTAATTTTGCTGCTGTTCTGTATTGGTCTTGGGTTTGGCCTTTGGCGATCGCCGAGCTTGGCGACCCAAGGGGAATACGATTCTTTAATCTTGGATTTTCGCGAAACCGTGGAAACCAGTGTCGTTGAGGCACAGTTAAAGGCGATCGCCCAACAATTCAACGTCATCCCCCGGCTCAATAGTGAATTTTCCGCTGCTGACCAGATCTACGTCATCGAGGGCAAGCGAGAAATGCTCCAGTGGTTGCGCCAATCTGACCCCATTAAAAAAGCAACGGAATACATCGAGCCCAACTACATTTACCGGGCCTATGGGGTGCCAAACGACCCAGATTACCCAAAGCAATGGAATTTACGCAGCATTAATGTCGAAGCTGCCTGGTCAGAAACCCGAGGGGAAGGGATCACCGTGGCGGTTATCGATACTGGGGTTAGCCCTGTGCCAGATTTAGAACAAACCGCCTTTGTTGGGGGCTACGATTTCGTAGGCGATCGCCCAGAAGCTTTAGATGATGTGGGCCATGGCACCCACGTTGCTGGCACTATCGCCCAGTCGACGAACAATAACTACGGTGTTGCTGGCATTGCCTATAAAGCAAAGATTATGCCCATTAAAGTCCTCGCCGCTAATGGTGGTGGCACCGTTGCTGATATCGCCGAGGGAATTCGTTTTGCCACCGATCAAGGGGCCGATGTGATTAACCTCAGCCTTGGGGGAGCTGGTGCCAGTCAACTGATGCAAGAAGCAATTGACTATGCCTACCGCAAAGATGTGGTGATTGTCGCTGCCGCTGGTAATGCCAACAAAAATGCTGCTGCCTATCCGGCCCGTTACCCTAAAGTGATCGGCGTTGCGGCCACCGATGCGGCTGGCAAAAAAGCGCCCTATTCCAATTACGGGGCGGGGATTGACCTTGCGGCCCCTGGGGGCAGTGAAACGGGAGGCATTCTCCAGGAAACCCTAAACCCTAAAACAGGCAAACCAGAATTTATCGACTACAAAGGCACCAGTATGGCTGCGCCCCATGTGGCTGGTGTGGCGGCCATGGTGAAAGCGAGTGGTGTGACTAAACCAGCCGAAGTTTTACAGGTTTTAACCCAATCAGCCCAAAAGGTTACTGAGGATCCTCTGAATCACTACGGTGCGGGGTATCTCAATGCGGGTCAGGCGGTGACAGAAGCTCTCAAAGGCAAAATCACCGTCAAAGATTTCTTCCGTTGGCTCCGGGACAATGGGTATTTAAATCCTCGTTTTTGGATTGATGGGGGAACAGTAGCCCTTCTGCCAAAGTTAGCGATGGTTTTGGGTTCCTATCTTCTCGCTTTTCTGCTGCGGAACTATTTGCCCTTTGGTTGGGGATGGCCCCTAAGTAGTGGCTTGGTTTTTGGCAGTTCGGGGCTATTTTTCCTCAAGGGCATTTATATTTTTGATTTGCCCCAGGCCCCTTTTCGGCTTCTGGGTAGCTCTCTCCCGGAATTGGGCAATGCCATCAACGGAAATCCTGCTTTAAATCCGCTGTTCGCTAGTGTTTTGATTCCCTTTGGGGTGTTACTCCTGTTGGCTGGTACCGAAGGGGGAAAACGCTTTGGGGTTGGTCTCTGTTTGGGGGTGGCGAGTTGCCTCTGGGTCAGTGCGATCGCCGGGCCGATGGTTTGGGGTTTGGGATCGGGTATTTTAGCCCAGGCATTTTTAGGGATTAATGGACTCCTGTGTGTGGCCCTAGCGAAATTAATGCTGACGGAACCGTTAAAAACCAGTAATTAAGAAATCTGTCAAAATTTACCACTTTAAAACAGCCGCTTCTGGGCCTTCTTCCTGGCGTGTTTTGGCGTCCTTTTCAAACCACTGGATAATTTCTTTGTGGCTCAGGTTTTCGATGGGGCAGTCGAGATCTTGAGCAATGATCCCCAGTAACCGTTGGGAAGAAATGGTCAGACGAGCGAGAAATTTCTCTGGACTGCTTAAGAGGGCAGCATCGACATCGAGGGATTCTTCTGGGGTGAGGAAATTAGGTTGATTCATGACCAATGGGTTGGGGTTTACTTTGGGCAATGATGGTTAATATTGCCTATTTTATCGTCCCGGCGAGGGGAACTTTGGTGCAAATGAGTTGCATTAGTTTTCCCCTTCACTCCACAATGGGATTTTGGTACCTCTCCTGATTGTGAATCCCTTGAAACGTTTACAGCTTAATTTTTGGACTCCGATGACCTTGGCGATCGCCGCTTTGATTGCCCTACCGATTTTTTCTGTATTGGGGAGCGTTTTCACGGATTCTGGCGAGATTTGGCGTCACTTAGTCGACACGGTGCTGGGGCGTTATGTGTTCAATTCCCTGTGGTTGATGCTTGGGGTCGGCGTGGGGGTCACAGTTGTCGGGGTGGCCACGGCTTGGTTGGTGACGATGTGTCGCTTTCGGGGCCAAGGTTTTTGGGAGGTATTGTTACTCTTGCCCCTCGCCGCTCCGGCTTACCTGTTGGCCTATATTTACACGGATATTTTGGATTACTTCGGCTGGGTGCAGCGGTTTTTGCGACTGATCTTCGGTTGGCAATCGGCCCAGGATTATTGGTTTCCGGAGGTTCGGTCTCTGGGAGGGGCAATTATCATGTTGATCTTGGTGCTCTACCCCTATGTTTACTTGTTAGCGCGGGTGGCTTTTTTAGAGCAGTCCGTCACAACCCTAGAGGCGAGTCGCGCTTTAGGCTGCGGCCCCTGGAAAAGTTTTTGGGCGATCGCCTTACCCTTAGCTCGGCCAGCGATTACGGCGGGTCTGGCCCTGGCTCTGATGGAAACCTTGAATGATTTTGGCACCGTGCAATATTTTGGCGTCGAAACCTTCACCACAGGGATCTATCGCACTTGGTTTGGGTTGGGGGCACCCCAGGCAGCAGCACAACTGGCGGCGGTATTGATGCTGTTTATTGCGGGGTTATTGGTTCTCGAAAAATGGTCGCGGCACCAAGCCCAGTATTATCAAACCAGTAATAACTACGACAAACCCCAGGCCTATGAGTTGCAAGGATGGCGGGCTGGGGTCGCCACGATGACCTGTGGGATTCCGGTTTTTTTTGGGTTTGTTGTGCCCGTCGGTACTCTTTTGGAAATGGCCTTTAATCGTCCCCAGGCGCGGTTTCGGACACAGTTCTGGGATTTTGCCCAGCATAGTTTTGTCTTAGCCAGTGTAACGGCAATTTTAGCGGTGGCGATCGCCTTGATTTTGGCCTACGGTCAGCGGTTAAATCACAGCCTCTGGATGGCCTTGGGTGTGCGGATTGCGTCCCTAGGTTATGCCATTCCCGGCTCGGTGATTGCGGTGGGGATTCTGATTCCCATGGGGAAACTCGACAATGCGATCGCCAATTTTTTCCAAGCCCAGTTTAATATCTCCACGGGTTTACTCCTGAGTGGCACCATTACCGCCCTGGTTTTTGCCTATTTGGTGCGCTTTCTGGCGGTGTCCTTTGGGGCCGTCGAAACGAGCCTCGGCAAAATTAAGCCCACCCTAGACGATGCTTCCCGCAGCCTCGGTTATACCCCGATTCGTACCCTGGTGAGTGTGCATACTCCCCTGATGTGGAGTGGCTTGTTAACCGCTGCGATGTTGGTGTTTGTGGATGTGATGAAGGAACTCCCGGCAACCCTGGTGATTCGTCCCTTTAACTTCGATACCCTGGCCGTGAAGGTTTATCAATATGCTTCCGATGAACGGTTAGTTGAAGCTTCCGTGCCCGCCCTGGCGATTTTGGCGGTGGGCTTGATTCCGGTGATTTTTCTCAGTTGGCGCATTGCCCACGTCCGTAACGAGTGAATGGATAACAAATGTAAGAAATTCGCTACAAATCTTTAATAACTGGGTGAGAATGGGTAAGGTGACTTCTAGAAGGTTGATTTTATTCATTACAAAAATCATCGTTATCCTAGTCGGCTTCCCAGACAAATGTTCCAGGATTCCCCCAAGCTGCCGAATTCCCAGTCACATCAAAGTCCGTACAAAGCGCGCTTCAATGTCCGGTATTTATCTTGGGGGTTGGCGATCGCCGTTGTTGGTGTCGTTGCTGGTGGTATTGTTAGCTTTCGTTGGTTCAGTGAAAAACTGTTACTCGATCTACAGGACAATCTCTTGGGAGTGGCTAAACTCCAGGCGACCCAAATTGATCAATGGTTATTAGAACGCAAAGGCGATGCCCGGGTGCTTGCCTCAAGGCCCACGACCATTAATGCTCTCAAAGCCTTTGCGACGAATGAGCCGAATTCCGCCATCGTCCAACAGCAACAGGCGAATTTAACCCAATTGGCCCTCGATGTGCAAACCAGTTACGATTACCGACGCATCGTTTTTTTTAACCGCCAGGGACAAACTGTTTGGCAAACGGGGGTGCAAAATCCCTTACCCCAGGAAATTAATACAGTTTTTAGGGAGGCAGATCACCAAACCAGTCTTGGGGGAGAAGTGCGCTTGATCGACTTGAATCTCCTAAAAGTCAATAATCAAGATTTGCCCGTTTATGGTGTTTTAGCCTACATCTATGATGAGCAAAATAATTTTATTGGGGCGGCATATTTAGAAAAAGATCCCCAGAATTTTTTATATAGTCTGTTAGACCGAGCGGCCAATGCTAGTACCACCGCTGAAACCTTATTGGTGCGTCGTGAAGGCAATAATATTCGTTACCTCAATCCCCTACGGTTTGCCAGTGATCCACCATTACGGTTAAGTCGTTCCCTGGATCAAGATTCTCTCCTCGCAACCCAAGCAATTTTGCAGTCTCGGCGTTTGGTGCGGGGTACTGATTACCGAGATATCCTCGTTGTGGGGGCTTCCTTTGAAACGACCCAGGCCCCTTGGATTGTGATTTATAAGGTCAATCTCCGGGAGGCTAATGCCCCTTTTCGTCAGTTGGCGATCGCCATTAGTGGTCTATCGGGCTTACTGATCGGGGTTGTTTTTTGGGTGGGCTACCAAATGCTGCGGTTACAGCGCTTTAAGTTGGAGGCGATCGCCAGGGAAGCAGAAATCGAAAAAGCACAGATCCGTGCCGCTAGTGCCTCCCGTTATTTAACGGCCATTGAAACTGCCATTGATGGTTATGCCGTTTTAGATGATCGGGGCTATTTTCTCGAAGTTAACGTAGCCCTGGGTGAAATGACAGGCTATGACTGCGATGAATTGCTGCAACGCTCAATTTTTGATCTGCTCATTACCGACAACCTCGATCCCGCACAACTGCTCACAGAATGGGGCGATCGCCGCAGACTTAAACTCTATCAACAGTGGCGACACAAAAAAGGTCAGATCCGAGAAATGCAACTGAGTTTGACCACTGACCTCAGCGAAGATCAAAGCCGATTTTTTATCTTTGTCCAAGACATCACCCAGCAAAAACAAGCCAATGCCGCCCTCGGTGAAAGTGAACAACGTCTCTACCGAGCGATTCAAGACGCACCCTTTCCCATTCTGCTCTACGCCAGTGATGGTGAAATTTTGCAGCTCAATCGTACTTGGACGGTGTTAACTGGCTATGACATCACGGAAATTCCCACGATCGCAGCCTGGGCAGCAAAAGCCTACGGTGAAGCATATCTGACGGCCCTACAGGGGATCGAGAAAGTTTATGAGATCCAAAATTCTACCCATGACGGTGAATATGCCATCCTCACTAAAGACGGTGAAAAACGCATCTGGGATTTTAGTAGTGCTCCCCTTGGCACTCTGCCGGATGGGCGTAAACTGCAAATTACCATGGCGATGGATGTCACGGATCGCAAAGCAGATGAACTCGCCCTCCAAGCGGCCAAAAAACAAGCCGAAGAAGCAAACCGAGCAAAAAGTCTGTTTCTCGCTAATATGAGCCACGAACTGCGCACACCCTTGAATGGCATTTTGGGCTACGCGCAAATCCTAATGTTTGATGAATCCTTGAGTGCAGAGCAAAAAAGCAGCTTGAGCATTATTGAACAATGCGGCCAACATCTCCTTCGCCTGATTGCCGATGTGCTTGACTTTTCTAAAATTGAAGCCCAACGCCTAGAACTAATTCCAACGGCGGTACAATTCCATTACTTTATTCTGGATATTATCCAAACCTGTCAGATCAAGGCCACAGAAAAACAACTCCTCCTTAATTACGATATTGATCCAGATATTCCCGATTATTTACTGGTCGATGATCAACGTCTCCGGCAAGTGTTGCTGAATCTATTGGGCAATGCGATTAAATTTACCCACCAGGGAAGCGTTGTTTTAGACGTTCAATTAAGCCAGCCCCCGCAGACTCCCCCCAAATCTCCTAAGCACCACTGGCACAGAGTACACTTCGCGGTTCGGGATACAGGCTGCGGCATTGACCCCGAAAACCATCAGAAAATTTTCTTACCCTTCGAACAGATAGGCGATCGCCGCAGTCGGCCCCACGGTACAGGTTTAGGATTAGCGATCAGCCAAAAATTAGTGGCGATGATGGGGGGTGAACTCCAGTTAACGAGTTATCCGAACAAAGGGAGTTGTTTTTCCTTTGACCTGGAACTATCGGAGGTGCTTGTTAGTCCTCCCCTGGTTGCTGAGGATCAAGCGACCCGTGATCACTTACAAATTATTGGTTATGTGGGCCGCCGGCAGACCATTCTGATTGTGGATAGCCGTTGGGTTAATCGTTCTGTGATTAAACACTTCTTGATGCCTTTGGGTTTTAAGATTCTCGAAGCCGAAAACGGAAAAGATGGTTTGATGGTGGCAGAAGCCCATCCAGTGGATCTCATCATTTCAGAGATGGTGATGCCCCGGATGGACGGTCAAGCCATGGCCCACCAGATTCGTCAACTCGAAAAATTTAGGACAATCCCTATCTTCGCCATGTCCGGGGATGTTTTGGATCATGGTTGGCATAATATAAATTCGGATTTTGACGCTTTTTTAGAAAAACCACTGGATTTTTCAAATTTATTGGAGATGCTTCAGACCCATCTTCATCTCACTTGGGTTTATGAAGGCGATCGCTAAATTGATTTTGATGGTTTGCGTCAGTCCCAGTAACTTACACACAATTATTGAGGTGATTTTTTATGGCTCGCACTGAATCCACCATGCTTCCCTTGGGTGCTCCGGCTCCTGATTTTGCCCTACCGGATGTCACCACCGGAAAAACCGTTAGCCTTGGAGATTTCCGGGGGAAAGCGGGTTTGCTCGTGATTTTTATGTGTCGTCACTGTCCGTTTGTGATCCATGTCCAGGATGAGCTAGCCCGGTTGGGAGTAGATTTCGTCCCCCAGGATCTAGGCATTGTCGCCATTAGTGCCAATGATGCAGAGAATTATCCGGATGATGGCCCAGAAAAGCTCAAGGAAATGGCGGCAGCACTCCAATTAAATTTTCCGATTCTCTATGATGAGTCCCAGGCGATCGCCAAAAGTTATCAAGCGGCCTGTACCCCTGATTTTTTCCTTTTCGACCAGGACTTAAAGCTGGTCTATCGGGGCCAATTGGACGACGCCCGCCCCGGTAATGACAAGCCCGTGACGGGAGCTGATCTTCGCCAGGCGATCGCCGCTGTTTTGGCAAAAGAAACCCCTGATCCGAACCAAAAGCCTAGCCTTGGTTGCAATATCAAATGGAAACCAGGCAATGCCCCCAGTTATTTTGGCTAAACCACAGGGGACGACTTGACCGTCAGCCATAGCAAAATGACGAGGGCCAGGACAAGCAGTTTTACTAAAATGTACAGGGTGCCATCTGGAAATAAATAGGTGCTTAACATAAAGCCTCCTTGGGACTTCACTCAGGGATCTCTCGCTCAGATAGGGAGTCTGTGGATTCTGTGGTGTCCCTCTATCTTTATTGTCCTGCGCCCTTAGTCCTCTGTAGGCCCATGCTGATATTTAGTTGGGAATATTCACAAAGCTTAAGGTGAATTGCTCAGTTTTGTGAGCGTTTGTTAGCGACGCCGGGAACGCTTCGTTTTCGTTTTTGTTTTGCTGGTCTGGTTCGTTTTCGGTGGGCTGGGTTCTTCAAAGACCGGCACCGTAAAGGAAAATTGACTCCCCTGATTTTTGCCTTCGGATTCTGCCCAGATCGCTCCCCCCCAGGCGGTGACAATCTGGCGACAAATCGCTAATCCTAAGCCAGTGCCGCCAGCGCTCCGTCGCAATGCCCCTTCTTCTTGGTAAAAGCGATCAAAGACGGTTTCGAGGCGTTTAGGTTCAATGCCCCGGCCATTATCGATAATGCTCACGGTGAGTTTATGGGGATCTTCGGCGGTGATGGCGATCGCCACTTGACCCTGCTTGGCATCGCTAAATTTACAGGCATTGTCCAGCAACTTGGCGATGACCTCCACGAGCCATTCTCCGTCAGCTTGGACGAGGGGCAAATCGGGTGAAACCTGATTGATCAGTTGGGGCAGGGGTTGACCGCCACTTTGATAACGTTTGGCCCGCACGTGGCTCATGGCCAGCTCCACACATTCATAGAGCATCAGGGGTTCAATATTCCACTCCACCCGACCACTTTCGAGCTGGGACAGGGTCAGAAAATCCTGGACGAGGGTGCGCAGACGTTCTGCATCCTGGAGGGCGGTATCTAGCATCACCTGGCGCAGTTCCTCCGGCATATCCGGCTCATTGGCAAGGCTTTCTAGGCAGACTTGAATCGTCGATAAAGGTGTCCGGAGTTCATGGCCTGTGATCGCCACAAGGTTAGAACGGGTACGGTCAAGGGCCGCCAATTGTTCGTTGAGTTCTTCGAGGTTGTTGTAGGCTTCGGCCTGAATTAGGGCCACACCTACTTGGATGGCGATCGCCCCGACAAGGGCAATATCTTCCTGTCGCCAGTGGATTGCCTCTGGGTGGCAGTGATGTAACTCGATCATGCCGATCAGTCGCCCTTGGTAGAGTACCGGCACCAGTAGCCAGGAGACAATGGAACAGGTTTGGGTGAGGGTTTCTAGCTGGTCTTTGATAAAGTCTGGATCTTGCTCGGTATTATCAATGCCGAGGGCTTCCCCCAGGGAGACAACTTTTTGAAAGAGGGGATTATCCTTCAGGGGCCAATTGCGACCTTTTACAGAAATTTGATCCCCATGGAGAAATTCATGCTGGATCTGGGCTTGTTCGTCCGACTCTTTGCAACGGTAAATAATGCAGCGACAGACTCCGAGACCTTCTCCTAATTTTTCGACGGCCAATTGCAAGATGTCTTCGGTGTCGAGCGATCGCCGAATGGCTGCTGTGACCGTATTAATTAAACGCTCCTTTTGTTCTTTGTTTGCCAGGGAGCGGTTGGCTTTAAGGATTTTGTATTGACCCGCCTGGAGATAGTTCACCAAGCGCTGCACAAAGGGATCGGCGGTGGAACTAGGCTGATGTTCCGTTAGATCTTGGTGACCATTTTGGAGGTAAGTTTCCTTGGCCGCTTGAACTTTTTCCTGGAGCTCCGGGCGATATTGGGCAATGCGATCGAGGAGGATTTCCGCTGCTTTTTCGGTAATGTTGCGGTCTTCGGTCCAAATGCCTTCAAAACGACGGGCATTATCGGCGAAATGATCTCCTTTTTCAGAATTGTTGTGTTTTTCTCGGCAGAGGAGACAACTGGCAAAATTTTCCCCAATCACCACGAGGTGCCACTCTTCGCTTAGGGCATCATCTGGCGTAAAGGCAATGCGCTCGTAGGCATCAGAAGCGTTTTCAAATTCTGTTTCTGGGGCCGCGAGGACGTAAACCTGTTGGGATTTATCGGCAATGCGACGATAACGGGTTGCTTCCTGGCGGTAGTATCTTTCTTGCTGGAAGCTGGCGATCACCAAGGGGGAATCTTGACCTGCAAGGATTTGATCTTCCATCGCGTGGGAGAGTGCCGTTAGGGAAGATTTGAAATAGAGTTGCGATCGCCCATGGGGAACGGCTTCAAATAATTGTTTGACAACCGAGGTTTGAATACTCATTAAGAAATGCTTTTTCCCGAAAGGAATAGTCGCCTTCTACGAACGATGGACCAGAGGAATTCCCTAGATTATCCTTGATCACCCAATATTGATCAATTTTTCTAGGGGATTTGGCAACTGAATGAATGGTGATGATTCTACTGCCATTACGCAGAGCCCAAGGCACGAATCAGGTCAGGGATCGGCTGAGACTCACGGTCACTGTCCGTAATCGCTTCAATAATTTGCCGATTCGCCTGGGGATGATCAAGGGCGGCCACGCATAATTCTGCCACCTGCTGCCGGGGAATTCGTCCTTCAAACAGCGTATCGGCCTGGGCGAGCACCAGGGGCGCTACAGCTTCGGCATTCAAGCCACCGGGACGGACAATCGTGTAATTGAGGGAACTGTTGATGAGGTAAGCCTCGGTTTGTTTTTTCCAGAACAACACCAGACCAAATAGATTCAGCGGGTGGAAAAATTTAGACACACAAAGGGACGTTACGAGGATAAACTGTTCGACCCCCTGGGCTACGGCGGCATCGATCAGCGATTTGGTGCCGACATAATCCACTTGAAAAAAAGCGGCAGGGTTCAAACTGGGTCGAGCGGCAGCGGTACAAATGATGTGGTCACAGTCGGCGATCGCCCCTGGGAGGGATTTTTTATCGAGGAGATCACCAACGACCAATTCCGCGTCCGAGGGCAAAATTTCTTTGCCTTTGTTGAGATTCCGCACCATGGCCCGCACCGGGATATTTTGGGCGATTAGGGTTTCGACAACGCGCCGTCCCGTTTCCCCCGTCGCCCCGACCACTAAAACTTTCATCCTCGTTAACCTCCTAAAATCGCTGGCGGAAATTTGCCTTCGATTTACAATTATTACCCTGAATTCCTCGGTCTTGGGGTGCAACTTTACAGAAAAGCGGGCATGATTTTAGGGACAACAAGTTTATTTCTTGTCTTTTGCTGCTATGAACCCTGCGGAATCGTCTCGTCTATTCACGGCCTTTGGTGACGGTAACCCCGAAACGCCACCGATGCATTTTGAGACCCACTATCGAGGGATCATGCAAATGTACGCGCCCCTAGAGGAAGTCGCGGCGTACCTAGATCGCCATGGCGGTTGGTTCCACCGTTGTGCAAAACCGATGCAGGTAGAACCCCTCACCGAGAATGGATATATTCTGACGGTGGGCAAGTTTGGCAATTTTGGCTATGAAGTAGAACCAAAACTGGCGGTGGTTTTTGATCCTCCCGTTGAAAATGCCTACAGAATGTACAATGTGCCCCTCCCTGAGGCCCAGTCCCAGGGCTACGCCATTGATTATGATGCGCTGATGTGCCTCGACCATCTCCCCTGGGAACAGGTACTTGCCAACGATGCCCAGGCACGCAAACTACTCGGCGATCGCCCGATGCCGCCGGTGATTACCCAGGTGAATTGGGAGCTGCATTTACAGGTGCTGGTTCAGTTTCCCCGGTTTATCTACAAGTTGCCCCAGGGTCTACTGAAAACCACTGGCGATCGCCTCCTCGCAACCATTGTTTCCCAGGTTTCACCGCGCCTCACCACAAAAGTTCAGCAAGACTTCCACGACTGTTTCAATCTCCCCTTACCCCTCAAGAGTGGCCGGGGTTGTACCGTCATTCGTCCCCCCGAAGACAATCCAGAAACCCACAAAAAAGAGGACAGTGCCCCTGTCCCCCCCGAAAATTTTGCCTGGACGCTACCTACAGACGGCCAATGATTTTCGTCACAATATCCATACCACTCACGGCCTGCCAACCAAACAGAGCCACCAGCAACGTATTCAAGCCAATGTGGGTTACCCGCGCCAAGTCGTTGCCCCGTTGCATAAAAGGCACTAAAGAGGCTGAGATGGCAATTAAACCGGTCATCCCTAAACCGACGAGGAGGTGGGGGCCAACGAATAATTTCCCGTTGTTGATGTAGGTGACGGCCATCCCGCCAATGGTGCCCAAAACCATAAATGCCAGCAGGGCCGAACCCACCTGGTGGTGCTTGAAGTTAAATTGTTTTTTGACCAATTCTTTGCGGACTTCTTTGTCGGCACTCCGGATGCGACGGATCTGAATGCCAAGGTACATCGCATAAATACAAAGCCCAAACAAGACCCACATCATAATGGGGTGACCAAACTGGGACCAGACTTTGACGGACTCTGGAATTTCAAAACTCATGGGTGTTTTCTCCTTCGTTCAGGATGCTGAAATCTTTATAAAACTTAACCGATTCCCCTGGTAAATGGAAATTATCAACTAGAATCTGGGACGGCTTGGGACAGGATCGATCCGGGATACTTCTACAATAGAAATTAACCTTTATTGTATGTTTCGCGATGACAGCCCCCGTGGACCGCGCCCAGTTATTTCAGGCAATTCGCGCCCAAAATGTGGATCGAGTGGCCGTCTTGCTCACCCAGGGGGTACCAGTCAATATCTTGGATGGCGATCGCACGAGTCCTTTGATGTATGCCTGCCAAGTTGGGGCTTTGGATCTCGTTAAACTCTGCCTCACCCACGGCGCAGATTTAGAATTACGAGGAAAATATGGCCTCACGGCGCTGATGGTGGCGGCGGCGGCAGGACAAACGGCAGTCCTACATTTTTTGATTGGGGCCGGCGCTAATCCCAATGCCACCAATGAAGATGGCAGTACCGCGCTGATGGTGGCGGCCTATCGGGGGGCGATCGCCACCGTAGAAATTTTGTTGAAGGCCGGGGCAAAGATTAACCACGAAGATTTTGATGGGGATACGGCGCTGAATTTAGCGATTCAAGGGCAACACCCGGTGGTGGTGCAGATACTCCTGGCCCAGCGGGCTAACCCTTACCAAGGCCTAGGGGCGATGACGGTGGCCGTGTCGGAGCGGGCGATCGCCAGTTTAGAAGTTCTACTCAAGGCCGGGTTAAATGTGAATCTCCCCAGTAGTGACGGGAAGACCCCCCTCATGCACGCAGTTATTGCGGGTTACGATGAGGTCGTTGATATGCTGTTGGCTGCTGGGGCGGCGGTCAATGCCACGGATCTCGATGGGGATACGGCCCTTATTTTTGCCGTCGAACAGGGGAATTTGCCCCTCACACAACGTCTGGTTCAGGCCGGGGCAACCCTGACTCAGCCGGATATTTTGCCTCTTGCGGGGGCTGCTGGCAATCTCGCCTTGGTGCAATATTTGCTTAAGCATCAATTAAATCCCAATAGCACCGATGCAGCAGGCGACACAACTCTCCATTTAGCAACCCTCGAAGGCCACTACGATATTGTCGAATATTTACTCCGCCAAAATGCTGCGGTGAACCTAGCCAACCACCAAGGTGATACCCCCCTCCTGGTTGCTGCCTACCAGGGGCAAAGGGCGATCGCCCAACTTCTTCTCGACCAAGGTGCAGACCTCCACTACCAAAACGAAGGAGAAAATGCGCTCCTGATCGCCTTCAACCAAGGCAAGCTGGAACTCCTCGAACTTTTCCTCGCGAGGGGAGCTAATCCTGATGAACGTCTCCCCAACGGCAAAACCCTCCTGATGGAAGCGGGCGATTGCGGTTATCAAGCAGTCATTGAAGTGCTGTTAAAGGCGGGAGCCGATGCCAATATCAAAGATAAACACCAAGCCACAGCCTTAATGTGGGCAGCCCACCGGGATCACCATGCCGTTGTTCAGTTGCTCCTCGAACGGTGTCCAGATTTAGATCTCAATGCCCAAAACAAACGGGGCGACACAGCCCTTAAAATTGCCCAGTTTAACCAATGTAAGACCGTTGTGAAGCTCTTAAAGGCTGCTGGGGCGAGATGATGGCGATTGGGGACAGTCCTCCGCTAGGCCAGAGCTATTTAAAAATTCTTCAATTTCCAAGGATTCGACCACATGGGGATTTTTCACCGGTGCCGTGGGGGGATGCGCATGGCGTACATCCGTAATCCACCAGTCCAGGGCTGCTTTTTGCAGATCAATGGTTGCCCCCGTTTTATCAACACAGTAGCGCCCAAAGACCAATTTATCTTTGAGGCGTACCCCTGAGCCCAAGCGGGAATATTCAAAAATTACACTACTTTCAACGGTCGCGCCTGCACAAATCCAACAGCTGGGGCCAATCATGGTCGGGCCAATAATTTTTGCCCCATCTTCAATGCGGGTCATGCCGCCAATGTAGACAGGGCCTTGGATCTCGACTTTATCCCAGTTGACGGCCACATTCAGGCCCGTATAAACTCCTGGTTTGACTTCGATGCCGGGAATGGGCACATTTTTGATCTTGCCCTGGAGCACGCTCTGAATCGCCTGCCAATAGTCAGGGACTTTGCCAATATCTACCCACTCAAAGTCCATATCTAGGGCGTAAAAAGGTGCATTGGCCGCCACAAGCTTTGGAAACAGTTGACCACCAATGTCGAATTCGCAGTTGGGGGGAATAAAATCGATTACTTCCGGCTCAAAAATATAGATCCCGGTATTAATTTTCGTGCTGAGAGCTTCGGTAACGCTGGGCTTTTCTTGGAAACTGAGAATCCGGTCTTCATCATCTGTGACCACAACGCCATAGCTAGAGACCGCTTCTTTGGGGACAGATTTGGTGATTACGGTGGCGATCGCCCCCTTTTCGCGATGCCATCGCACCGCTGCTGTGAGGTCTAGATCAATCAGAGCATCACCACAAAGCACCACAAAAGTATCGTCAAAAAATGGATGAAAATCTTGGATCTTCCGCAACCCCCCGGCGGAACCGAGGGCAGCCCCCTGTAATTCTCCGTCTTGGATACTGCCTTCAAAGGAATAAGCCAGATGTACCCCGTAGCGTTGACCATCCTTAAAGTAGCCTTCAATTTCGTGGGCGAGATGGCTCACATTTACCATAATCTGATCAAAGCCATGTTGAGCGAGCAGATCCAGCAAAAATTCCATCACGGGTTTTTGCAGAATTGGAATGAGGGGCTTGGGGATGGTGTAGGTAATCGGACGAACCCTGGTTCCTTTACCCGCTGCCAGAATCATGGCTTTCATGAATGGTATTGTCCTCGAACAATGACTGTTTTCAGGCTAAATGGCGCAAAGCCTCGGAAGATTTGGTCTTTATTTTACCGAAAGGTGTTCCTTTCCCTAAATGCCCGCATTTCCCAAAAGATTCAGTTTAGGATGGAGTGACAGTTGTTTTCTGTCTACAGCAATGGCGATTAAACGCAACCAAGGCCATGGTCTCCCGCCTAAACGTGATCCGGCTTTGGGTAGAGATGCCCTCACCACGAGTCAAGCCCTGCCCGAAGACCAGGAACAATCGGCCAATGAGGATCGCATTCGTCCCCAACGTCTGGGAGATTACCTGGGTCAAAAGGATCTCAAGGAAGTATTGGGTATTGCGATCGCCGCTGCCAAAGCCCGCCGCGAACCCCTCGATCACATGTTGCTGTATGGCCCCCCTGGGTTAGGGAAGACAACCATGTCCTTGATTTTAGCCGCAGAAATGGGGGTGAACTGTAAAATTACCGCTGCCCCGGCCCTGGAACGCCCCCGTGATATTAGTGGCCTCTTGGTGGGCCTAGAGGCTGGCGACATTTTGTTTATCGATGAAATCCACCGTCTCAATCGTATGGCCGAAGAATTGCTCTATCCAGCGATGGAAGATGGCCGCTTAGATGTCACCATTGGCAAAGGAGTCAGTGCCAGAACCCGTAGTATTCCCCTGAAGCCTTTTACTTTGATTGGCGCGACAACCAAAGTGGGGGCATTAACATCTCCCCTGCGCGATCGCTTTGGCTTGATTCAACGGTTACGTTTTTATGAGGTCGATGAATTGATTGCCATCGTCCATCGCAGTGCCTTGATCCTTGAGCAGCCCATTACCCCAGAGGGCGCTTTAGAGATTGCCCGTCGGGCGCGGGGGACGCCTCGCATTGCCAACCGTCTGTTACGGCGAATCCGGGATTATGCCCAGGTCAAAGGCTATGGAGAAATTTCCCAAACGGTGGCGGCAACGGCTTTGGATCTGTACAACGTTGATGCTTTGGGATTGGACTGGACAGATCGTCTAATCCTAGAAACCATGCTCAATCATTTTGGGGGTGGCCCGGTGGGTTTAGAGGCGATCGCCGCGGCTACTGGTGAGGACAGCAAGACCATTGAAGAGGTCTACGAACCTTACTTACTCCAAATTGGCTTTTTAAATCGCACGCCCCGGGGACGGATAGTGAGCGCAAAAGCGAGACAGCATCTCGGTTTAATCCCGGTGGAACAAAGCACCCAACTCGACTTTTTACCCTAGTTTTAACGAGTCTTGCGGGTGGCGGCCTCGAAATTTCTTTCTGGAGAAATCCTTCTAAAATAGGGAAAACACTTGAAATTTGGACGATCAACGCAACTTTATTATGGATTTTTCCCCGGCAACCTCAGCATTAATACTGCTTATTTTCGCGGCTTTGGGTACGGTTTTGTGGGGCTATCGGCGATCGCAAAAAGCGGGACGCTTAGGGTTATTGGCCTGGGGACAATCCCTCGCGATTACGGTTCCCTGGTTGGTGCTATTGAGTTGCATTCTTTTAGGGGTGAGCCTGGATCTCATTGGTGTGGTGCTGATTTTGGTGGCTTCGGCGGGAGCCTATATCTATTTAGGTAATCTACGCCGAGAGGCAGGCCAGGGGGAGATGATTCGCAAACAGGCCCTAGAACGCCTCCAAACTGAAACTCAAGCCACAGAATCCTCGACACAAGCCCCAGCAGATCTGGCGACCGAACCCGAAATTCAACCCATTAATCCAGAGGATCTCCAAACCATTAAAGGTATTTTTGGCATTGACACATTTTTTGCCACAGAAGCAATTCCCTACCAAGAAGGGGCCATTTTCAAGGGAAATTTGCGGGGGGAACCCGAAGAGGCCCACCAAAAGCTGACGGAAAAATTAGGCGATCGCCTGGGGGATAAATACCGCCTTTTCTTAGTCGAAGACCCAGAAGGCAAACCAGTGATTGTCATCTTACCGAGCAGTAACGACCCAAAAACCACGAGTCTCGCCCAGAAAAATGTCGCTTTAGTCTTACTTGTTGCCACCCTGGCGACGACCCTAGAAGCGATTGGTGTCCTTAAAGGCTTTGATTTCTTTAGCAATTGGCAGCGTTATACCGAGGTCTTGCCCCTCAGCCTAGGGATGTGGCTCATCTTGGGCGTTCACGAACTAGGCCACTGGGTCACGAGCCGAAAATATAATGTCAAACTCAGCATTCCTTTTTTCCTCCCCAACTGGCAGATTGCTTCTTTTGGGGCGATTACCCGCTTTGAATCCCTGCTCCCGAACCGGACAGCACTCTTTGACATTGCCTTTGCTGGCCCAGCGGCAGGGGGGCTAATTTCCCTTTTGCTCCTCTTGGGGGGGTTCGGACTCTCTAACCCGGATAGTTTATTTAAAGTTCCCAGTCAATTTTTCCAGGGTTCAGTGTTGGTGGGTACCCTGGCGCGCATTTTCCTAGGCGATGGGTTGCAACAAGCGATTGTGGCGATTCATCCCTTGACGATTCTGGGCTGGTTGGGCCTTGTGATTACAGCGTTAAATTTACTCCCCGCAGGTTGTTTAGACGGAGGCCGCATTATCCAGGCTATTTATGGCCGTAAAACAGCTCGTCGTACTACCATTGCTACCCTCGTGGTATTGGGGCTAGTGGCTTTGTTTAACCCAGCAAACCCCATTCCCCTCTACTGGGCTTTGATTATTATTTTTTTACAACGGGAAGCAGAACGCCCCAGCCTCAATGAACTATTGGAACCTAACGATACCCGGGCGATCCTGGGATTAGTCGCTTTATTTTTGATGCTGGTGACTTTAATTCCCTTGAGTCCCAGCTTGGCGGGACAATTGGGGATCGGCGCATAACCTCTTGGGGAAAATTCAAGCTTTGATGGACAAAATTTTTTCAGTAAAGGATAACAACAGCAATGACAGCGCATAATTTTTTCTGGGATGGTGACTGGTTTTCACCGCAGGCCAGTCAAGATCAAAATTTAATCGCGCAATTGGATTTTGTGCCCGGTCTGAGGGAGCTGCTCTTTATTCGCCAGGCCCATGCCCTCGAACATGGAACGGTCTGGGTGCTTACAGAATTGGCAGAACGCTACCCAACGGCCTGGCGTCACCACTACGCGGAATTAAGTGGAATGTCCACGGGGCAAGGGTTTTATTTATTTGGTGGCGTGGATAAAACCGATCTTTACCGGGCGGTCAGTACAGCCGGCGATCGCCTCCGGTCTGGGGAATGGAATTTAGCGATTCATCCTCGCTGCGGCACCAATATCTCTGTCACTCTACTACTAACAGCAGGATTAGCTGGTGGAGCCGCTTGGTTGCTCCCCAAAGATCCCCTCACCCAACTCTTTGGTATGGGGACTGCTGCTGCCACAGCCTGGGCGATCGCCCCTGATCTCGGTAAATATGCCCAACAGCACATCACCACCGCGATTCCCCTCAATCTCGCCCTCGAAGAAATCCAAGAAAACACGGACGAGAGTGGAAATCCAAGCCATTTTGTCCGATTACGGTGGCAGGACGCGCAATAAAACTTAAACACTTCAAGTGCCTGAAAACCCCTATCCGATAGTAGGCTGTTATCTAAGTCTAACTACACTCTTTAGTAATCGCTTTAAAGGAACATAAGCATGGCTATCGAACGCGGATCCAAAGTTAAAATTCTCCGGAAAGAATCCTACTGGTACGGCGATGTCGGCACAGTAGCAAGCATTGATAAAAGCGGTATTATCTATCCCGTCATTGTTCGCTTTAACAAAGTCAACTACAACGGCTTTAGCGGTAGTGCTGGTGGTCTAAACACCAACAACTTCGCTGAGCATGAACTCGAAGTCGTTGGCTAAGCCCCTCTGTCTCTCTTTTTAAAAACCCATTTTTGATATTAAACACACAACCAACATCGTCTCTTTGCGGGGCGGTGTTTTTATATGCCCCTTCAAATTCCTAAAGGACAATGGGAAAATAGCCACCACAAAGATTAAATTAAACCACTACAACAAAGGATTAACCCCGTGACTGTTCGCGTTCGTATTGCCCCAAGTCCCACCGGAAATCTCCACATCGGGACAGCTAGAACTGCTGTCTTTAATTGGCTTTTTGCCCATCACCATGGCGGTACCTTTGTCCTCCGGGTTGAAGATACCGATTTGGAACGGTCTAAGCCCGAATACACCGAAAACATTAAAACGGGTCTCCAATGGCTCGGTTTGCACTGGGATGAAGGCCCTTTTTTCCAAACCCAACGGCTGGATCAATACAAAGCAGCAATCCAAACCCTTTTAGATCAAGGTCTTGCCTATCGTTGTTACTGTACCCCCGCAGAACTTGAGGCGATGCGGGAACAACAAAAAGCGAATAATCAAGCGCCCCGCTATGACAATCGTCACCGCAACTTAACGGAGGCGCAGCGAGCTGAATTTGAAGCCCAAGGTCGTAAACCCGTGATTCGCTTCAAAATTGACGATGCCCAGCAAATCGTTTGGCAAGATCTGATCCGAGGCACCATGACTTGGAAAGGTAGTGATCTCGGTGGTGACATGGTGATTGCCCGCACCCCTGAAGGGGATGAGTCTTTTGGTCAGCCTCTATATAATCTTGCGGTGGTGGTTGATGATATTGATATGCAAATCTCCCACGTGATTCGAGGGGAAGACCACATCGCTAATACCGCTAAACAAATTCTTTTATATGAAGCCCTCGGCGCGGCAGTACCTCAGTTTGCCCACACACCCTTAATCCTCAATCAAGAGGGACGTAAATTGTCGAAACGGGATGGGGTGACATCTATTGATGATTTTCGCCAAATGGGATTTCTCCCCCAGGCGATCGCCAACTATATGAGTCTTTTGGGCTGGACGCCGACCGACTCAACCCAAGAAATTTTTACCCTCGAAGAAGCTGCGAAGGAATTTTCCCTAGAGCGGGTCAATAAAGCTGGCGCAAAATTTGACTGGGACAAGCTCGATTGGATTAATGCCCAGTACCTCCACCAAATGCCGATCCCCGCCCTGACTGATCTGCTTATCCCTTATTTACAAGCAGCAGGTTACGGAGATTATCTAGGCGATCGCCCCTGGCTAGAGTCCCTCGTCGCCCTCGTTGCGCCCAGCCTCACCCGCTTGGCCGATGTTACCCAAGAAACCCGACTTCTTTTTGGTGACAGCATCACCTTAGACGAAAAAGCCACGGCCCAACTCCAAACCGAAGGCGTTAAAGTGATTCTCCAGGAAATCCTCCAAAACATCCAAGCCAGTACTAATTTCACCCCCGATGAGGCAAAAGCACTCATTAACCAAGCCACCAAAGCCCATGGCGTCAAAAAAGGTGTCGTCATGAAATCCATGCGTGCCGGGCTGATGGGCGAACTCCAAGGCCCCGATCTCATGCAATCCTGGGTACTCCTCCACCAAAAAGGTTGGGATATCGAAAGACTCAATCAGGCGATCGCCTCGATCTAGCTCGCCATCGTAGGGATTTGGTTTTCAAATCCAAGAAGACCTCTGGTACTCATCAGTGAAATGAGGAAGGAGGTTTTTTTAAATCCTCACCTAATCGAGAGCAAACGTAGGGAGGTGGTTGTCAAATCCAGATTGAGGGGCTTAAGAACTTGAAATTCCAAATTTTTCCAGCCGCCAAACCCCTTGCTCTGAGGGCACTTCAGGAGTTTCCTGTCCAAATACCGAAAAAACTTTCAAAAAAGGTGTTGACATCTCTGGGGAGTGTGGTTAATATAGTTAAGCGCGGTTGAGAGAGACGCACTGAACCGCCGCCCCGAACCGAGACAAAAGAATAGAATTTGAAAGTGACTATCCGCCCCCTTGTTTTAAACAAGATTATAACAAGTGAGCTGGTTGAGATTGAAACAATCGATACCAAGGAACTTAGTTAAGGATAAAGAGAGCCTTAAAAAAACATCTCTTGATAAAGGCGAATGAAAATTCCAAGGAATGAGTAAGGAGTCTAATATGGAGAGTTTGATCCTGGCTCAGGATGAACGCTGGCGGTATGCCTAACACATGCAAGTCGAACGAAGCCTTCGGGCTTAGTGGCGGACGGGTGAGTAACGCGTGAGAATCTGCCTTCAGGACGGGGACAACAGTTGGAAACGACTGCTAATACCCGATATGCCGAGAGGTGAAATCTTTTTTGGCCTGAAGATGAGCTCGCGTCTGATTAGCTAGTTGGTGGTGTAAGGGACCACCAAGGCGACGATCAGTAGCTGGTCTGAGAGGATGAGCAGCCACACTGGGACTGAGACACGGCCCAGACTCCTACGGGAGGCAGCAGTGGGGAATTTTCCGCAATGGGCGAAAGCCTGACGGAGCAATACCGCGTGAGGGAGGAAGGTCTTTGGATTGTAAACCTCTTTTCTCAAGGAAGAATAAATGACGGTACTTGAGGAATAAGCACCGGCTAACTCCGTGCCAGCAGCCGCGGTAATACGGAGGGTGCAAGCGTTATCCGGAATTATTGGGCGTAAAGAGTCCGTAGGTGGTCATGCAAGTCTGCTGTCAAAGCCCACAGCTTAACTGTGGATCGGCGGTGGAAACTGTGTGACTTGAGTACGGTAGGGGTAGAGGGAATTCCCAGTGTAGCGGTGAAATGCGTAGATATTGGGAAGAACACCGGTGGCGAAAGCGCTCTACTGGACCGTAACTGACACTGAGGGACGAAAGCTAAGGTAGCGAAAGGGATTAGATACCCCTGTAGTCTTAGCCGTAAACGATGGATACTAGGCGTTGTCTGTATCGACCCGGACAGTGCCGAAGCTAACGCGTTAAGTATCCCGCCTGGGGAGTACGCACGCAAGTGTGAAACTCAAAGGAATTGACGGGGGCCCGCACAAGCGGTGGAGTATGTGGTTTAATTCGATGCAACGCGAAGAACCTTACCAAGATTTGACATCCCGTGAATCTTGCAGAGATGCGAGAGTGCCTTCGGGAGCACGGAGACAGGTGGTGCATGGCTGTCGTCAGCTCGTGTCGTGAGATGTTGGGTTAAGTCCCGCAACGAGCGCAACCCTCGTCCTTAGTTGCCAGCATTAAGTTGGGCACTCTAGGGAGACTGCCGGGGACAACTCGGAGGAAGGTGGGGATGACGTCAAGTCATCATGCCCCTTACATTTTGGGCTACACACGTACTACAATGGTCGGGACAAAGGGCAGCAACCCCGCGAGGGCAAGCGAATCTCATCAAACCCGGCCTCAGTTCAGATTGCAGGCTGCAACTCGCCTGCATGAAGGAGGAATCGCTAGTAATCGCAGGTCAGCATACTGCGGTGAATCCGTTCCCGGGCCTTGTACACACCGCCCGTCACACCATGGAAGCTGGCAACGCCCGAAGTCGTTACTCTAACCGTTCGCGGAGGAGGGCGCCGAAGGCAGTGCTAGTGACTGGGGTGAAGTCGTAACAAGGTAGCCGTACCGGAAGGTGTGGCTGGATCACCTCCTTTTAGGGAGACCTAACCTACTGAAGTTTGAAAGCAATCAGCAAATAGAACGCAGTAAGGTCATCTCGAAGGTCGTGCGAGGGGGAGAAACGGGAGTCACTTTCAAATTTAGGTTCGTGGACATGGGCTATTAGCTCAGGTGGTTAGAGCGCACCCCTGATAAGGGTGAGGTCCCTGGTTCAAGTCCAGGATGGCCCACTTATCAACCGTTGATAATCATCAATTGTTGATATCAATGGGGGTATAGCTCAGTTGGTAGAGCGCCTGCTTTGCAAGCAGGATGTCAGCGGTTCGAGTCCGCTTACCTCCACCAAAACCACGAAATGATGAAACAAACTCAGCATCAACACCACAGTCTAAAAGAAAAGACAAAAGATGTTGTTGAATGCTGAAAGAAATTTCAGCAAAGCACCTTGAAAACTGCACAAAAAAATATTAGATAGTCGAAATAATAGCTAGGTAGGAAAGTACGAAAGTACAAACAATCCAAAAATAGCCAAGAGTCTGACCTCGAAAAAAAGGTCAAGCTACAAAGGGCTAACGGTGGATACCTAGGCACACAGAGGCGATGAAGGACGTGGTTACCGACGATATACTCCGGGGAGCTGGAAGCAAGCATTGAGCCGGAGGTTTCCGAATGGGGCAACCCTAAATACAGCCATCTGAATATATAGGATGGTATGAGCCAACTCAGCGAATTGAAACATCTTAGTAGCTGAAGGAAGAGAAAGAAAAATCGATTCCCTTAGTAGCGGCGAGCGAAGCGGGAAGAGCCTAAACCAACTGCTTAGGCGGTTGGGGTTGTGGGACAGTGATGTGGACTATAGAGGTTAGACGAAGTAGTTGAAAGCTACACCAAAGAAGGTGAAAGTCCTGTAGTCGAAAATCGAAGTAGCCTAACTGTATCCCGAGTAGGCCGGAGCACGTGAAATTCCGGTTGAATCAGCGAGGACCACCTCGTAAGGCTAAATACTACTGTGTGACCGATAGTGTAAAAGTACCGCGAGGGAAAGGTGAAAAGAACCCCGGGAGGGGAGTGAAATAGAACATGAAACCGTTAGCCTACAAGCAATGGGAGGACGATTTAACGTCTGACCGTGTGCCTGTTGAAGAATGAGCCGGCGACTTACAGGCTGTGGCAGGTTAAGGTGAAAAGCCGAAGCCAAAGTGAAAACGAGTCTGAAAAGGGCGTTAGTCACAGTTTGTAGACCCGAACCCGGGTGATCTAACCATGGCCAGGATGAAGCTTGGGTAATACCAAGTGGAGGTCCGAACCGACTTCTGTTGAAAAAGGAGCGGATGAGCTGTGGTTAGGGGTGAAATGCCAATCGAACCCGGAGCTAGCTGGTTCTCCCCGAAATGTGTTTAGGCGCAGCGGTTGGTTTCCTTGCATGGGGGTAAAGCACTGTTTCGCTGCGGGCTGCGAGAGCGGTACCAAAGTGAGACAAACTAAGAATACCATGTAAAATTCAGCCAGTAAGACGGTGGGGGATAAGCTTCATCGTCGAGAGGGAAACAGCCCAGACCGCCAGCTAAGGTCCCAAAATACTTGCTAAGTGATAAAGGAGGTGGGAGTGCATAGACAACCAGGAGGTTTGCCTAGAAGCAGCAATCCTTGAAAGAGTGCGTAATAGCTCACTGGTCAAGCGCTCCTGCGCCGAAAATGAACGGGGCTAAGCAAGTTACCGAAGCTGCGGACTCGAAAGAGTGGTAGGGGAGCGTTCTATATGGTGTGAAGCATTAGCGGTGAGCAGATGTGGACTGTATAGAAGTGAGAATGTCGGCTTAAGTAGCGAAAATATGTGTGAGAATCACATACCCCGAAACCCTAAGGGTTCCTCCGGAAGGCTCGTCCGCGGAGGGTTAGTCGGGACCTAAGGCGAGGCCGAAAGGCGTAGTCGATGGACATGAGGTTAATATTCCTCAACTCCTGTGTGGGAGCATAACTATGACGCATGAAAGATAGCTACACCCTGAATGGATTGGGAGGAGACTACGGTCTCCGCGTAGTAAAGGATAGTGCCTAGAAAAGCTAGTTATGTGTTGAAAGCACAGGACCCGTACCCGAAACCGACACAGGTAGGGTGGTAGAGTATACCGAGGGGCGCGAGGTAACTCTCTCTAAGGAACTCGGCAAAATTGCTCCGTAACTTTGGGAGAAGGAGTGCCAGCGAGAGCTGGTCGCAGTGAAGAGGCCCAGGCGACTGTTTACCAAAAACACAGGTCTCTGCAAACTCGTAAGAGGACGTATAGGGGCTGACGCCTGCCCAGTGCCGGAAGGTTAAGGAAGTTGGTTAGCTTAGGCGAAGCTGACGACCGAAGCCCCGGTGAACGGCGGCCGTAACTATAACGGTCCTAAGGTAGCGAAATTCCTTGTCGGGTAAGTTCCGACCCGCACGAAAGGCGTAACGATCTGGGCACTGTCTCGGAGAGAGGCTCGGCGAAATAGGATTGTCTGTGAAGATACGGACTACCTGCACCTGGACAGAAAGACCCTATGAAGCTTTACTGTAGCTTGGTATTGGGTTCGGGCTTTGTTTGCGCAGGATAGGTGGGAGACGTTGAGATTACTCTTGTGGGAGTAATGGAGTCACTGGTGAGATACCACTCTAACAAGGCTAGAATTCTAACTTTAAACCGTGAAGCCGGTGAAAGGACAGTATCAGGTGGGCAGTTTGACTGGGGCGGTCGCCTCCTAAATGATAACGGAGGCGCACAAAGGTTCCCTCAGGCTGGTTGGAAATCAGCCATCGAGTGCAAAAGCAGAAGGGAGCTTGACTGCGAGACCTACAAGTCAAGCAGGGACGAAAGTCGGTTTTAGTGATCCGACGGCGCTGCGTGGAAGGGCCGTCGCTCAACGGATAAAAGTTACTCTAGGGATAACAGGCTGATCTCCCCCAAGAGTTCACATCGACGGGGAGGTTTGGCACCTCGATGTCGGCTCATCGCAACCTGGGGCTGAAGTAGGTCCCAAGGGTTGGGCTGTTCGCCCATTAAAGCGGTACGTGAGCTGGGTTCAGAACGTCGTGAGACAGTTCGGTCCATATCCGGTGCAGGCGTAAGAGCATTGAGAGGAGTCTTCCTTAGTACGAGAGGACCGGGAAGGACGCACCGCTGGTGTACCTGTTATCGTGCCAACGGTAAACGCAGGGTAGCCAAGTGCGGAGCGGATAACCGCTGAAAGCATCTAAGTGGGAAGCCCACCTCAAGATGAGTGCTCTCATGGAGTTAATCCAGTAAGGTCACGGGAAGAACACCCGTTAATAGGCATTAGGTGGAAGTGTGGCAACATATGGAGCCGAGATGTCCTAACAGACCGAGGGCTTGTCCTTAAACAGATGGTTAGACTAAGTATTTCGATGAACTAATGAGTATTTTGTGCAGTCTTGAGGGTGTGAGACCACACCACTGCTTGGTGTTTCTAGCATAGTGGGACCACACTGATTCCATCCCGAACTCAGATGTGAAACGCTATAGCGGCGACGATACCTGTGGGGTAGCCTACCGGGAAAATAGCTCAATGCCAAGCTTCTCTCTTTTATGGAAAACTGAATATCTTATTCTTCAACTTTATATTCTAATCAAAGCTCTCAATCTACAGGTTGAGGGCTTTATTTTATTTTGCTTTCTTTCTCCTTTGTAGTGAGTGAAGTCCCATTCCGTTGCTTGGGTAGTGTTGTAGAGTATGAAGAGTAAGCCAATAAGTTGATAGGTATTTGAATGAATCGGATTTACTGGGGTTGTATATTCGGATTTTTTAGTGTTGTAGGGCTGGCAAATCAAGCGATCGCCAATGAGATGATGTATCGACCCCTTGGAATTCGCTCTGGTCAAGAGATTAACCAGCGGCTTTCGGATCAGGATATCCCCACGGGGGAAGGGGGGTTTGCTAGGGATTATGCGATTACTCTCCAAGAGGGCGATCAAGTCGCCATTGACTTGCTTTCGGACGATTTTGATACGATTGTGTTGCTGCTGGCGGCGGATGGTTCGACGATTGCGGAAAATGACGATGCCGCCGACGGTTCAACGAATTCATTACTATTTGTGCGCATTAACGAAACGGGACGCTATATTGTGCGGGTACGGGCCTTTGGGGAAACGGGAAATGGTGATTTTTCGCTCAAAGTAACGCGTCTACAGCCTATTCGCGAGTAAAACGATGCTGACGAGACAAGCGACTTCAGTCCATTCCACAGTGGCACCGTAGGTATCGCCTGCATGACCTTGGAATTTATGACCAAACCAAGTGCTGACAGCGATCGCCACTGCCATAAACCAAAGATTACTGAGCATAACACTCAACCATTGGCTAATCGGCAGGAAAAAGTAGCTCAAAAATATGAATAAGAGCATGGGGCAGATACTCCAGCATAAATCCGGATATAACTGGAACTGTTGCTTGTGGAATGCCCCTTTGCCTTCAGCTTTCAGGTAGGGATAAAAGGCGATCGCCACCACCTGAGACCATCGCCCCCAGGCCGGTATCAACACAAAAAAATACCAAGACTCTAATCCTAAACCTTCGAGGGCAGCGACCTTGAGCAACAGGATTAAGATCCCTGTCATCACCCCAAATGCACCAGAAACACTATCAGCCATCACCGTTAAACGGCGTTTCGGTTCCGTCACCGCTAAACCATCGGCCGCATCCATTGCCCCATCTAAATGTAAGCCTCCCGTCAAACCCAACCAAAAGGCAACTAAAATCGCACTTCTGAGTAAAGTGGGAACCTTTAAACTCTCTAAACCCCAAAAACTCCCCAGTAATATCCCCCCAATAATCAAGCCCACCCAAGGGCACCAACGGGCAATGCGAATAAAACTAGGCTGTACTCCCTTGGGCAGTGGTAACAGCGTGTAAAAAAGAATGGCCCCCAATAGCGATCGCCAAAGCTGTAGCAAGCCTGATAAAAAACGAACCATAAATTGATTGAGATGCTCAGAATTAGATAGATTGTGGGTTTTCAGATGTCAAAATTCAAACCTTAAGTTAAGATTATGGCGAGGCATTGGAAACCGTTAATAAACATCCTCCGCCATAACACCAAGACAATACTGTAAAACCACAGCCTTTGTCCTTGGGTGCTAGCTTTTGTACAAGTAAAATGACAATCGCATATAGGCTCATCCTGATGTGGTGGCGCTCATTTGCTTGCCATGTCTAGGCAGTGTTATGGATGATTTACCTTCAGTCTGTCATATTTTTTTGTTTACCCTTAGTCAATTCCCATGAGTCATCAATGTCATCCCACTTCCTTACCCGCTCCTTGTGTGGTTTCTACCGGTATTCTTGTCAATAAAAGTGACATGAAACGTCTACTCCAAGATCTCGCATGGGTCCGCTATTCCCATTACCTCGATGGCGAAGTGCAAAAACAGGGCGAAGGTTGGATTGTAGAAGTCTTTGATGATGAACAACAGGCTACTTTGGTGGTCAATCAGTCCTTATATCTAAATTTACATAGCTTCGATTACCTTGCCCTGAAACAGGCTGAAACCGATAAGACTTATTTTGAACTCGTGCAGGATAATCGTGTCTTACGTTTGGAGGTGGCAGAAAATCCCCAAACCAATCCTTTCAATACCAAAGCAGTTCCCGAAAGTACTTTAGAAGAGATGGTGACTCAGGTTTTATCGGCCCGCTGGGATGTCCACATGGATGACGATGAAAATTTCAATTTCTAGGTTCTGTTTCCTGAACTCGGTAGAATAAGCGGTGGCTTTTGCTGCCGTTTTTATTTTTTATTGATCTTCGGAACATCATCTGTGAGCCATTTTCATTTTTCGCTGCATAAGGAATGTCGCCATACGAATGCCCGAGTCGGCGTGTTTCATACCCCCCACGGAATTGTGGAAACACCCCGATTTATGCCTGTGGGTACCCTTGCGAATGTAAAAGGCATCACGCCGGATCATTTAGTCCAGGCCCAGGCCCAGATGGTTTTATCAAATACTTACCACCTCCACTTACAACCGGGAGAGGAGATTGTCCAGAAAGCCGGAGGACTGCATCGGTTTATGGCTTGGGAGGGGCCGATCCTCACGGATTCCGGGGGATTCCAGGTTTTTAGTCTCAGTGAAATGCGTAAGATTCGTGAGGAAGGGGTAGTTTTCCGTTCGCCGAAGGATGGACGTTTGATTGATATGACCCCGGAGCGGTCAATCCAGATTCAAAATGCCCTGGGTGCTGATGTGATCATGGCCTTTGATGAATGTCCACCAGGAGATGCGGGCCGGGAGGCAGTGGCGGCGGCAACAGCACGAACCTATCGTTGGCTAGAGCGATGTATTGAAGCCCATGAACGGGACGATCAAGCGTTGTTTGGGATTGTTCAGGGGGGCATTTTCTTAGATTTACGCTCCCAAGCGGTGACAGATTTAACGAAATTAGACCTACCGGGCTATGCCATCGGGGGCGTTAGTGTGGGGGAATCGCCGGAAAATATTCGTAAAGTGGTACAGCATACAGCGCCGCTCCTGCCGAAAAACAAGATTCGTTATTTGATGGGGGTGGGCACCTATCGGGAAATGGCCCAGGCGATCGCCGCGGGGATTGATGTGTTTGATTGTGTGATTCCGACGCGGTTGGGGCGTCATGGTGCGGCCCTGGTGCAAGGCGATCGCTGGAATTTAAAAAATGCCCAGTTTAAAGAAGATTTTCGCCCCTTGGATGAAACTTGTCCTTGTTATACCTGCCAGAATTTCACGCGGGCCTATTTGCACCATTTAATCAAAGCGAAAGAAATGTTAGCCTACATGCTACTTTCTTTACATAACGTTACAGAATTGATTCAATTTACCGTGAGAATTCGTGAATCAATCCTTAGCGATCGCTTCGTGGAAGAATTCGGCGAATGGCTAGAACCCGAACCAACTCATGCTAGGATTGACTGCAAACCATAAGAAAAATCAGTTCAACAAGGAAATATATGGAAGCGGCATTATTACTTGCGAAATTACCTGAGGCCTACTCAATTTTCGATCCCCTCGTGGATGTTTTGCCTCTAATTCCTTTGTTCTTCTTGCTGTTGGCATTTGTATGGCAAGCGGCAGTGGGCTTCAAATAAACACCATTTTTGAATTATTTAAAAAAGAAATTGATTAAGCATCCCCGCAAGGATGCTTTTTTGTTTTTTGCGACTAATTTGTAACTAAATGTAACGAGAATTAACCGCGATTCATAATTGCTTTTTGGAAAGCGGGGCGATCGCCCAATCGTTTTAAGTAGGCTTGTAGGGCTGGGTAGGCGCTGAGATCCACATCTTGAAACATTAAAGGAATGTAGGCGAGGATCGAACCGACGGCCACATCCGCTACCGTAAACGCTTCCCCTAAGAGAAAAGCCGTGTTTTGCAAAATATCATTTAGCGGCTGCAAGTAACGGGCCATAACTTCATTGCGATTTTCAGCCGGGGTGAGTCCCATGGCAAAGGTCGAGTTAGCAAATAACACCCATTGGTAGGCGATCGCCTTATCTGCCGGGGAAGGGCCGAGGTGACCAAATTTTTCTGCGAGGTAGAGCAAAATGGCACCGGATTCAAATAAAGTAACCTCGTCATCGCTTAGGACGGGCACTTTCCCAAAGGGATTTAAGGTAAGGAAATCCGGTTGTTTATGTTCGCCCGCCTGCATATCGAGAAGAACAAATTCATAGTCAGCACCGAGTTCTTCGAGGTACCAACGCACAATTGAGGCACGGCTACGCGCCCCACCGTAGAGTTTTAGCATAGTGTGAGTTTTGTTAGGCCAATAAATTCGTCTACAAATTCATTTAGAGAACTTTGTGGGTATGGGCATGTTGCTTCACATTGTCCTCTGTGTTGACGATATTAACCTGATTAAGGACGCGCTTTTTCGCGGTGGAATGGTTGAACTCCTGGTGGAGTGTCCCTAGGGGGATATGGCCCTGGGCTTCGGGGCGGCGTTTGTAGGTACGGGCGGCGGCGGCGGTGCGTTCTAAAAAGTCATCGGGAATTTGCAGGCGATCGCCTAGGGCTGTGGGTAAGGTGATTTGATCCGCTTGGATAACATCCCCAAGGGGCAGGGCTTGGGCAACTCGATAAGATGTGGGAATTCCTTTTAACAGTGCTTCGAGGGCCGCTGAGGGAATCGGTTCTAGGATAGAAACCGCCTGGGTTTCGCCCTCCTCCCGGACAAAACAACTGGCGACGCCAAAAACACAATAATCGTCACCCGCTAAATGATGGGTCTGAAAAAAATCTTGTAATGTAGGCATAAGAATTTTTACTTACTGAAACTAAATATAAAGATTGAATTTTCCGTTTTGATCCTAACGAGCTTTTGGGGCGTACGAGACAGAAAGAAAGGATTCTTTAATTGCAGCGAGTGATCTCTAATACCCAACCCTTACCTCTGACCATATCCAAGCCTGGGCCAGTATTCTAAGGTGAAACACAAAAAAGTCATGTCTTGATGGTAATGAATTTAAAATTAAACTTTTTTTGGGGATTTTGGCTGCTTTATGTGGGTTCTTTACTCCTTGCCCCTAGTCATTTCCCCTTCGGTGGAGAACCCCTATGGCAACTGCAACCTGAGACTTTGACAGAGGTGAAACAAGAATCGCTTAATTTCTTTTTTGTGCTGCCGATTTTAAATTATTTGGGTTGGCGATCGCCTTTGGCCCCGGTGCTCAATCCTGTAGATGAGGCCCTCTTTAATTTTGCTGTCGCCTGGATGTGGCTTTTTCTGCCAGTAATGGCGAGCGATCGCAAGGGTCAACATCTGCCATACCTCGCCTTCTGGGGTTGCGGGATGTTTCTTACCAATGTTTTTTTGCTGCCCTACATGGCACTCCGACGAGCCATTGCCCCTCAGCCTTTTTTACCTAAACCGTGGTTTACGCGCTTTTTTGCGTGGGTCGGAATCTGCGTCGGCATTATTGCCATTGGTTGGTTTGGTCTAGCTCGTCCTGAATTTGGTCTTCTCGGCGATCGCCTTGATTACTTTCTCTTGCGTCTGGGAGATAGCCGCCTCACCGTCGCCTTCATGGTGGATCTCCTTTGTTTTTGGTTTATCCAAATTTTCCTCATGGGTGATCTCACCGCCAAAGATAGCTTCTGGCAAACCCTACGTTTTGTGCCATTTTTTGGTGTGGCCTGTTGGTTGCTCTTTGACCACCGTTCTTCCTAAAACCTCTTTACTCAGCCCCAATTTGAACGCTTAAGTTGGGGTTGAGACCGCTAATCAATGCTTTTAAAACAAGCTATCGAAAACTGTGATTATCGTAAGCTAAACCGCTAAAATGTAGATTAAATCAAGATTTAAGCGATCGCCGATTATGGAAACATCTCTGGCTAGCCTTGGCCCTTTTTCCGTCCCTGCGGACAATCCGGACATCCTGAGCCAACTCCTTGAAAACCAAAAATCGCCCCACACCTGGCGAGCCTATAAAAAAGATATTCGTGATTTTTTTCGGTTTGTGGCCGATGCCAACGAACCCACACCGCTCCTGGTCGAAGCCTTTCTGAATCTGGAGCAACCCCAGGCCCTCGCCCTCGTCCTGCGCTACAAAAATCATCTACGGGATGTCCGCTGCCTCAAGGAAGCCACCATTAATCGTCGTCTTGCCGCCCTCAAAGCATTGGTTCGTTTGGCGAATCAGTTGGGGCAATGTCGCTATACCCTCGGTGGCATCAAAGGAGAAAAGGTCAGTCGCTATCGGGATACCACTGGGATTTCACAAACTGTTTATCGACAAATTTTAAAAATTCCTAACCAGAAGACCATTAAGGGCAAACGTGATTACGCTATTTTGAGATTGCTTTGGGATAATGCGCTGCGGCGTAATGAAATTGTCCAAACCAACTTAGAAGATTTAGACCTCGAACGGCGATCGCTCGCAATTTTAGGTAAGGGAAAAGGCCGCCAAAAACAATGGGTGACACTCTCTGCCGCAACGATTGCAGCTCTAAAGGCTTGGTTAGCTGTCCGCCCTGGATCTAAAAATAAAATTCAGCCACTATTTGTTGCCCTTGATCGCGCTCACCTGGGCCACCGTCTCACGGGGACAGCTATTTACCAGTTAGTCCGAAACACAGCCAAGGCCGCAGGCGTCACAAAATTATTATCACCCCACCGCATTCGTCACTCTGGGATTACGGCGGCCCTTGATGCGACTAATGGAGACGTGCGTAAGGTGCAAAAATTTTCTCGTCATGCCGACCTCAATACCTTGATGATTTATGATGACAACCGCAGGGATCTCCAAGGGGAAATTACAGATCTCTTGGCAAATCTGATTTAGCAATCCCCCGAAACATTTAGTCGGCTAAATCGGGAAAGACTTCTCGCACCGAAGGGTGGACTAAACGCCGCTCGGCAATATTTAATCCTTGGGCGATCGCCGGATTTTGTTTAATCGCTCCCAAACCTTGATTGGCCAGTTGGAGAACGTAGGGCAAAGTGCTGTTATTGAGGGCTTGGGTTGCTGTCCAGGGTACGGCCCCCGGCATATTGGGCACCCCAAAATGGACAACTCCTTCTTCGAGATAGGTGGGGGCACTGTGACTGGTGGGCCGCAGGGTTTCGATGCAGCCCCCTTGGTCTACAGCCACGTCAATAATGACAGAACCCCGTTTCATCTGTTTGACTGCGGCACGGGACACGAGAATTGGTGCACGTTTGCCCGGTAAAAGCACGGCCCCAATTACCAGATCGGCGAGGGGTAACCAGCGTTGAATTTGGGTCGGTGTGCTGTAGAGTAGCTCCACTCGGGAGCCAAATAGTGCTTCTAAATCACTGAGGCGATCGACGTTAATGTCGAGGATCTGTACCTGGGCCCCAAGACCCACGGCCATTTTTGCTGCTTCGGTGCCGACGGTCCCCCCACCAAGAATCATCACACGACCCGGCCCAACGCCAGGGACACCTCCGAGTAAAACGCCTCTGCCGCCCTGCTGTTTTTCGAGATAGCGCGCCCCAAACTGCACGGCCAAGCGCCCAGCGATAACACTCATCGGCGCAAGGAGTGGTAAATGACCTTTGCCGTCGGTGACCGTTTCGTAGGCGATCGCCGTCACGCCCGATCGCATTAAATTTTCTGTGAGCTGGCGATCAGCCGCTAAATGGAGATAGGTAAATAGGATTTGACCAGGGCGCAACGAGCCATATTCTGAGGGGAGCGGTTCTTTGACTTTAACGACCATGTCTTGTTCCCAGGCGATCGCCGCCGTAGAAACAATTTCGGCTCCGGCCTGTTGGTATTCCGCATCCGTAAATCCAGAACCGAGGCCCGCCCCCGTTTCAATCAAAATATGATGACCCGCACTGGCGAGGACTTGCACACTGCTCGGTGACAAACCAACCCGAAATTCTTGGTCTTTGATTTCCTTGGGGACACCGATTTTCATCCTCAACGCCTCTATGTTTTGTCTTGGGATCTGTGCTTTTCATTTAAGGACTTTTTTGAGGCCCTGTCAGCACCTACTCCCCAAACGACACAAATTCAACTTGAACCAAGCATTGCTTCATAAAAAGACTAAATTAACTTAGACAAAATAGTAGCGATTCAGACTCTGGGCAAAGGTAACCAGAGCAAGATGGCACAATAAACCTCAATATCTTCTACGGTGAAATTTTTTAGATGTCCCATTCGATCTCTGCCTTGATTGAAGCGCTACAACAGCCAGCGCTGTATCCCCACCCGACCCAGGAGGCGATCGCCTTAGTGCAAACCCATGTGTCCTACGTGTTTTTAACTGGGGACTATGCCTACAAACTAAAAAAAGCAGTTAATTTTGGCTTCCTGGATTTTTCGACTCTAGACAAACGTCAACATTTCTGCGAAGTAGAATTGGAGCTAAATCGTGCCCTGGCTGCTGACCTGTACCTAGAAGTGCTGCCCATTACCTATGACGGCCAAACCTACGCCTTTGACGGGGCGGGAGAAGTGGTGGAATATGCCGTGAAAATGCGTCAATTCCCCCAGGAAAATCTGTTGAGTGAGATGTTTACAGCAGGCACTCTTACCGAAGATCACATGGTGCAACTGGGAAAAGCTGTCGCTGATTTCCATCAACAGGCAACTACCAACGACTACATTCTGAGCTTTGGGGAAATTGCCAAAATCCGTCAGGCCATTGATGAAAACTACGCCCAAACGGCCAAATATATTGGCACCGTCCAGACCCAAGACCGCTTCGAGCAAACCAAACAATTTACAGATAATTTCTTTGCTAGCCGGGAGGAAATTTTTGCCAAACGCCGCCGCGAAGCAAAAATCAAAGAATGCCATGGCGATCTGCACCTGCGCAATATTTGTTTTTGGCAAGATCAGATTCAACTATTTGACCGCATCGAATTCAATGAGCCTTTCCGGTTCGTCGATACCATGTATGACGTGGCTTTTACGGTGATGGATTTAGATGCGCGGGGGGCCAGGGAGCTGGGGAATGCTTTTCTCAATACCTATGTCGAACGTACTGGAGATTGGGAAGGACTCCAGGTTTTACCCCTCTACCTGAGTCGCCAGGCCTATGTGCGGGCGAAAGTGACTTCATTTCTTTTGGATGATCCGGCGATCGCCCCTGAAGCAAAAATCCAGGCTGCGGCGATCGCATCAGATTACTACGATCTAGCTTGGCGCTATACCCAACGCCCCCAGGGAAAAGTGATTGTGATGTGTGGTTTATCCGGTGCTGGCAAATCAACGGTGGCCCGGGCGGCAGCTCGCCAATGGAATGGAATTCAACTGCGCTCCGATGCTGTGCGTAAACATTTAGCAGGCTTATCTTTAGAAGCAAAAGGCGATGACCGCCTCTACAGTGAAGCGATGAATGAACAAACCTATGCTCGCCTACAAGAGCTTGGTTTACTGTTGGCAAAACAGGGTTTTACGGTCATCCTCGATGCCAAATATGACAAACTTGTCTATCGTAAAAATGTGATTAAAGTCTGTGCTGACCAGGGTATCCCCTTAGAAATTTTCCACTGTCAGGCACCGTTGCCAATTTTGGCCCAGCGGTTAACGACCCGCACCAACGATATTTCTGATGCGACAGCAGATCTGCTCACGAGCCAACAGGAACATTTTGAATCCTTTATCCTAGAGGAACATCCCCTGGTTAAAAACCTGGATACCACCCAGACTCCCGCCGCAATTATGGCCCAACTGGCTGAGGAACCTGTTTAAGTCAAAGCAACTGCTGAGAGAAAGGAAAAGGCGATCGCCCACTTGGGTTGAAATATTACGAAAAGTTAACACTTCCGCATATTTCTCTCTCACCCCGTAACAAATCCCACGGAAACCCTGGGTTATTTCCCCAAAATAATAGTCATAAATACTCATTGACTATTGCGAGTAAGGAGTAAAACCATGCAAACAGCAGGACAAATGACCTGGAGTCCCAACGGTGGCGCATCGGAAGGGGTACTACATCTTAGGTTGAAAGCCTTTGATCCCTGGCGTCCCTATACGGAGTTTCCGGAATTTTACAAACCCGATTTTCCGTCCACCTCTGCGGGGTACGCCACCTTTCTTTCCCTCATTCGCAATCAGTGGCAGTACGTGAAGTAGGGCCGCGCCTGGGTAAGGCGATCGCCCTTGCCTTGCCCAGGATTACAAGAAAATGTAACAATATATAAACTAAGCATTGACATTTGCCGCAGCTCTCGAAGCTCTTCGCCCATGAATTTACTTGCGACTTCGCCCAGTGCCAGCACCGCCTTTTTTCAGCGCTCTGCCGGTCGGTGGCATTCCCAGCGCCGCTACTACACCCTCAACAGTGACCAGGAACCCCTGGAGGCCATTTCGGCAATCGAAGTCGTCTTTTTACCCGCCGAGCATCCCCACCTCAAACCCTTGGCGATCGCCCACCACCTTTCCCCTGATCAGGCCTTTCAATGTGGGGCGAAAGTTACTTGGGAAAGCACTTATACTAATGTGCAGCGCAAACCCCTAAAGGGAGAGACGATCTTTGGAATTCGGGATCAGTTGATGTACCGCGACCGTGGTTTTTCGACAACAGCCCCGATTGTGGCCGAATTTGAATTGATTCAACCCCACGTGATGCGACTTCAGACTGCCTACGACGGCGCCAGTTTTGAAGAAGAAATTAAATTTGTTGGGGATAAACACCGCACACGCCAAACTATTACTTCCCGTGCGGGACAGGAATTGATGATCGCGCAGTATTTAGAAACGCGTCTTTAGTAATCCTAAATTTGTCGTTTTAAAAAATCTCCCTTGCATAAAAATATCCGTGTCGGGTGTATGTCACGGATTGTTTAGGTTTATCGGTATCGCTAAAAATTGCAAAAATTCCCGCTTACACTGAGAAGAGTGGAGGCCTCAAGCCCGCAGCGGCAAAGGAGAGAGTTATGGCGATCGCCACGATCAATCCCACGACCGGAGAAATATGTCAGCGTTTTAAAGCCCTGACCCCAGCAGAAATTGACGCAAAATTAGCCAAGGCCCAGGAAGCATTTCAAGCATATCGGCGCACCAGCTTTAGCCAACGGCGACAGTGGCTCGAAAATGCAGCGGCCATCCTCGAACGGGATACCAGTAAGTTTGCGGAGATTATGACCACTGAGATGGGAAAAACCCATCAAAGTGCGATCGCCGAAGCCGAAAAATCTGCTTTAGTCTGTCGCTACTATGCCGAACATGGTGAACAGTTTTTGGCCAACGAATACACAGAAACCCAGGCCACAGAAAGTTATGTGTGCTATCAGCCCTTGGGCATTCTGCTCGCGGTGATGCCGTGGAATTTTCCCTTCTGGCAAGTTTTCCGTTTTGCCGCCCCAGCATTAATGGCCGGGAATGTGGCGGTGTTAAAACATGCGTCCAATGTGCCCCAGTGCGCCCTGGCGGTGGAAGCGATTTTAGAGGCGGCAGGATTTCCGGAAGGGGTGTTTCAAACCTTGTTAATTGGCGCGTCCCAGGTGGAGCAGGTGATTAAAGATCCCCGGGTGAAGGCCGCCACCTTAACAGGGAGCGAACCAGCGGGGGCAAGTTTAGCCAGTCTGGCGGGCCAGGAAATTAAACCGACGCTGTTGGAACTGGGTGGCAGTGATCCCTTTGTGGTCTTTCCGTCGGCGGATCTCGATGAAGCAGTCGAGGTCGGTACTGTAGCCCGTACGATGAACAATGGTCAATCTTGTATTGCGGCGAAACGATTTATTCTCCACGAGGCGATCGCCGCCGAATTTCTCGAAAAACTCCACCTCAAATTTGCCAGTCTCAAGATTGGCGATCCCATGGCACCGGAGACGGATATCGGCCCCTTGGCAACGGAGGGCATCTTGCAGGATATCAGCCGCCAAGTGGATCAAGCGGTGGCTGCTGGGGCCAAAATTTTATTGGGCGGGCGACCCCTAGACCGCGCCGGTTATTTTTATCCGCCGACCATTTTGACGGAGATTCCCCCAGGGGCGAAGATTCTCCAGGAGGAACTGTTTGCGCCGGTGGCGATGGTCTTTACGGTTAAAGATCTCGATCAGGCGATCGCCCTCGCCAATGATATTCCCTTTGGTTTAGGAGCCAGCGCCTGGACAAATGATCCGGCAGAACAACAACGCTTTATTCAAGAGCTTGACGCTGGGGCCGTTTTTATCAATGGCATGGTGAAATCTGACCCCCGCCTCCCCTTTGGTGGGACGAAACGCTCTGGTTATGGGCGAGAATTGGGCCTCGCTGGGATTCGCACCTTTGTGAATGCCAAAACGGTGTGGCTGAAATAACCCCCCGACTTTATCCCAACGATTTTGGTGCCTGAGGAGGCGATCGTCCGTGAATACTGCAGAATTATTGATCCGATGTCTAGAAAATGAAGGGGTGGAGTATATTTTTGGGCTGCCGGGGGAAGAAAATCTCCATATCCTCGAAGCCCTTAAGGAGTCTCCCATCCGCTTTATCACCGTCCGCCATGAACAGGGTGCCGCTTTTATGGCCGATGTGTATGGTCGTTTAACCGGGAAAGCAGGGGTTTGTCTGTCTACCCTGGGGCCTGGGGCTACCAATCTAATGACTGGGGTTGCCGATGCGAACCTCGATGGGGCGCCCCTGATTGCGATTACAGGGCAGGTGGGTACCGACCGCATGCACATTGAATCCCACCAATATCTTGATCTGGTGGCGATGTTTGCCCCCGTCACCAAGTGGAATAAACAAATTGTCCGACCGAACACGACCCCGGAGGTGGTACGTCGTGCCTTTAAAATTGCCCAGCAGGAAAAACCAGGGGCAGTACACATCGATCTCCCTGAAAATATTGCGGCGATGCCCGTAGAAGGTCAGCCCCTCCAGCGGGATGGTCGTGAAAAAATCTATGCTTCAAGCCGGAGTTTAAACCGGGCTGCCGAGGCGATCGCCCATGCCAAGAGTCCTTTAATTCTGGTGGGTAATGGCATTATTCGCGCCGATGCCGCCGAAGCCCTCACCGATTTTGCCACCCAGTTGAATATTCCCGTAGTCAACACCTTTATGGGCAAAGGGGCAATTCCCTACACCCATCCCCTGTCCCTGTGGACGGTAGGACTCCAACAGCGGGATTTTGTCACCTGTGCCTTTGAACAGAGCGATTTGGTGATTGCAGTGGGCTACGATCTGATCGAATATTCCCCCAAACGCTGGAACCCAGAGGGAACGACCCCAATTATCCACATTGGTGAAGTGGCCGCCGAAATTGATAGTAGTTATATTCCCCTCACAGAAGTTGTCGGCGACATTGGCGATGCCTTAAATGAAATTCGTAAACGCACAGACCGTGAGGGCAAAACCGCGCCAAAATTTCTCAATGTCCGGGCTGAGATTCGGGAGGACTATGAACGCCACGGCACCGACGCTAGTTTTCCGGTCAAACCCCAAAAAATCATCTACGATCTCCGCCAAGTGATGGCCCCAGAGGACATCGTCATTTCTGATGTGGGGGCCCACAAAATGTGGATGGCCCGCCATTACCATTGCGATCGCCCCAATACTTGCCTGATTTCCAATGGATTTGCGGCGATGGGCATTGCGATTCCCGGTGCTGTAGCAGCCAAATTAGTCTACCCAGAAAAAAATGTCGTGGCTGTCACAGGGGACGGGGGATTTATGATGAACTGCCAGGAGCTCGAAACGGCCCTGCGCATTGGGGCGAACTTTGTCACCCTAATTTTCAATGATGGTGGCTATGGTTTGATCGGTTGGAAACAGATTAACCAGTTCGGTGCACCAGCCTTTGTGGAGTTTGGCAATCCCGATTTTGTGCAGTTTGCCGAAAGTATGGGCCTCAAGGGTTATCGGATTACCGCCGCCGCCGACCTTGTGCCGACCTTAAAAGAAGCCCTAGCCCAGGATGTACCAGCGGTGATCGATTGCCCCGTGGACTACAGTGAGAATGTGAAATTCTCCCAAAAATCAGGGGATTTAATCTGCCGTATGTAACAGGGTGTCGTACTGGGGATGGAGTTCTACCACGCGACCCACAATGGCGATCGCCGGCGCAGAAAAGCCCGTTGTTTCGACTTTTTGGACAATGTCCCCAAGATTACCCAGAAGTTCTTCTTGATCCGGGCGCGTTCCCCAACGAATCAGGGCGATGGGGGTATCTGTGGTTAAGCCCCCTGCGAGGAGCTGGGGAATAATTTGGGGCAGATTGTGGATCCCCATGTAGATCACGAGGGTCTCGGAACCCTGGGCGATCGCCTGCCAATTGACCTGGGGTCGATACTTGCCAGCGGCCTCATGGCCTGTGACAAAGGTTGCCGAACAACTATAGCCACGGCTGGTGAGGGGAATGCCACAGTAGGCGGGAGCGGCAATGCCAGAGGTAATGCCTGGGACAATTTCGACAGGAATATTTGCAGCTTGGAGATCGGCCATTTCTTCGCCGCCCCGCCCAAAAACAAACGGATCGCCCCCTTTCAAGCGCACCACAATGGCAAATTCCTGGGCTTTTTCGATCAAAATTTTTGTGGTTTCTTCCTGGGGGAGTGAATGTCTGCCCCGGCGTTTCCCCGCATGGATCCGTTCGGCCTGGGGATTGATCATCGCCAAAATTGGCTCACTGACCAAGGCATCATAAACAACCACATCAGCCATTTCGAGGAGGGTTTTGCCCTTTAGGGTAAAGAGGCCAGGATCACCGGGGCCTGCCCCAACAAGGTAAACTTTGCCGACTGGAGTGCTAGGGGTCATGGAATTTGCCATGGAGGAGGGGTTCAGGGAGAAAATAAATTTAAGGGAAATGGCTGAGGAGCCTTAAGGTATCCCAGATTAACACGGGCAATTTTTTTTTCTGTATCTTTGGTTGCCCTTTCTAAAGAAATACTTAATCTTTCCCTTGACAAGGCGATCACCCCTTTCGTTTTCCGCCAAAAAATCCCTAAAAATCTAAAAATTAAGGAGCCATGGCCCCAATGAAAAACCATGACGCCCCATTTACCCTAGGCTCGCTCCTGCTTCTGGGGATTAGACCGGATTTGCTGGAGCAATAGTTCCAATTCCGCTTGGATCGAGAGATATTTTACCCGGGTATCTAGGGGTAGTGTATTAGCGGCTTTATCCTGGACTGTACATTGACTCATGGTTTGATCTAAAGCAATTTTAAAATGGCATTTATTAAGAGAATGAGTATATTAACTTAAAATTCCCCACCGTCAGGGAGAAATTTTCGCACAAGGAAAGAGAAGGGCAGCATAAAATAGTGTATTGCTGGATAATCTGCATGATTCATCCCCCATTGCCAGGATTTGAGGATACATTTTGCTGCTATCAAAAGGTTTAGAGATTGAAATCTACACAGGCACCCCCACCGGAGAAATTATCGGCCTCTCCGATCAAGTGGTAAAGGCCCTCGAAGGCTTTGTGCGGGAACCCGATAATCGCAATGTCGAATACACCACGCCCCCTTGTTGCAGCTATGAAAGTTTGCTCTGTGCAATTTTGCAGCCCCGACTGCAACTGCGTCAGTTTTTGAAAACCCTGGGGAACTACACCCTCATTCCTGGCAGTACCCTCTCTCTCGGTGATGCGAGTCGCTTTTTTCGCTCGGATCCCCAAAATCCCTACCATGCCTATATTGAACAGACCTATGGCACCGATGTGGTGACGGCCAGTGTCCACATTAATATTGGCATTGAGGATCCAGAAATTTTGATGCGGGCCTGTCGGTTAATGCGCCTCGAAGCCCCGTTAATCCTGGCGCTAAGTGCGGCCTCGCCGTTTCTAGATGGTCGCGTGACGGGTTCCCATTCCCGCCGCTGGCAAGTGTTCCCGAAAACCCCGGCCCAGGTGCCCCTATTTACCAGCCATCAACATTTTATTGATTGGACTAATGAGCAACTCCGCCTGGGGACGATGCAAAATGTCCGACATTTGTGGTCTTCGGTGCGTCCCAATGGCGATCGCCGCCCTTATTCCCTGAATCGTTTGGAATTGAGAATTTGTGATTTGGTGATCCATCCCCTGCAATTGCTGGCCATTGTCGCCTTCGTCGAAGCAAGAATTCAACAGCTTTTGGCCCAGCCCCACCTCGACCCCCTCAAATCGAGTCAGTTAAACCCAGCCCACCTCTTGGAAATTACCGATGCCAATGAGCAACTGGCGGCCCAATCTAGCCTAGAGGCGACCCTCTATCACTGGCGCACAGGCCAGCCGATTCAAGCGGTGGATTGGATCCAAGAAATTTATACAGAAGTCTATCCCTTTGCGAAACAGGCGGGATTTGCTTGTTTTCTCAGCCCCTTGCAAAAGTTACTCCGGGAGGGGAATCAGGCTCAACAATGGCTCCAGGCCCATCGTCAAGGTCAACCTTTAGAGATGATTATCCAAAAGGCGATCGCCGAAGCCGAAACCCTCGATCAAGAATTAGCCCAATATTTGTGCGAACCCGCTGCCCTTGTGGCCTAGGTGCTTGAATGGGTATCTTTAACTGTCTGTAAGACTTTTTTTATTAATCTGCGCCGATGCCCCAACTGGTTCTTGTTCACCCCCAAATTCCCCCCAATACAGGTAATATTGCCCGCACCTGTGCGGCGACCGATACGGAATTACACCTCGTCGGCCCCCTAGGTTTTGAAATTGGCGATCGCCACCTAAAACGCGCCGGCCTAGATTACTGGCCCCATGTCAAACTTTCTTTTTATCCCGACCTTGAGCATTTCCTCCAGGCCCAGGCCACCAGAGGGGGGCGTCTCCTGGGCTACAGCGTCCGGGGCACGAGCCAATACACAGAATTCACCTACCAAGATGATGACTGGTTGCTATTTGGTAGCGAAACCCAAGGCCTCCCCGCAGAACTGCTCCAACGCTGCGATGCAACCCTAACTATTCCTATCAATAAGACCCATGTTCGGAGCCTTAATCTTTCCGTGAGTGCAGCGGTGGGTCTCTTTGAAGTGCGGCGTCAATTAGGGCTTTAGTTTTCCCCGATAAGATATTTCTATCACCGCCCCCCCGTAGTGCGCCGAAAACATTAACAGATCTCCCCTGAATCGGTGGAGATTTTATTCTTTTAAAACAAAAATACTATCGCTAAATGTGCACTTAGAAAGCCTAAAAAGCTTATGCAATAGGTGTCTGGGCTAGAGAAGCTGTCAAAACCGAAAAAATATGCTAGGCGATCGCCAGTGGGGAAAAGTGCAACTAAATATTAACTGAAATCACCCTTGTTCTGTATCCTGGACTACCCATTGATCCCAGTGTTTTTCCCCCAGAAAAATCAAAATATATCAACCCAGACTTGTTAAAAAGAAGAAACCAGGGTAACCTTTCCTAGACATTCACCAAATGTCCAATTCAAGTGATCTCAATCACGAGAAGTCGGTAGAATTGTTACTTCAATTGTTTCAGTTGAAGCAGAATGAAACCACTGCTCGACACAAGTAGGAGGTTGTTTTTGAAGGACGTATCCCAAAAGCACCGCATTGTATCCCCTGAAGGTACTGCAGCTTTGGCAACGTCGGTAAAGTCGAACCAAGCGTCTGTTTTCCCATCAGCCTGCTCCCCCTGGAGTCTTGTTGGTTTTCTGGAAAACGTGCCTCACTTCTCACATTTTTTGTCTTCCCATTGAGGGCTACAAAAAATTTCACCGATTTCGGTGTTAACCACGGAAGTAACGGCTTTGCCCAATTCACGAACAGACCGTCTTTTTTCCCAAGGAGAAACATTTATGATTCCTGCTCCAGTTACTTTAGCAACGGCTCCGGAGGTCGAATCCCCCCAACTCGTCGCTGCTGTAAGTTCAAATTCTGTCAGTAGGGTTGAGCCTGAACTACCCGCCATCAAGCACATTGTTGCTGAAGCTGATACGTTTTGGTCCATTGCTCAACGGTATGGCGTGGCCCCTGAGGCGATCGCCACCTTAAACGATCTCACTGTCGAAAGTACTCTAGTGGTTGGGCAAGCACTAAAAATTCCGGCCCCTTCCCAACAACCGATCGCCCGTTATGAGATTGACTCTCCGGCGATCGCCCCCAGCGAGCAACCCACGCTCCCCAAGCCCAGCGTCGAAGTTGCCGCCCTTGAGCTTCCTTCCCAAGCCCTCATGGATGCCGATTCTGCCCGCCTTGAGGCCGACGCACCTACCGCTACATTACGCGCCGAACAGGACAAACTCGTCGAAAGTATTCAAGCCCTAAAAAGCCAGCCTGTGGAAAAGGTGATTTTTGAGGCCAAAACAGAGGCGCCTCAACCCGAAACCTTGGTTAGCTCCACTGCTTTGACTCCCCAGGCACCCACCGCTGCCCCCAAGGGCGTTGTCACGATTCCTGTACCGAAACCCCAGGACTTCAGTGCGCCCACGGCCAAAGCGGAACCCACACCGGAAACCTTAATCGCTAATAATGCGGTTTCTAGCCCCCAGCGTTTACCGGAACCCCCCCAGCTCCAATCTCCTACCCCTGAATTGGTATTGGAAGCGAAAAAAGAAGAAAAAGCAGAACAGGCCCGCTCTGTCACCCTGACTGTTCCGCCAGCCCAGAGCAATGCCTCGACGCCTCTGGTGCGCCCCCAGGAAAAGGCCGCTACTCCAGCAGCCCCAGCGGAAGTATTGGTTGCAGCAAACACCAACGCCGTGCCCAAAACCCATGTGGTTCGTCCCGGGGAAACTTTATATGCGATCGCCCGTCGTTATGGCATCTCAGGGCGTGAATTGATTGCCGCTAATAAGCTGCTCAATCCCAACGTAATCTACGTCAACCAAAAGCTAGCGATTCCGGCTCGCGCCCAGCAACCCCAGCCCCAGAAAGAATTTGTGGCCCTTGTTCCCCAAATGGAGGTAACCCAAGGCGTGAATCGTAATAGTGCAACCCTAGCGAATGCCGTTTCTCTGCCGCAGCCCAAATTACAGGCAGAAACTGGTTCTGTAACCGCACCGGACAGCGACCGAATCACCACGGAAGCCGCCGTAGAAAAGCTTAAAACTGACATCGCGCGGCTACGTCGGGAATATCAACAGCAATCAACGCCCATTGCCCTCAAGGTTCCGGCTCCCAATGTCGAATTCACCAGCAATGAGCGCGCTGTGGCACCGGCACCGGTAGTTAACCCAGAATGGCAAGGACAACCTGAGCCTTCCGCTACGGCCCCCCGCACCGTGGAAGTGCCCGAAGCACCCCAGGAAATTGCAGCGGCTTCTCCTGGCAACGTCGCCAACTACAACGCGCTTCTGCGTCTCTCTGTTGGTGAAACCGTGAGCCCGGATCTGCCTCCCCTGGCCTCTCCCGATGAATATTTACCGGGCGCTGAAATCTTCAATGGTTATATTTGGCCGGCGAAAGGAACCTTTACCTCTGGTTATGGCCCCCGCTGGGGTCGGATGCACCGGGGGATTGATATCGCTGCCCCCACAGGCACGCCCATTTTTGCAGCGGCCAATGGTGAAGTGATTACGGCTGGCTGGAACTCTGGTGGTTATGGCAACCTCGTCAAGATCCGCCACGGTGATGGCAGTGTCACGCTATATGCCCACAATAGCCGGATCATGGTACGCAAAGGCCAACAGGTCAAGCAAGGCCAACAAATTGCAGCCATGGGGAGCACTGGTTTTAGCACGGGCCCACACCTCCATTTTGAGATTCATCCGAAGGGTCAGGGAGCAGTTAACCCGATGGCCTTCTTGCCGAAGCGTTAGGGCAAAATATTTAACTTTTAAGTTCAATACATTGATTTAAGAGAGGGAGTCTTTCCCTCTTTTTTTGTGGCCATGGGCAAAGCAATCTCGCAGGGAACACCTTCTAAAATGGGAACAATGAAGTTATTTATCCAGTGTTTTTGTGATGTCTCCACTCCAAACAGAAACGGTTCAAATTCCCAATGGCGATCTGCAGATTGCGGCTTACTTGAGCTATCCAGTTAGTGCGGAACCCTTGCCCGCTGTGATTGTGGTGCAGGAAATTTTTGGGGTTAATGGCCACATTCGTGATGTCACTGACCGCATTGCCCGCTTGGGTTATGTGGCGATCGCCCCGGCAATTTATCAACGGTTGGCCCCAGGATTTGAAACAGGGTACACTCCAGAAGACGTGAAAGTCGGACGGCAATACAAAGAACAGACTAAGGCCACAGAACTGCTTAGTGATCTCCAGGCAACCATTGATTATCTTTACGGTCGTCCCCAGGTGAAGCCCACGGGAGTCGGTAGCATTGGGTTTTGCTTTGGCGGCCACGTGACCTATCTGGGAGCGACTCTGCCGGAGATTAAGGCAACAGCGTCTTTTTATGGTGCTGGGATTACCACCTGGTGTCCCGGGGAAGCAACCCAGACAACCCTGGACTATACCTCTGAAATCCAAGGCAAACTCTACGGTTTCTTTGGGATGGCCGATGCGTCGATTCCGGCGGCTCAAGTAGATCAGATCGAGACGGCTTTAAAAACGCACCAAGTTGAGCACAAGATTTTTCGCTATGAAGGGGCAGGCCATGGCTTCTTTTGCGATCGCCGTGCCAGTTACAATGAACAGGCCGCCCAAGCAGCATGGCAAGAGGTACAGACTCTCTTTGCTGAAACCCTCTAAATTTTTTATTTTTGTCTAACTCCGATGACCCAGATGCCGACCGACGACCCCACAATTCAGCTTGATCAATTTCTGAAAATTATGAACCTTGTGGCGACGGGGGGCCAGGCCAAAATGGTCATCCAGGGGGGCTTCGTGGAGGTCAATGGAGAAACAGAAACCCGCCGCAAACGGAAATTACGCCACGGGGATTTGGTCAGTTTTGAAGGGACAACGCTCCAAGTTGAATTTGACGAGTAGGGTGGTTTCCTAAAGCTCAAGGTTGAATCATTGTTTTTGCGGCGATGCGGGTGCGTTTGCGATCGCCTTCGGAGAGGTCTTGGCCCCCTTGGAGTTGGGTCGCATTTTGCTGGAGGACAGTGGCCGCATTGGTATCACCCAGTTGAATCGCCGTTTTTGCTGCCGTTTGGAGGAGGGTTGCGGCTCCTTGGCGATCGCCTACCTTGAGCTTGTCTTCGGCCAGTTGGGTTTGTCGGTATTTAGCAAGGGCGAGAATCGATTGCTGCACCACCGGATTCGGGGCTGGTTGATAGTTTTCTTGGACGTCTACGGTGATCGGAATCGCTTCTGAGATGAGCCGAGTTTGGCCCGTGGCCGGGTCATCGTAGCGGACTTGGGCCTGGGCGATGGCTTGGTGGCCGGGGGGCAGTTGGTCGATGTAGAGATTGGCCAAAATGATCCGGGGCGCTTCGGTTAAGAGATCCCCAAGGCGGACACCGTAAAAATCGCCCTCTTTGACCACGGGCAACTCGATGGTTTCTGGGGCTACCTGGGCGAGGGGTTTGAGGTCTGCCAAGCGACTACCGGGAGAAAGTTGCAAAAGCAGTTGAGCATTGGTTAAACCAACCGATTGGGCGCGCTGGAGGAGTCGTTCAAATTCGGTGAGGGCCTGATTGGGGGTTTCAATATAAGCCAAGCTGCCATTGGCCGCATCAGCAATTTTTTCGAGGACATCCTGGTTCCAATTTTCGCCAAAACCGAGACTATTGAGGGTGACGCCATGTTCGGCAGCAACGGCGGCAATTTCCAAGCAGCGGCCATTATCGCCATGTTCATTTTCGCCATCGGTGAGCATAAACACCTGGGCGGCGCGTTTACCGGGACTACTGGCCAGCTCCTGTAACCCAAGCTTGATGCCATCGTCGATACAGGTGCCCCCGGCGGCCTCAAGGCGATCAATCTGGGCTTTGATGTGGGCTTTGTCCGTGACATCTTGGTTGGGGACAATCACCTTTGCTTTGTGATCAAAGGCAATCACCGAGAGGCGATCGCCTTCCCGCAGTTGGTCAACCAGTTGTATTGCGGCTTCTTTAACGGTGCGGAGGGGTTGCCCAGCCATTGAACCACTGTGATCGAGCACTAAACAAAGATTGAGCGGCAGGGTGGCGTCTTGGAAATCACTGGCGATCGCCCCAATGGAGAAGGAGAGTTGCCGTTGACTTTGGGCCTGGGTGGCATCCAAATGGGCATCACTAAGGAGCGCTTGCAGTCCGACTTTCATAGGCTGACGTTTTAGCTAAGTAAAAGAATTTATGGGGGGCGATCACTGCGCCATTTCAGCATAACCTTTCTTCCCTGGAGCAGTGGCTCAGGTCACGATTTTTGTAACGTTTAACAGTCCAATACTGAAGTCAACCGAGGTGTCCTGTTTTCACGTAAATAATGCAACCTTCTTGACTGAAGGGAGTATGAATACTATCGGCGGGATTACGTAACCAGGTGCCTGCCGGGTAGCTGCCCTGGTCATCCTCAAAGGTGCCTTCTAGGACAAAGATTTCCTCACCACCCCAATGGCGATGGGTTTGGAAATAAGTGCCCGGCTCCCAGCGCACTAGGGCAACATTTTCCCCCTGAAAATTATGCAATGGCAGCACCGATAACCCTTTGACTAAGCCAGGCATCCAGGCTTGTTCCTGAGTATTCACCTGCACGAAAGTTTGATCCGCCGGATCCATTTGCCAGAGTTTCACAAAAATGGTGCAGCCCGTTTTGCTGTGGGGACGGTGGCTAGAACCGACGGGATTACGCACATAGGTGCCGGGAGGATATTCCCCATGTTCATCGGCGAAAGTACCTTCCAGGACGAAAAATTCTTCGCCGCCGCCGTGGGTATGTTCTGCAAAATAGCTGTCGGGGGCATAGCGCACCAAGGAGGTGGCACGAGCGACTTCGGCCCCATCCCGATCTAACATCCGTCGTTCGACCCCAGCCATGGGTGAGGCTTGCCAGGGTAAAGCATTGGTATCGAGGACAACCCGTTCTTGTAAATCGGCGTGGAGTTGCATGGGCTTAGGCGAGGTATTTTTCGACACAACGGACAAACATTTCCACCCCCATAGCCAAGGCTGTTTCATCAAAGTTAAAGCGGGGATGGTGATGGGGATAGGCCAGATCAAAGTAGGGATTGGCTGAACCAAGGAAGAAGTAACAACCGGGCACTTCCCGCAGGAAAAAGGACATATCTTCGCTGCCCATGGTTTGACATTCGGGCATCACCCCTAGGGGGGTTTCGATGGTTGCTTCGGCGACGGAACGCACCAACTCAGCCATGGCGGGATCGTTGATCGTCGGTGGGTAAAGATGTACGTGGTCTAATTTGTAGCTGGCCCCATAGCTTTGGCAAATGCCGCTGACGATGGTTTCGAGGCGATCGCCAATGGTTTTTTCCAGTTGGGGATTAAAGTAGCGGATGGTGCCCTTGAGATCTGCATAATCGGCGATCACATTCATCGCGTGGCCCGCTTTAAATTCGCCCACCGTAACTACTGCTGCATCGAGGGGATTCACAATACGGGACACAAGGGTTTGCAGTGCACCGACAATTTGCGCCCCAACCACAATCGCATCGACAGTCTGGTGGGGGAGAGCACCATGGCCCCCTTTCCCCTGTACCCGCAGGTCAAAGCTTTCAACCGCCGCCATCAATGCCCCTGGTCGTACCCCCACCGTACCCAGGGGAAGATTATTCCACAGGTGCAGGCCAATAATCGCATCCACATCGGGGTTGTGAAGCACCCCAGCTTGGATCATTGGTTTTGCGCCACCGGGACTTTCTTCAGCGGGTTGGAAAATAATTTTCACAGCCCCCCGGAAACTGTCACGGTTTTCCTGGAGGTATTTGGCTGTCCCCAAGGCGATCGCCACATGGCCATCGTGACCACAGGCGTGCATTACTCCCGGATGCTGGGAACGGTAATCCACCTCATTTTCCTCTTGGATCGGTAGGGCGTCCATATCGGCGCGAATGCCCAGCACTTTACCCTTTTGGTGACCTTCGATGAGGGCGACAATGCCGGTTTCAGCGATGCCCGTTTGGTGGGGGATGCCCCATGCCGTGAGCTTATGGGCAATAAATTCTGCTGTCAGATTTTCTCGAAATGCCAGTTCCGGTTTCTGGTGGATCTGGCGACGCCACTGGACAATTTCTGATTGGAGCGCTTGGATCGTGGGACGAATCCGGTGTTTGTGGAGAACGGCATCTAAGCTAACGGTGGCAACCATGGGAAACCCAACGCAAGGGCGTAAAAATCTGCCCTTCTAGTGTAGAAGATTCTTTTTTCTCCCGTCGATCTGCGGACTGGGGAAATAGAGGCCTAATCTTCGTCTGCTGGGGTCGGATGCCACAGTAACCGTACGGCGAGGGTCGCAAAACCGATGGCCGCTAGACCCTTGAGAATCTGGGCAGGGATAAACGCAGCGAAAGCTCCCCCAGCAATGACACCCAAAAGACTGGTGGTAATTAGGGCTGTCACGGAGCCAAAAAATACGGCAATGGGTGATTTGGAACTGCCCCCTAAGGCGATCGCCGCCAGTTGACTCTTGTCACCAATCTCCGCCAAGAAGACGGTAATAAAAGTGAGACTTAGTAATTGCCAATCGATATCTACCATGGGTGAGAAAACTGTTTTATCGGTGAATCACGTTAATCAAAAACCAGAAACGGTTCCCTGGGAAAAGGCATTAGGCTGCCAGCATATCCACAATCAGAAGACCCGCAATCACGAGCAGCAGCACGCCAACAAACATATCCAAAATATCGGGGGCCAGCTTCCGGGCGAGCCAATAGCCAATGATTACCCCCAGTAAGCTCGTACTGACCAGGGCAAGGGCGGCCCCCAGAAAGACCACCCAAGGAGAAGCCGCTTGGGCCGAAATCAAGAGGGTGGCTAACTGGGTTTTATCCCCCATTTCTGCAATGAAAATCGTCAAAAAAGTGGAGCCGAAAACAGTCCAAATACTCCAGGGTCTTTCCTGTTTGGGGGGGTGACTGGCCGTCATATTACTTGGGGAAAATCTCGCTTAAAACCATGGCTTAGTTTATCAGGTATGTTTCGTGAATATGAAACAAAAGTGAAAGTCTAGGGAAGCTAAAGGGGATGGTTCGGCGGACTTTTCTCAGGATCGGTGGGGGAATTATGAGGCGATCGCCCCAGGGCAAAAATGAGCGTTGGCGTCCCTCCCAAAAGGCCCCAACCCAACCAACGCCGGAAGCTGTAACCCTTGCGCCAAGAAACCAATGCCGCCATCACCCCCATCAAACAATGGAGACTCGCCAAGAGCCAGACCCGGTAATCGAAAAAAAACGCTTGCATAGTGATCGTGGTATAACCTTTAGAAACCATGTTACATTTCGCAAACAATATCAATGACATCAGTTACTGTGCGCCCTAGTGCCACAACTCTTTTAGAAAAGCATCCAAATCTACGGCTCCGGGATATCCTCGATACATTGCCCCGTTCCGTCTACGAAATAAATCCGCTAAAAGCTTGGTCTAGGGTGCTGTTAAGTGTGGCGGCGGTGGTGGGTTGTTATGCCCTCTTGGCGATCGCCCCTTGGTATTTACTTTTACCCGTTTGGTTTTTAACTGGAACTACCCTAACGGGTTTTTTTGTGAT
>Ga0213835_100261_pt1 | contig 59874 bp, 57 predicted proteins | sample SWPATP01_FD_160576 | JGI IMG/M metagenome (GOLD analysis project Ga0213835, IMG submission 160576) | Coastal seawater microbial communities from Marineland, Florida, United States - SWPA TP0 #1 | ecosystem: Environmental > Aquatic > Marine > Coastal | place: USA: Florida | collected 2016-08-05
GTCCTTCTACTTCATTGCGCTTGATCTCGGGCTGGTGAAGCGGGCGCATCTTCCCGTCGGTGCCTATGGCGAGGAATGGCAGGTGCATGGCGGCGGCTTCTATCACATCCAGAAATATCTGGTGGCGCCGGCGCAGATGCCGGAACACCTGACCTGGTTCAAGTGGGAAAGCTACGCCACCTGGCTCTCCGGCTTCCTGATGCTGTGTATCGTCTATTATGGCGGCGCAGACCTGTTCCTGATCGACCGCACGGTGATGGACCTGTCATCCCTGCAGGCGATCGGCCTTTCGCTGGCGTCACTCGGTATCGGCTGGGTCATCTATGACCAGCTGTGCAAATCGCCTGTCGGCAAGAATACCTGGGCGCTGATGGGCATTCTCTATGTGGTTCTGGTCGCGATGGCCTGGGGCTACACGCAGATCTTTTCCGGCCGGGCGGCCTTCCTGCATCTCGGCGCCTTCACCGCCACGATCATGTCTGCCAACGTCTTCATGATCATCATGCCCAACCAGCGCATCGTCGTCGCCGACCTGATCGCCGGGCGCACGCCCGATCCGAAATACGGCGCGATTGCCAAGCAGCGTTCGCTGCACAACAACTACCTGACCCTGCCCGTCATCTTCTTCATGCTGTCGAACCATTATCCGCTGGCGTTTGCCACCCATTTCAACTGGGTGATCGCGGCGCTGATCTTCCTGATGGGCGTGACGATCCGGCACTGGTTCAACACCACCCATGCGCGCAAGGGCAAGCCGACCTGGACCTGGCTAGTGACGGTGCTCCTGTTCATCGCCATCATGTGGCTTTCGACCGTGCCGAAAGTGCTGACCGGCGAGACCGAGATATCGAGCGCATCGGCCATGACGCCGATCCAGCAGACATTCGCATCCGACACGCATTTCGTCGCGGCGCGCAACGTCGTTCAGGGGCGCTGTTCGATGTGCCATGCAGCAGAACCGGTCTGGGAGGGCATCACCTTCACGCCAAAATCGGTGAAGCTGGAAACCGATGCGGAGATTGCTGCCCACGCCCGCGAGATCTATATCCAGGCCGGCCGGAGCCACGCCATGCCGCCAGGCAACGTGTCCGCCATCACCCCCGAGGAGCGCCGTCTTCTCGTTGCGTGGTATGAAAGTGCAATAGCGTCGAAATAGAGTTTTAGATGACCGATTCCCTGATCCGCGGCCGCCTTCTTTCATTCAAGCGTGCGCCCCTCGCGATGACCGATACCGACAGCTATTCGTACGAGCACGACGGCGCCCTCCTCGTGTCCGGCGGCCGGATCACCGCAACCGGCGACTACGCGCAGGTCAAGGCGCAGGCGCCAGCCGATATCGAGGAGATCGATCACCGGCCGCACCTCATCCTGCCGGGGATGATCGACACCCATGTGCATTTTCCGCAGATGCAGGTGATTGCGTCCTATGCCGGCAACCTTCTGGAATGGCTCAACACCTACACATTCCCCGAGGAATGCCGCTTCGTCGAGAGCGATCACGCGACGCGCATCGCCACGCATTTCTACGACGAGTTCCTGCGCCACGGCACGACGACGGCGGTTGCCTATTGCTCCGTCCACAAGACTTCCGCCGACGCCTTTTTCGCCGAGGCGATGAAGCGCAACATGTGCATGGTCGGCGGCAAGGTGATGATGGATCGCAATGCGCCGCAGGGCCTGCTCGATACCGCCGAGATGGGCTATGACGAAACCAGAGCCGTGATTGCCGAATGGCACGGAAAGGGCCGCAACCACGTCGCCATCACGCCCCGCTTTGCCATCACCTCGACGCCGGGCCAGATGAAGGCGGCGGAAGCGTTGGCGCAGGAATTCCCCGACCTGTTCATCCAGACGCACCTCTCGGAAAACCACGACGAAATCAAGTATACTGCCGAGCTCTATCCGGAAGCGACGGACTATACCGATATCTATGCCCGTTACGGCCTGCTGGGGAAAAAGACGCTGCTGGGCCATGCCATCCATCTGTCCGAGCGCGAGGCAGATGCGCTGTCGGAAGCCGGCAGCATCGCCGTGCATTGCCCGACCTCCAACCTCTTCCTCGGCTCCGGCCTGTTTCCGCTGAAAGCCTTGAGGAGACGGGAAAAGCCAGTCCGCGTGTCCGTCGCAACCGATATCGGCGGTGGTTCCAGCTATTCGATGCTGAAGACGATGGACGAGGCATACAAGATCCAGCAATTGCTGGGCGAACGCCTCAATCCGCTCGAAAGCTACTACCTGATGACGCGCGGCAATGCCGAGGCGCTGGGCATGGAGGCAGACATCGGCACGCTCGACATCGGATCGATGGCCGACCTCGTCATCCTCGACGCCGGATCGACTCCCGCGATGCGGCTCCGGATGGAAACGGTCAAGACCCTGCCCGAAGAGCTGTTCCTGCTGCAGACCATGGGCGACGACCGCGCGGTGGTGGAAACCTATGTTGCGGGCAAGGCGATGAAGACGGGGCTCGACGCGTGAGCGGCAACGCCGCGAAATGACATACGAACATCACCGCCATGCGCAACCTGCGCAAGAAACATTAAGAAAAGATCCCGCAATCGCTGCATGTTTCCAGTAATATCTCTATTTAATTGTATTTAAACTATAACTTATTACCCCTGTTCCCTGACAGAACATCCACTGGCAGCCATGAAGGCAGAGCGCAGCTGTCATGCCACGTTAGTTCGCCGGACCAATCGGTCAGTTTATGCATTTGCCCAGCCCTCCCGGCCGGCACCAGCAAAGCTGATGGAATGACGGCTTCTTTGGACCTCCACGAGGGATATATGTCGTTTCTGAAAAACGCGAGTATTCGCACCAAAATACTGTCTGTGCTCATCCCGCTCTGCGTCGTCGGACTGAGTGCCACAAGCTTCGTTGCAAGCCGCTACAAGGCCGCCGACACCAGCTATTCGGATTTCATCTCTTCGGACAACGTTGCGGCCGTGGAATTTGTGCGCGTCAACCGCAACCTGGCCGCCTCAGGCTACGCCGCCTATCAAATTCTTACATACTCACGCACCGACCCGGCCATGACGACTGCAATAGCTTTCTACAAGGAAAGCAAGACGGCTCTGCTGATGCGCCTCGACACCGTTCAGGCAGGACTGGCGTCGAAAATGCCTGAGGTCAACGGCATCGCCATCCGTGTCAAGGAAGCCCTTGCACTGATCGACAAGGCCGTCGAGGCCGGCTCCTCCGATCGTGACGAAGAGGCCCGCGCGCTGCTTGCGCAGGCGGACCTTCAAATCATGCCGCTCGGCAGGGACATGGTCACTTTGCTGGATCGCTTCAACAAAGGCATTGCCCAGACCAGCGACGAGATGACCGAGACCACCAATGCCCTCATTTTAAAGACGCTCGCAGCGCTGGTCGTCATCTTTGCCCTTGGCATCATCGCCTCACTCATCATCGCGACGAAGGGCATCACCAAGCCGATCGCCAGCCTTCGCGAACGCATGGCATCGCTGGCACGGGGTGAAACAGAGGCACCGATCGAAGGTCAGGATCGCCGCGACGAGCTTGGCGCCATGGCGGCAGCCGTTGCCGTTTTCCGCGACAACGCGCTGGAGCGCATCCGCCTCGAACGCGAAGCCGATGCCAACCGGAGCCTGTCCGATCGCGAACGCATCGAACGCGACGCGCAAAAGGCAAAGGACGCCGCTGACACCCAGTTCGCGGTGGACCAGCTTGCCGGCGGACTGGCAAAGCTTGCGCAGGGTGATGTCGCCTACCGCCTCGACACGCCGTTCGTCGCGCATCTCGATGCACTGCGCAACAACTTCAACGATTCGGTTGCCAACCTTCAGGAAACCCTGCAGGCCGTCGGCAACAATGCCCGCGGCATCGACGGCGGCGCCAATGAGATCCGTGCGGCCGCCGACGATCTGTCCAAGCGCACCGAACAGCAGGCTGCATCGGTCGAAGAAACCGCAGCCGCCTTGGAGCAGATCACCACCACGGTGAAGGATTCCAGCAAGCGCGCCGAAGAAGTCGGCAACCTCGTCACCAAGGCCCGTGCCGGTGCCGAGCGTTCCGGCGCAGTCGTGCGCGATGCGGTCACCGCCATGCAGGGGATCGAAAAGTCCTCGGGCGAGATCTCCAGCATCATCGGCGTCATCGACGAAATCGCCTTCCAGACCAACCTTCTCGCGCTGAACGCCGGTGTCGAAGCTGCGCGTGCCGGTGAGGCCGGCAAGGGTTTTGCCGTCGTCGCACAGGAAGTCCGCGAACTCGCACAGCGGTCTGCCAAGGCCGCCAAGGAGATCAAGGAACTGATCACCGCATCGAGCGAACACGTCCGCTCCGGCGTCCACCTCGTCGGCGAAACCGGCAAGGCGCTGGAAGTCATCGTCGCCGAAGTTCAGGAGATCAACCGCCACGTCAACGCGATCGTCGACTCCGCGCGCGAACAGGCGGTCGGGCTGCAGGAGATCAACACGGCGGTCAACACGATGGACCAGGGCACCCAGCAGAACGCCGCCATGGTGGAAGAATCGACTGCGGCCAGCCATTCGCTTGCCAAGGAAGCAGCCTCGCTGAACGACCTCCTGTCGCGCTTCAACCTCGGCCAGGGCGACAACCGCTCCGCATCGAACGGTCGTCGCGGCCATGCTCCGTCGGCTCCGATGGCCGTATCGCCGGCCTCACGTCAGGCCCCCTCGCCGGCCCGCGCACTCGGCAACCGCATTGCTTCAGCCTTCGGCGGCGGTTCGTCATCGGCCGCGGCACAGGCCCAGTCCTGGGAAGAATTCTGAGGCCCAGCCACAAAACCCGGCCACAGATTGAGTAAACTACGACGGGCGGCCATGGCCGCCCGTTTTCCGTTGCGGCGCGGCACCTGCGGTGCGGTTGAGAAAACTGCTCCCCCAAACCGACGTTTCCGCTGGCAAGGTCGCCCGGATATGGTAGTTGTCGGACAACCATCGAGGAGGAAGTTTTGCGCATGTCCAAGCCGCTGACCATTGCCGATCTGAAGACCATGGCTCGCCGTCGTGTGCCCAAGATGTTCTTCGATTATGCCGATAGCGGTGCCTGGACCGAAGGCACCTACCGTGCCAACGAGGATGACTTTTCCAAGATCAAGCTGCGCCAGCGGGTGCTGGTCGACATGACCAACCGATCGCTGGCAACGACGATGGTGGGACAGGCGGCGGCCATGCCCGTGGCACTCGCGCCAACCGGAATGACCGGCATGCAGCATGCCGATGGCGAGATGCTGGCAGCGCAGGCGGCCGAAGAATTTGGCGTTCCCTTCACGCTGTCCACCATGAGCATCTGCTCGATCGAGGATGTGCGCTCGGTCACCACCAAACCTTTCTGGTTCCAGCTCTACGTGCTCAAAGACCGCGGCTTTATCGAACGGCTGATCGGCCGCGCCAAGCAGGCCGGCTGCTCGGCACTGGTCGTGACCGCCGATCTGCAGATCCTCGGCCAACGCCACAAGGACATCCGCAACGGCCTGTCGGCGCCGCCCAAATGGACGCTGAACAGTGCTCTGCAGCTGGCGACCAGGCCGCAATGGTGCCTGGAAATGCTGCGCACCAAGCGTCGCGGTTTTGGCAATATCGTGGGCCATGCAAGCAACGTCTCGGACCTGTCGTCGCTCGGTGCCTGGACGGCGGAACAGTTCGACCCGCGCCTCTCCTGGGACGATATCCGCTGGATCAAGGACCTGTGGGGCGGCAAGCTGATCATCAAGGGCATTCTCGACGAGGAAGACGCGCGGGCCGCCGCCGACACCGGCGCCGATGCGATCATTGTCTCCAACCACGGCGGCCGCCAGCTGGATGGCGCCCCCTCCTCGATCAGCATGCTGCCGAAGATCGTCGAAGCCGTCGGCGACCGCATCGAGGTGCATTTCGACGGCGGGATCCGCTCCGGTCAGGATGTGCTCAAAGCCGTGGCGCTCGGAGCCAAGGGCACCTATATCGGCCGCCCCTTCCTCTATGGCCTCGGCGCGATGGGCAAGCCGGGCGTCACTGCAGCGCTCGACATCATCCGCAAGGAAATGGACATCTCGATGGCCTTGTGCGGGAAGCGCGATATCGAAACCTGCGGCCGCGACATCATCGCCGACGTGAGGTTCTGATTTCTTCTTCTGAGCCTAGGCCCACAGTCTGCCGCAGGGCCATGCCTGGGACGACCGCGTGGAGGCCTGGGCGATCCGTGCCGCGAGCATGTCGAGCATTTTCGGCAGGTCATAGGGTTTGGCAATGAAGGCGCAGCCGGGTTGAAGCTCGGCTTCGCACAGGACATGACCGCCTGACGTGACGATGACGGCGGTATCCCGGTAGCAGCTGCAGATCAGCTTCATCAGGTCGAAACCGTCGAGGGCGCCGGGCATGTCGATATCGGTAATGACCGCGTCAACGGATCGGGACTGCCCAAGGACGGCCACCGCCTCGAGCACGTTCGATGCCTCGAGAACCGTATAGCCGGCATCCTCCAAAGTGTCTGCCAGATGCAGCCGGATTAGGGGCTCATCTTCTACGACAAGCACGGTACGCTGATACAAAGCCATGTTCGCCTCCGATGTAGTTCGCTCCCTCAACGCCTGCCATCTGATTTCGATGTGTCCCGTCCGTCAGTCTTTGCTAACAATATTAATAAAATGCGAACAATCGCATATTCGCCGCGTCTGCCGGTGGAACCGCGCCCCGTTCCTGCCCGTTCGAAGCCTTGGAGGATGGCCCTAACAGCATCGCTTACAAGGAGAATTTCATGCAGCGCTTCAGCGAAAAAGTCGTCATCGTCACGGGCGCGGGATCGGGCATCGGCAAGGCGACCGCAGAACGGTTTCTGGATGAGGGCGCCTTCGTCGTGATCGCCGGCCGCACCCCCGAAAAGCTTGAGGCGGTTGCCGCGCCCTACCCCAAGGACCGCGTTCTCGTGCAGGCCTGCGACATGGCGGACGAGGACCAGGTGAACGCTCTGGTCGAGGCCGCGGTCAAGACGTTCGGCCGCGTGGACACTCTCGTCAACAATGCAGGTGTAGCGGTGCAGGGCGATGTGTCATCGCTCTCGACCAGCGACTGGCGCAAGGTGATGGCGACCGATCTCGACGGCGTGTTCTTTGCCAGCCGGGCGGCAATCCCGCATTTGAAGACGACCAGAGGCTCGATCGTGAACGTCGCGTCTGTTTCCGGCACCGGTGGCGACTGGGGCATGGCGGCCTACAATGCCGCCAAGGGTGGTGTCGTCAATCTCACACGTGCGATGGCGCTGGATCACGGCAAGGACGGCATTCGCGTCAACGCGGTCTGCCCGAGCCTGACCCGCAGCGGCATGACGGACAGCATCATGGACAATCAGGAACGGCTGGCCCAGTTCAACGCGCGCTTTGCGCTGGAAGGCCCCTGCGAGCCGGCCGATATCGCCGCCGTGATCGCGTTTCTGGCGAGCGACGATGCGCGCTTCGTGACGGGCGTCAACCTGCCGGTCGATGGTGGAATCTCTGCCTCCAACGGCCAGCCTTCGAAGTAAGGCAGAGGCCACGGCGAAAAGCGGCTGAGGCTCAGGAGCACCAGCCGGACTTGCCGGCGCCCGGGCGCTTCGCCAGTCCCTCTTTGACGAGGATATCGGCAAGCGAGCGGCCGTTGCGGGTGACTTCGCGCAACTGGTGACCATCGACCGCAGCATCATTGCCGCGCCAGCTCATCAGGTCGAACGGACCGGAATCGAGGAACGCGCGGACCCGGAGCTTGGCATCGCTCGCCTTGATCCGCTCGGCCTCGCAGCGGGGCTTGGCGATATTGGGAACTTCGACGCCGACCAGCCGGATCTTCTGGCCGTGGAAGACGAAGCGGTCGGCGGACACGACGCAGTCGTCCTGCTTGGCGGTGCCGCAGAGAAAGAACTTCGCCTCATAGGCGCCGGCAAGCTTCTCGCCCACTCTCGGCGCCCCCGGCTGAGCCGCCGACTGTGCGGCAACCGCGTCTAGGCCCGGCTTGCCGATCGGCGCCGGCGGAATGATCGCGGCCGTCTGGCTCTGGTCAAGCACAGCGGCCGGCCGCGGCGTGACCGGGCGCTGCAGAGGTGCTGCGGCGACGACCGGTTTGGGCGGTACCGGATTGTCATCGCGCGGCACCGGCTTCGAGGCTGTCTGAACGGGCTTTGAAGAGGTGAGACTGCTCACGAAGCGGTGCGCGGCAGTCGAATGATCGTAGAGCGCGATCGAGCCGCCGACCACGACAAGGGCTGCCCCCCAAAGCCAGAGCGAACCGCCCGAACGCGAGGAAGAGCGTTTGGTCCCGGCGCTGCGCTTGCGTTTCGCAGCCGGTTTTGCGCGTGATTGAGCCATCGAATCATCCCCTGTCTCGTCGCAGGGGAGTATCTGGAAGAAGCCTTGCGGAATGGTTTCCGTCGGAATTTTAGCGGTGGATAGAGAATTGAAGGGGATGGGCGCGGCCCGACTGACCCTCACACCCTGCCGGTCGCGAGTGCACTTGCCCAGTCGGGACGGTCGTTTTTCGCGGCGAGCCGGGACATTGCCATGTGGTCGTAGGCCACGGTGCGCAGTGTCGGCACGAAGCCTTTGTCGGTCTTTTCGATCACCGCGTAGGACGCCAGTGCATGGCCCGTTTCGACCTTGTGATAGACGGGGGCATCGTCGTCATAGGCGGGCTGGCCGACGCTGCCGGGATTGACGATCAGCCGGCCATCGGAGAGCCGGACGACACGGGCCACATGGCTGTGACCGCAAAGAATCAGCGACTGCGCGATGCCGTCGGCCAGCGCTTCGATCTCGGCTTGCGGCCGCAGCGTCACGTGGCCGTCCGCAGACACCGTTTCCAGCCAGTAGAGATTGTCGTTCTCAGGCGTCGCGTGGCAGAGGTAAACGTCGTCGCGCCAGACCATGCTGAACGGCAGTTTGCGCAGCCATTCGAAATGCCGCGGTGACATCTGCCCGTGCGCGTGCCGATCCGAGGCGGCCAAAGCGTCTGGTGGCGTTTCCAGGAGGTAGCGATCGTGGTTGCCGCGCACGGTTTGCGTTGCGGCTTCATCCAGAAGCAGCAGCAGGTCACCGGTCCGGTCCGCCTCCAGCGGGCCGCTGAAGCAGTCCCCGAGATTGACGATGTCGCGGATACCGAGCTCTGCGACATCGTCGAGCACCGCCTGGAGTGCCACGCAGTTTCCGTGGATATCGGCGATCGCGGCAAACCGCATCAACTCCCCCTGTAGGTGGAGTAGCCATAGGGGGAGATCAGCAGCGGCACATGGTAATGGGCCGAGACATCGGACATGCCGAAGCGGATCGGGATGACGTCGAGAAAGGCCGGCTCGGTCAGCGAGACACCGCGGGCACGCAGATAATCGCCGGCATGGAAGACGAGCTCGTAGGTTCCGACAATGAAGGTGTCGCCGGATAGGATCGGCCCGCCATTGATGCGGCCATCGGTATTGGTCGTGACCGTCATCAATTTTTCGCGGGCGTCGCCGTCAATGCGGTAGAGGTCGATGACGAGCCCGGAGGCAGGCGCACCGCTCGCGGTATCGAGCACATGGGTGGTGAGGCCGGTCATAGGCTGGGCTCCGTGATGCGATAGGGTGTTTCGAAGACGAATTCCTCGAGATTGGCGGCCGTGTTGTCGCGATCGACGACGAGAAACTCGCTGATCTCACCTAGCGCCATCAGCGGATGATGCCAGGTGTTGGCGAAATAATTAACGCCCTGATGCGGCTGCGCCAGAAAGATCTTGGGGCGCCCCGGCCGACCGTCCTCGTCGTCGGAAACGCCCACCAGAAACGGCCGCCTCGAGAGCGGCATGAAACTCTGGCTGCCGAACGGATGCCGCTCCATCATCCCCACCTCGTGCGGAAAACTCCGCGGCTGGCCGCGAAAAATGTTGAAGATCAGCCGCTCCGGGGCCCCGACTACGACCGGTGAGGCCAGCCCATGATAGCGCTCCGTCGTGCCGTTGTTGATCAGCCGCATCGTCGCCGGATCGGCCTCGATCACGTCGCCATAGGCTGCGAAGGTGGCTTTGGTGAGCGGGAGGATGTGGAGGGTCTGGGGGTCAGTCAAATCATTCGCCTTGGGCATGGAAGTTGCGCAGAGATTGGAGTTGGTCGAGAAGGTCGGGAAGATCGATCGTCACCGTGCGCCACACCGTATCGACGTCGATATCGAAATACTGATGCGCGACCCGATTGCGCATTGCCCTGATATCCTGCCATGGCACCTCCGGGTGAGCGGCAGCGAATTCGGGAAACCTGTCCATGATTTTCGTCACGCATTCGCCGATCGCAGCGATGTTGGCGACTACCGCATCCTGCGTCCGCTGGTCCGCTCCAAATGATGCGCGGTCAGCACCGTCGACATAAGCAATAGCGCGTGATCCCGCGACTGACATACGCTCTAGGTAGACCTCCAGCCGACCGCCCGTCATATGGCAAGCGCTTCAGAAACGATGCGCTCGCGCAAATTGGGAGGAAAGTCGCCGGGCACCTTGATATCCACGGGAACGCCGAGTGCTTGTTCGAGCTCCCATTGCAGCCCGCCAAGGGTGAAAAGCGATGTATCCGGCGACGGGTCGACCAGAATGTCGAGATCGCTTCCCGCATGATCCTCGCCACGCAGGACGGAACCGTAGACGCGCGCGTTGAAGACCTTCCGACGTGCGACTATCTCCCGGATCACTCCCCTGTTCTTCTCCAGCGCTTCCGACGGTTTCATGAGGCCACCACTCGTTATTCATCCAATATAGGCCACAAGCGACCGCGAAGAAAGCAAACGCCTCACGTCTCCGGCAAAAGCGCCAGCAACCGCAGATGCGCGATCCTTTCCACCTGGGCGCAGGCGGTCTTGAACTCCTGGTCCGCGTCGTTGCCGACGCGGGTCTCGAAGGCGGCCAGAATGTCGTCCCTTGTCAGGCCTTTCACGGCGATGATGAAGGGGAAGCCGAATTTTGTGACATAGGCGGCGTTGAGTTCGGTGAAGCGAGCGTGCTCATCTGGGGTCAGACGATCGAGGCCGGCGCCGGCCTGTTCGCTTTTGCTCTCTTCAGTCAGTCTGCCGGCGATCGCGAGCTTGCCGGCGAGATCCGGATGGGCGTTGAGGATGCGGAGCTTCTCCTGCCGGTCCGCGGCGCGAAAGACCGCCACCATCGCTTCATGCACGCCCTTCGCCGTCAACGGCACGAAGATCATGCCGCCGTCATAGGCGCGCTCGGCGATAAAGGGCGAATGTTCGAACACGCCGCCGAAGGTCGCGACGAAATCGTTGCGGGCGGTCATCGTGCAGCCACCGTGCTTGGGGCCGACACATCTGAGGGCTTGTGATGGGCATGCCAGTGGCGGGCGATCTCGATGCGTTGCGGCAGCCAGACCTTGTCGTGGGAGAGCACGTATTCCATGAAACGGCGCAGCGCCGCCACGCGACCCGGACGCCCGACGAGGCGGCAATGGAGACCGACCGAGAGCATTTTTGCCGCCCCCTCCTCGCCTTCCCGGTAAAGCGTGTCGAACGCATCCTTGAGATAGGTGAAGAACTGATCGCCGGTGTTGAAACCCTGCGGCGTGGCAAAGCGCATGTCGTTGGTTTCCAGCGTATAGGGGATGATCAGGAAAGGCTTGCCATCCAGCCCCTGAAGCCAATAGGGCAGATCGTCGGCATAGCTGTCGGACGAATAGAGGAAACCGCCCTCTTCCATGACAAGCTTCAGCGTGTTGTCGGATGGCTTGCCCTGATACATGCCATAGGGACGCTCGCCGGTAAGCTCCGTATGCAGGCGCACCGCCTCAAGGATGTGTTCGCGTTCCCGCGCTTCGTCGAAATCCTTGTATTCCAGCCAGCGATAACCGTGGCTGGCGATCTCCCAACCGGCTTCCTTCATGGCTGAGACGGCCTCTGGATTGCGGGCCATGGCAAGCGTGACGCCATAGACGGTGGTCTGCACGTTGAGTTCGGTAAACAGCCGGTGCAGCCGCCAGAAGCCGGCGCGCGATCCGTATTCGTAGATCGATTCCATGTTGAGATTGCGCTGGCCCGGCCAGGCGGCGGCACCGACGATCTCCGACAAGAGGTTTTCCGACGCCGGATCATCGTCGAGGATCGAGCTTTCGCCGCCCTCTTCATAGTTGATCACGAACTGCACGGCGATATTGGCGCCGCCGGGCCATTTCGGATCGGGCGTGTGGCGGCCATAGCCGACGAGATCGCGGGGGTAGTCTTTTATGGTTATGGGCATGGTCCACCTCGATTATCTCTTGTGGAAGGTAGCCCAGCCTTTCCGCCGATGTCGAGACGGAACGTGATCGCTCAGGCGATCTTGCGGGCGGAAACGCGCCCCATCGGATGCAGAGAATGGACATGGAACGGCGCACCGGGCTCATTTTCGACGAACAGCGCGATGTTGGCGATTTCCAAGGGACGCAGCAGATACGGATTGAAATGGGCGCGCAAGGCCGTTTCGAAACGCGGCATTTCGGCCGGTGTCATCGGGCCCGTCAACGTCATGTGAAAGCGGTATTCCTCCATCACGTGAGGGTTGCCCCAGCGGTGGAGGTTGGAAAACTGCGGCGCTGAAAGATCGCCGGGATCGGCGCGTTCCAGCTCGCCTTCCGAAAGCGGCGCCCGGAACACGTCGAATTCCTGCACGACGGCGCAGGCGAGAAACCGCATCCGCTCGCAAGGCACAGCCGGAACGAGCCCGAAATAATTGCCGAGACGCGCCACTTCGAGAAGCGGCAGTTCGAAAGGATCATGCGATCCCGCAAAGTGCATCAGATGGCGCAGCAGCATCTGTTCGGTAATATCAGGAGCGAGCCGGAACGGCGCCTTGAGCGTGGCGTGAAAACCGCAGCGGCGCGGCAGCGCGGTATGATAGGCGATCTCGTGCAAACCAAGGTTGCAGATCTCGGGCGGCTCCATCGCCTCGCCGGAATAGGCACTGCGGCCGAGCCATTGCGCCGCGGCAAGCGTCAGCGGATCATGCGCAGGTGGCGTAACATAGAGTGCGTAGCGCATGCGTCACCTTTTCTGCCCCTGTTCGTTTATTCACGCATGCTCATCAACCCCACGAATTGGGTTACGCGATTTGCGTGACAGATTAACGACGAGAAAGGGCCGAAACGCGCGTTTAACGCGTAGCAACCGCAAGATGATTCGAAAGTATAAAACTCTCGGGTAGCGAGTGCTCCTGGCCGATGACGAAACCGAGCGCAGCATCTGCAAGCCTGTGGGCAAGCCCGAAGCTGACCTTGAAGCCGCCGGTCAGCGCAATGACGCGCGGATGGTCGGGATGCGGACCGACCATCGGCTCCCGACCGATCGCCTTGGGCCTCAAGCCGGCCCAGCGCTCCACCACTTCCGCACCGGAAAGTGCCGGCACGAGCGCGCGGGCGCGGACCAGGAGATCGTCGAGCTTGGCATCGGTGGCAAACGGCGCGTCGAATTCCTCCTCGCTGGTGCTGCCGACCGCCACGTGGCCATCGTCATGGGCGATCACATAGAGCCCGTTGAGAAACAGGATCGGCAGCGCCGGATCGATATCGGCCTTCAACAGCGCCGCCTGCCCCTTCACCGGCTGTCCCAGCGGAACCGAGATGGATGGAGACAGGGGACCAAGCAGCGGAAACGACTGCGGGCCGGCCGCAATCATGCAATGGCCAAAACCGATCGAGCGCCCATCGGCAAATTCGACGCGGTTCGCCACCGGGTCGATCCGCTCCGCCGGCAGTCCTTCGATCAGGCTCACATGCCGGGCGTTGCCAAGGACGGCGGCGAGCGCTGCCATGAGATGTCGGGGGGAAACGCGGGCAGCAAACGTGTCGTACACGATGCCGGCTTCGGTAAAGGCCGGATCCGGCCAACATGCGAAGGGGGACGCATCGAGCACATGCCAGTGGAACGGATCGCCGTCGTGCCGCCAGTTGACCTCCGCCTCCTGCTGATGGCGTAGGGCGATGGGTCTGAGATGCGGTTTCGGCAGCGGGATCAGCCGACCGGAGCGGCGATAACCGCAGGACAGCCCGGTCTCGCCTTCGAGCCTAGAAACTTCGTCTTCGAGGGCGACCAGCGCATCGAACTGCGCCTGTTTTTTGTCGTTCCAGCGGTCGGGCACATGCGACATCAGCGCACCCAGAATGCCGCCGCTGGCACCCTGCCCCAACCGTCCCGCTTCGACCAAAAGGGTGCGGATGCCAAGCCGTTCCGCCTTGACCGCGGCCCAGAGGCCCATGATGCCGCCGCCGATGATCAGGAGATCGACGTGATCGCCGGGGAGATGCGGGATCGCTGGAGATTGACCCCGGGGACCTCGAGGATTATCCGCATCTTCCATGAGCAATCACGATCCCGAAATTGTAAAAGACGACGCCACGCCTGAAGCCCCGGCGCTTGACTGGCATGACGGCGATATGCCGTATTCGACGGAATTTGGCGACCACTTTTATTGTCGCAGCGATGGCCGGCTGGAATGCGGCCATGTGTTTCTGGCCGGAAACGGACTGCCGGAGCGCTGGAACGACATGTCACCGACCGAAGACACGTTCCGGATCGGCGAACTCGGTTTCGGCACCGGCCTCAATGCCTGCGAGACCTGGCGCCAGTGGGCGCTTTTCCGCAAACCCGGCACACGGCTGCATTTCACATCGTTTGAACTCTATCCGATGCAGCGCGACGAGATCGAGCGGGCACTGGCGCGATGGCCGGAAATCGATCCGCAGCGGCAGGCACTGACGCAAGCATGGCCGGATCAACCAGGCGGACGGATCACCATCGACCTCGACGACCAGACGACGCTGATGGTTGTCTGCGGTCCAGCGCTCGACGGCGTCACGGCTGAAGAGGCAGACTTCGACGCCTGGTTCCTCGATGGCTTCGCGCCGTCGCGCAATCCCGACATGTGGTCGCCGGAGCTGATGCAGGCGCTGTTCAAGAAGACCCGCACCGGCGGCACGTTCGGAACGTATGCGGCGGCAGGCTTCGTCCGCCGCAATCTGGCGGCCGCGGGTTTCACCGTGGAGCGCCAGCCCGGCTTTGCCGGCAAACGCGAGATGCTGCGCGGACGCAAGGACTGAGGCTCCAAGGCCTCAGTTGCCGTCCAGCGCCGAAACAACGACGGCGCCGTCCAGCCAGTGGCGGATCTTGTTCTCCAGCGCTTCGGGACTGATCGGCTTCGACAGATAATCGTCCATGCCGACCTGGAAGCAGAGTTCGCGGTCGCTTTCGAGCGCATGGGCGGTGACGCCGATGATCGGGACATGCGTGCCGGTCGAGTTTTCGAGTTCGCGGATATTGCGGGTCGCCTGATGCCCGTTCATCACCGGCATCGACACGTCCATGATGATCACCGCCGGATCATACTTCTGCCAGGCCTCGACCGCTTCCGCCCCGTTCTTGACGATCTGGAACAGCCAGCCGGTCATCTGCAGGATCTGGGTAAAGACGATCTGGTTGACCTCGTTGTCCTCAGCGACGAGAACATCGAGCGTTGGTTTGATCACAGGAGCGACGGTGTTTTCCTGCGCCACCGGTTCTGCAGGCTTTGAGCCAGCTGTGTCGACGGCGGGAGTAAACGACGCAATGAGCGGCACCGCCTGCCCGGATGCGCGGCGCCGGGTGCGGATGACGCGGACGACGTCGATGATCGTGCTGCGCAACAGGGCTGCGCGGGCGGGCTTCATCAGATGCGCCTGGACGTTGAGTTCGGCAAACATCGACTCGTCATTGGCCATGTCCATCGAGGTCAGAAAGACGATGCCGGTGAGATCGAAGCGCTTGTCGCGCCGGATCGCCTTGGCGCAGTCGAACCCGTTCATCTCCGGCATGTGATAATCCAGCACGACCGTATCGATGACGATGCCGAGCCTAGCGGCTTCCTGCAGGAAGGCGAGGCCTTCAGCCCCGTCTTCAGCGGCCACGGTCTCGAAGCCCCACATGCTCAACTGTTCGGTGAGGATGCGGCGATTGACGGCATTGTCGTCGATCACGAGGACGCGGGCGCCGCTGGTGTTGACCGGCAGCGTCACTTCCATCTTGCGTTCGGCAACCACGGCAAACGGCAGGTTGACGGTAAAGACCGAACCACGGCCAAGCTCGCTCTCGACCTCGACGGAGCCGCCGAACAGCTCGACCAGACCAGAGGTGATCGCAAGGCCGAGCCCCGTGCCTTCATGACGGCGGGTGGACGACGTATCCACCTGGCTGAACTTTTCAAACACCGACCGAAGCTTTTCTTCGGGAATGCCAAGGCCGGTATCCTCGATGCGGATCGACAGCATCAGCTGGTCACCATCGATCGGCCGCGACTTCAAGTCGATGAAGACATGGCCCTTTTCGGTAAATTTGACGGCATTGCCGACCAGATTGGTGACGATCTGGCGGAAGCGGCCGGCATCACCGAGCACCGTTTCGCGCACCGAAACCTCGCCGCGGACAATCAGTTCGATATCCTTGTCGGCAGCGGCCGACGACAGAAGCGTCGCCACGTCCTCGATTGCCTCGACAGGATCGAACGGCGCCTTGCGCAGCTTCATCTGGCCGGCATCGATCTTGGAAAAATCGAGAATGTCGTTGATGATCGTCAAGAGCGCATTGCCGGATTTGACGATGATGTCGACGAAGGTCTTCTGGCGGGTATCGAGGCTGGACTTGGCGAGCAGTTCGGCCATGCCGAGCACGCCGTTCATCGGCGTGCGGATCTCGTGGCTCATGTTGGCGAGGAATTCCGACTTCGCCCGGTCGGCCGCTTCCGCCCGGTTGAGCAGGCGCGTCAGGTCCGCCTCGCGTTCCTTGCTCTCGGTGACATCCGTGAAGACGGCAAGCCAGTGGTCGTCCCCGGTCGGGCGGGCCTCGAGCTGGATCCAGCGGCGGTCCTCGACGCGGAACGAGGTAAATACCGGTTCTCCAGAGGCAACGCTTGCTTCCCATTCGCGCAGCGCCGCGGTCGAGGTGCGCGCATCGCCAAGATCGCCGCGTTTTGCGCAGTAGCCAAAGACGTTGCGCCAGCTTTTGCCGATCGACAGCATGTCGGCCGGCATCTCCAGCATCGCGGCAAGCGCATCGTTTGAAAAGATAATCGCGCCGTCGTGCAGGATAAGCAGCCCTTGAGACATGGCGCTGGTTGCGTCGCGCATCAGCGCGCCGTGTTTCTGCAGCGCTTCCTGCGCTTGTCGGATGTCCGCATCGCGCTGGCGCATCGCGGTGATATCGGTATGGTTGATGAGGATCTTGCCATCGGTCAGTTGCGTGCCCGAAATCAGCAGGTAATGGCCGCCATGGGTGCGGATCTCGATCGGCGGATGATCGTTGCTGGCTGTCAGTGCGGCGATGCGGGCATTGTAGATCGCCTCGAAACCCATGTCCGACCCGGCGTAGATGCCGTTGTCGTAATTGACCTTCATGAAATCCCGGTAGGAACGGCCGGCGAGATCGAAGCGCTTGTCCGTATCCCAGGATGTATAGAAGGCGGGGTTGGCGTATTCGAACACCAGATCCGCATCGAGAATACCGATGCCGACCGGCTGGGCCGACAGGATCGTCTGCAGATCCTGGCTGACCTTTTCCGCCTTTTGCTGCGCTTCCTTGATCAGCGACACGTCCGTGCGCGAGCAGACCAGATAGCGGCTGCCGTCGTCGACCTCGATCGAGCGCAGGCGTGTAAGAACCGGAATGACCGAACCGTCCGGGAAGGTCATATCCTCCGACTTGTCGATCGCCTCGCCGGAAAGCACCCGGGCGTTTTCGTTCCAGAACCGCTCCGCCGCCCAGGGAAACATCTGGGCTTCCGTCTTGCCGAGATAGTTTTCCCGTTCGCTGCCCAGCATTTGCTCGTAGGCGTGGTTGGCATAGGTCAGTTCGTGCTTTTCGTTGCGAACGAACACGGGGGCCGGCAGGTCTTCCAGGATGGCGCGGAAAAGCCCGGTCTCCGCCACCTGGCTGCGCAGCAGCATCTCCTGGTCCTTGAAGTCGGTGACGTCGTGGCGGATGGCGATCAGCAGGCCGTTTTCCAGCCGCTTGTTGAGACTGCGCATCCAGCGACCATCCGGCAGCTTGTCGATCCGCTCGTGATAGGGAACGAGGAAGGCACGGAGACGCTGTTCCACCCACTTCTCGCGCGGCGCAAGCGTTACGGACGCATTGCCGCTTGCGGCACGTTCCCGCTGATCATAGGCGCGGTGGATGATGTCCTCCAGCGCTATGCCCGGCTTGATGACAATGCCACAGGCGTCGAAATGGTCGACAAGCTGCGAATTGCAGTAAACGAGCACATTGTCGCGGTCGTAGATGCCGATGCCCATTTCGAGCATGTCGATCGCGTCGTCGAGAAGACCGTTCTCAAACAGCGAAAACGGCTTCGCTGTCGTTTCGAGCGGCGCGGGGACGCCATTACCCGTTGGGCGCGATGCAGCGCCGACCGGCAGGAAATGGCCGAAGACGTAGGATTGATCGTCTTCCGTCAGAAACCGTTCGATATGGATCTCGTGGGAAAAGATCCCGTCGGCGTTGAACGCCAGCGCCTTTTCTTCGGCACCGAACACCAGGGCGCGGCATTCCTTTTCCTTGCGCTCGTCCTTTTCGCCATCGCTGCCGAGGCTGCGGCTTGTCTGGCCGACGAGCTCCTCCGGGCGAGCGCCGACCATGGCCGCATAGGCGGGGTTGACGGCGACATATGCGAGCCGGCAGTTCTTGATATAGGCGGGTTCGGGGAGATCCACGATGCGGGCGCAGGCCCGCTCCAGAAACTTGCTTTCCAGGCGTTCGCTCTTCGTGTGCACCCTGCCCCGCTCACTCCCGCGCATGCGGGATCCCACCATTTTTCGGAAACCGACCCGATAACACCATAGCGAGTATTAACAACACGTTGCCCGGAACACAGGGTTGTTTAATATTTGCGTTTTCGCAAGTTCGAATGGAGTGCGGCCGGGGCGTTTCACGCATCGAGGATCAACGCAATGACACTAAATCGGCAGCATCAGGCAACCTTGGACGCCGACGCCGGTTAACCCTGACGTGAAGCGAACAAAGGAAATTTTCGATGATGAAACTTGTGACGATTGCCACGCTGACGCTTGGCCTTGCAACATCGGCATTCGCTCAAGGTGCATCCGGTGGATCCGCAGGTTCCGGCGCGTCTGGCGCAGGCGCTGCATCCGGAACGAGCAGCGGCACAACCGGCCAGACGCCGTCCAACACACCGTCCAAAACGCCGTCCAATAGCGCCAACGATGGGACGACCACGGGCAGCACGGATTCCAAGAGCATGACGACCGGAAACGGCACGAGCAAAGGCGGCTGCGACACGACGGGTGTCGGTGGCGCACCTTCGGCAACCAGCGGTTCGACCGACGGTTCCGGCACCACGACGAACAACTGCTGATCATCTCCGGCGCCGGGTTCAGACCCGGCGCTTTTTCTTGCCCGCCAAAACCGCCAGACAGCTCGAGCCACAATTCCTCCCGCAAATTGCCGGGTTTTCGCCGCAATTCAATCTCCGGGCAGACCCTGGGTTGCCGACACCTTTCGAAAAGCAATTTTTCCACGGTGGAGTCTGAATAGGCGTTCAGACTACGGCGATAAAACCTCCATCAATCCGCCGTGATTGAGAGCGACGCTCTGATCGTACCTCGAAACACCACGGGGAAAGGAACCAGGCATGTCGATCATGAAGAAGACCATTACTGCTGGCATTGCGGCTCTCTCAGTCGCCGGCGCACTTGCTGCGACGGCACCGGCAGCGCAGGCCCGCGATCACTACCGTCACCACGGCGACGATGTGCTGCTGGGTGCCGCGGCCGGGATTGCCGGCGGCCTGATCGGCGGCGCGATCGTGTCCGGATCGCAACGTCCGGTCTATGTGGAGCCGCAATACGAATATGCTCCGCCGCCACCGCCGCCGGTCGTCTACCGTCGCGCCTATTATGCCGCACCGCCACCACCACCGCGTTGCCACCATGAATGGGTGGAAAACGAGTATGGCGAAGCCTACCGCGCACGGGTCTGCTACTAGAGCGTCCAGGCGTTCATTTAGATTTGCGATACGGCGGTGCGATGCACCGCCGTTTTTCGTTTTGGGCTGCCACTCGGCGCGACCATTGCCTTGGGGATCGCCGTCGGTGTGGCCTCCGTTCGGAGGGCTGACGACGCGAGAAAATCCCCTGTGACGTGAGTGCCTACCGGGTCGCAGCTAGCGGACAGCCTGCGTCGTTTTGCAGAAGAACCTTGACTTTCGGCGGCAAATCAACCAAATGCATGCCAGCTTTCACCTTCCGGCAGCCGCGTGAGCTGCCCCGCGTCCATATTGACAGCGCGAAGAAGGAACAAGGCGCACAGATAGATCGCCCTCGGGATGAGGGTTCAAGCGCTGGAAAGTAATTTCCAACACACAAGTTCCCAAATCACGCGGGGTTCTTGACGCCACAAGCAGCCCGGATGGCATGGTGCCATTTCGGAGCGTCCGCTTTTGGCGCCCCGAAAGGTATTCGACTTGACGAATTTTGAATCTCTTGGCGTGTCCAAGCAGATCGTCGCCACGCTCACCGAGCTTGGTTTTGAAACCCCGACGCCGATCCAGGCCCAGGCAATACCGCTTCTCCTCGAAGGCCGCGACCTGATCGGCCTTGCGCAGACCGGCACCGGCAAGACCGCAGCTTTCGGCCTCCCGCTGATCGAGCGCCTGATGGCCGACGCGACCCGCCCCGACAACCGCACCACCCGCGCGCTGATCCTCGCGCCGACCCGCGAACTGGTCAACCAGATCGCCGCCAACCTGAAGACCTTCATCAAGGGCCGCCCGCTCAAGATCAATCTCGTCGTCGGCGGTGTCTCGATCAACAAGCAGCAGCTGCAGCTGGAAAAGGGCACCGACATCCTGGTCGCCACCCCTGGCCGCCTGCTCGACCTGATCTCGCGCCGTGCGATCGGTCTGACGACGGTTCGCTTCCTCGTTCTCGACGAAGCCGACCAGATGCTCGACCTCGGCTTTGTGCATGACCTGCGCAAGATCTCCAAAATGGTGCCGAAGAAGCGCCAGACCATGCTGTTTTCGGCCACCATGCCGAAGGCGATCGCCGATCTGGCCGCCGACTTCCTGACCGATCCGGTCAAGGTGGAAGTGACGCCTGCGGGCAAGGCAGCCGACAAGGTGGACCAGTTCGTCCACTTCGTTGCCGGCAAGGGCGACAAGACCGACCTTCTTCGCAAGTCGCTGATGGACAACCCGGATGGCCGCTCGATCGTCTTCATGCGCACCAAGCACACCGCTGAAAAGCTGATGAAGCACTTTGAAAACATCGGTTTCTCGGTCGCCTCGATCCACGGCAACAAAAGCCAGGGCCAGCGCGAACGGGCACTCAAGGGTTTCCGTGATGGCGAGATCAAGACGCTGATTGCGACCGACGTCGCGGCCCGCGGCATCGATATCCCGGCCGTCAGCCACGTCTACAACTACGATCTGCCTGATGTCGCGGAAGCCTATATTCACCGCATCGGCCGCACAGCCCGTGCCGGCCGCGAAGGCATCGCGATCGCTTTTTGTGCACCGGACGAAACGATGCTGCTGCGCGACATCGAAAAGCTGATGAACATCGAGATCAAGACGCTGACCGGCGAGCGCCCTGAGACGATGAACCGTCCGGTACGCGCCAACGGCGGCAACAAGGGTGGCGGCGCCAATGCCCGCGGCGGCAACAAGGGTGGCCGTGGCGGCCAGCCTCGTGGCAATGGTGGCGGCGGCGAAGGCCGCGGTGCCGGTGCTGCCGGCGAAGCCCGTGGCCCGCGCCGCGAACGTCCGGCGCGCAAGCCGTTCTTCGCTGGTGACGGTGCAGAAGCGCCAAGAAGCCAGGCTCCCCGTTCGCAGGCTGCACGGCCGGCAGCGGCAAGCGTAGCGCCCGACAACGATCTGTCCTCGACTTCGGATTTCCGTCCGGTCAAGAAGCAGTTCGGCAACCCGGGCGCAAAGACTGGCGGTCGTCCTGACAACCGTGGCTCAGCCAAGCCAGCCGGTTCCGGCAACCGCGACCATGCAAGCCACGGCGCGCATGAAGCCGGCAGCCAGCGCAAGGCCCATCAGGGCAATGCGGCCGCCGCATCCGGCGAAGCCAAGCCAAACCGGCACACGCCGGCCGCAGCCCCCAAGGGCGACGGTCGCGGCCCGGTTCGCTTCGGCAACGACAACCGCGGCCAGGCCCCCATCGACCAGCGCACCGCCGGCCATCAGGGCCGCAAGCGCACCACGCGCGCTTAACGCGAGAAGCGGTTGAGAGAGTTCAGACGGCCGGGAGAGATCCTGGCCGTTTTGTTTGTGGGGTATTGGTATTGGGGGTGGCGCGAGCCGTCTCTTCTCAGCGTCCTGCCACGAAGCGACAGATGCATTTCGGTGCCGATCGACTTCAATCCTCGTCCAGCAGATATGACGCAACGGCGTCTTTCAAATGGATTTCATGTACAATAGTATCCCGCAAATGACTGCCGCATAGACAATCGGGATGAAATCTTGCTTGGCCCGCTTTTGATTTTCGCACTGTTTTCAACGGACATGAGCTCGGACCGTTTTTCGATTTCGAGAGATTTGCTACCCTTTGGCGTTCCTGCTGAGTTTGCCGACGGTCGGTCAGCGATTCTCGCCCCGGAAGAGCTGCGAGCCTGCATCATCAGATATGCTGCTGTCGAAAAGGAGCGGCTCCAGCTGAGCATCAAGCGCTTGGCGCTAGCTGTCGACGAATCACACGGTGTCGTCAACAAGCAGCGTCAAAAGAGTGCTCCGAAAGACAGTTTGGACATGCAACTGGACGAGATCGAGAAATCGGTTGCCGAACAGAACGATTTGACAAAAAACACACGCGAATTCTTGCGGCTACGAGCCAACTTCTTTGCGGAATATCTTGCCTTTGCCGATGACTGCGGCTCCAAAACGTACCGCTCTTCCGACGTGCGGACGTTGTTTCCAAACGGCGTCCCGGATTGATGTGGTCGGCTGGTGCGGTGACGGCCACAAGCAGTCATTGGGGTTGCTGAAATTTATGCATTCCTTCCTTTCTCCATCGAGTATGGAGAAGACCCAAGCTGCAAGCAAGGCAAATGCCGCTACAAACAAGCACGATGGGTCGCAAACCGGAGACAAAGTTTCTGATCAGACCGCATCATCGCCGCGATCTACCACTGCTAATGGAACGAGAAACCATGCTTATACCTGGTGTTAAAGATACGATAACTTACACTATTGTTTTGGTAGAAGCGATAATGGTATTATCGTTTTTCAAGCAGTACACGAATATCATATACCTTAGTGGATTGGCGAGTATAGCAGCTGTTGTCACTCTTCGAATAAGGCACGCACGTTATACTTACACCCCATTTTCAAATAAAAACGATCCTGACATCAGGACTAGAGAAATAAGATGGTCAATTGTAATTTTCCCAATAATATTTATCGTAGGTCAAAGCTTTAAGGCGGTTGTCTCCCCTGGTGGTTTCGCGCAAGGCAATGTTGGAATCATCATGTTTTTAGCAGCAGCGTTTGCTTGGGCATTGCTTGAAGGATTTCTTCGCATACGAATAAAGTAAGCAATAACTTTAGACATGAGTGAGTATCAGTATTTAGTGTTCTTGATGGCTTACTCCTCGAACTATTGCATCGACAGAGTCGCCGATCGGAATTAAAATTGTTACGCACCCTCCTAGCTGCTGCAACGAAACGTTCTCATCACGGAGCAAAGCTGCCAAGCTCGCCTTCCGGCCCTAAGCTGACATCGACCTATCATCATTGCGAGCGCATTTGCACGTAAACGGTGCGGTGGGTTTCGCATCATCTACCTAATTCCCAATTGTTTGCGAAGAATACAATGCACCATACGCCTTTCTCCGAATACAGGCCGCGGAATGTACTTTGCTTCCTTGGATCCGTAGACGGGTTCCAGGATTTACTGCAGGCTGCAAAAGACGCCATCAAAGACTTTGCTACGGATTTCGAAATCGACATGGAATCCACTCAGGACGCTCCGGACGTCCGTATGAGCGAGAGCTTCGCGGTTTTTTGGGATCAGGTACACGAAGACGCGTGGCACCAACATGACGTCGAGGCGGTTATCAGCCATGGATGCGTCGTTTATGTCGTCGGTCCGCACATGGAGGCTGCGGAAGCTCCTGCCGTTTCGCTGACAGCTCTTAGGCTGGTGGAGCGATTGCTTGCGGCTGGCGCGACCGCTGCGAAGGGGGAAAGCGCTGGCGTCGCGCATGGAGCCGCCCGGTGGCGGCAGCTGGCGCAGGAAGCGGAAGGCGCGGAACCTGGCGCGGCTACTAGAGCGTGCCGTCTAGCCTTTGCAAAGAGGCCGCTTACCGATGGATACTACTTATCTAGCGTGGGCTTTCATCTTGTAGGTCTACCGGAGGTGTTCGTACGGAGCAACTCATCCGTAGATGAGCTGGCACTCAGTGCGATGATCGACAGCGTCGCAGACGAGATGGCAGCGGACGGCGTAGAAGCAGTAGTCGCACGCTACGGCGCGGAGTTGAAGGCCATCAACGAATATGAAGAAGACGACTTCAAATACAACCCATTCGGCGGCGTCTATTTCTTCACAGGGGTACATTGAAACGCTGACGTCGTTCTAGCGGCCAAGCTCGACGCCTCCAGTCCACTTCGAGCACATAGCTCCCTAACTCTCCTTCCGGCCCATAGCCGTCATCACTGCGGGTAGTAAGATCGCCCATGACCACCCAATGCGTGTGATATTAGGAAAATAAGGATGTCGAAATTCGATAAGCTTAAAGCCGTAGGTCATAACATCGCGGACTCATTGGCGTCTGGGATGGGCCTTATGATCGGCGTTTATATGACGGATGTTTACGCTGATGTTGCGTCCGCCCCTGAGGGTTATATTGACGTAGACTTCTTATCCGGAGGAACGTCTGGCGGATTGGTCAGTCAATCCTTTGCAAATGCCGTAAAGGAATACCAAAAAGAACTACCGCATCTTTGTGACCGGCATGGGATTACGGCGCAAGACTTCCGCAGACTCTCGGCTCGGTTTTCGGGGCAAGGCGATCTGCGCGGCTTCAGCGTTACGACGGAAGACAATCAAGGCCGAACTTCCATCGACCAATTCCGTGGAATTCCCGGCAAGCGGGTCAAAGAATTGGATCATATGGGAAGAGTTCGGTCCAAACGATCATGACCGTTTCTGGCGCAGTTGCGCCATTGAACGTATCGGCACTAACCTGTCAGTTCTGGGAAGGGCTTTTTAAACTGATGCCGCGGCTAAAGCATGCAATGCGGAGCCTTTCAGGACAAAGTGCACCTTATTCTCGCCGGCAGCACCGAGGCCATTATACAGAGCTTGAGCGGCCAAATTCTCCTGGCTTGTCGACCATTCTACGCGGATGATCCCCCGCTCTAGGGAGGTCTTGGCGATCTGTTGCATCAAGCGCCGGGCGACACCCAACCGGCGTCCGCTTTCAGAGACGTAGATTTGCTGAATGTAAGTGAGCGGGACGAGTCCCGCCACAGGATACATCGTGCCAAAAGTTGCGAAGCCTAAAAGCTTCGTTTCCTGCTCCGCAAGAACAATATCAACGAGTTTCGAGTTGGCGATGATGCTCCTCTCGATATCCAAACCCGCCGCGACCGAGGCCCCATAAAAGTCCGTCATCTCAGTCATCAAGACAGAGAGGTTCTTGGAATCAGCGTCTCGGAAGGGGCGGATAATCAATTGCTACTCCATTCGCTTGTCGCCAGAAGACTAAGGAATTGCCGAACCATTGCAATGACCGCCTCTGGCGCAAAGCTGCCCCCGGGCTCACTCCCCATACCCGCCAGCGATCGGGCTGCTTGCACAGAAGCCAGCTTCCTATTCCACTACTTCTTCTTCTCTTGATCCCGATGCCACTTGATGGCGAAGAACATGCCAGTGCCGAGCACGATGATCTTGAGCGGGAAGAAGACGATCGGGAACCAATCCCACATGTCGATGATATCCAGGCTTTTGAGTGCATTAACGGGCGTGGCGGAGCAGTACATGAGAACGGCTGCGTACAACATCCGCCATGTTGACGCAGAGGAGGTCGGAGCGAGAGAGGTTCAGCCTCAAATGGCCCTCACCCCGCCCTCGCCTTGCGGTTTACCAGATACACGCCGAGAACCACGATCGCGGTGCCGGTGACCATGGGGAGGGTCAGGGGTTCGCCAAACAGGATTGCTGCTTCGACGGCAACGACGGGCGGCACGAGATAGATCAGCGAGGCTGCGCGTGAAACCTGTCCGCGGCGGATGAGGTAGAGAAGCAGTGCGACGGCACCGAGCGAGATGCCGATGACGGACCAGGCCATGGCGGCGAGTGCCTGGGTGGTCCAGTCGAAGCGCATGGGCTCGATCAGATAGGCGACCGGCAGCGTCACGATGAACGCTCCGACATATTGCAGCGTGCCGATGGCGACGAGGTTGCCCTGCTGCAGGTAGCGCTTCTGGTAGATCGTGCCGTAGGTGACCGACCCCATCGCCATGAGATTAAGGAGAAGCGGCAGGCCAAGCCCGGTCATGCCGGCCGACAGGCTTCTAAAAAGCTGCGGCGAGATGGCGATGAAGATACCGGCAAAGCCGAGCGCGAGGCCGAGCTTCTGCCGGCGGGAAAGCGTTTCGCTAAGCAGGAACGGTGCGACCGCCGCCGTCATCAGCGGCTGCAGCCCGGCAATGATGCCCGACAACCCCGAGGGCACGCCCTGCCCGATCGCATACCAGACGCCGGCGAGATAAAGCCCGTGCAGAAAAATGCCTGAAAGCACCGCATGGCCGATCTCGCGTCCGGTCTTCGGCCACGTGACCCGCAGGGCAAGCCCGAGACAAAGGAAGACGACGGCCGCCAGTGCATGCCGGGCGGCCAGAAAGGTGACGGGGTCCGCATGGGCGGACGCATATTTGGCGACGATCCACCCGGTCGACCACAGGAAAACAAAAACAGCCGGAGCCAGACGGTCGAGCATCGGAATGTTCCGGAGAGTGGCTTTGACAAGGCCGGTGGACGGGAAATGATCCGGCGTCTGATTAGGCTGTGGCGGCGACGCGGTCAAAGTAGAAATACTCACCGTTCCCATCAGCGCATCTGACGGTGTGCGACTAAGATCCGGTCTCCGGTGTGATCAGCGATGAGGCAGTTGCTGCTTTGACGAGCGGTCTTTCTACGACCGAAGATGAGCCGTCGCTAATTCCATCGGCAGTTGCCCTTTTTGATCGTCGTTCAGGCCCTATCTCACCGCATCAGGACGGGTCGTATATTTGTCATACGCAACTGAGCATGGTTCTTGCATTGCCAATGCCGTTGTATTCTTATGACCAAAAATGGGGAACATACCTTTGGCATTTGATGAAATGTTAACCGCGGACGACCAGCCGCGTCTGCCCTATAAGACCTACCACGATTGGTATGCCAGCCAGGATACGGCGCATCTGATCCGCAAGACGCAGGATGCCGAAAACATCTTCCGCAAGACCGGCATCACCTTCGCGGTCTATGGTCATGCCGACAGTTCCGAAAAACTCATCCCCTTCGACATCATTCCCCGCATCATTGCCGCCCGCGAATGGCGCAAGCTCGCGCAAGGCATCGAGCAGCGCGTCGTGGCGCTCAATGCCTTTCTCGACGACATCTACCACAAGCAGGAAATCATCAAGGCCGGCCGCATTCCGCGCGAGCTGATCGAGAAGAACGTGGCCTTCCTGCCCGAAATGATCGGCTTCAAGCCGCCGGGCGGCGTCTATACGCACATTGTCGGCACCGATATCGTGCGCACCGGCGAGGACCAGTTCTACGTGCTGGAAGACAATGCCCGCACCCCGTCCGGCGTCTCCTACATGCTGGAGAACCGCGAAACGATGATGCAGATGTTCCCCGAGCTGTTCACCCTGAACAAGGTGCAGCGCGTCGAGGATTATCCGCGCCAGCTGCGCCAGTCGCTGGCATCGCTCGCACCGCCCAGCTGCAAGGGACGGCCGCGTGTCGCGGTGCTGACCCCCGGCATCTACAATTTCGCCTATTACGAGCACTCGTTCCTCGCAGACCAGATGGGCGTCGAGCTGGTTGAGGGATCCGACCTTCGCGTCATCGACGGCAAGGTGAAGATGCGCACGACGCGCGGCTATGAGGCGATCGACGTGCTCTACCGCCGCGTCGATGACGATTACCTCGATCCGCTGACATTCCGGCCGGATTCGGCGCTTGGCGTTCCCGGCATCATGGATGTCTACCGCTCCGGCAACATCACCATCGCCAACGCGCCGGGCACCGGCATCTGCGACGACAAGGCGATCTATTCCTACATGCCCGAGATCGTGGAATTTTATACCGGCCGCAAGGCGCTTCTGGAAAACGTGCCGACGTGGCGCTGCTCGGAAGCCGACAGCCTGAAATACGTGCTCGAGCATCTCGAAGAACTCGTGGTCAAGGAAGTGCATGGATCGGGCGGCTACGGCATGCTGGTCGGCCCGACGGCGACGAAAGCCGAGCGCGCCGAGTTTGCCGCAAAGCTCAAGGCGCGACCGACCAACTACATCGCCCAGCCGACGCTGGCTCTGTCCACCGTGCCGATCTTCGTCAACAAGGGCGTTGCCCCCCGCCACGTCGATCTGCGCCCTTATGTCCTCGTGTCCGACAAGGTGAAGATCATTCCCGGCGGATTGACACGCGTGGCCCTGAAACAGGGTTCGCTTGTGGTCAATTCCAGCCAGGGCGGCGGCACCAAGGACACATGGGTACTGGAAGATTGAGGGCGTAAAACATGCTGGGAAGAACTGCAAACGGCCTCTACTGGATGTTCCGCTACATCGAGCGTGCCGAAAACATCGCCCGCCTCGTCGACGCCGGTCTGCGCGTCTCGCTGACGCGGGCCGGATCCTCCGACGAGGACTGGCACGGCGTTCTGGAAAGTGCGGGCGTGCGCGATGCCTATAAGCAGGTGCATGCCAAGCTGACGGCAGCCGACGCGGTGGATTATCTCCTGCGCGACACGGCCAATTCGTCGAGCGTCCTGTCGTGCATCGAATCGGGCCGCAACAATGCCCGCATGGTGAGAACCGCCCTGACGCGCGAGACCTGGGAGGCCACCAACGAGGCCTGGCTCGATCTCAAGGCACGGCTTGCGCGCAACCTCAAGGCCACCGAACTGCCGGAACTGATCGACGTCATCAAGCACCGCTGCGCCCTCATCCGCGGTGCCTTTCACGGCTCCATGCTGCGCAACGATCTCTACAATTTCTCGCGCATCGGCACCTTTATCGAACGCGCCGACAACACGAGCCGCATTCTCGACGTGAAATATTACGTGCTTCTGCCCTCCGTCAGCCAGGTCGGCGGCGCACTCGACAATTTCCAGTGGGAATCGATCCTGCGCTCGGTTTCCGCACACCGCTCCTATGGCTGGGTCTATGACGGCGACTATCAGGCCGGCAATATCGCCGACTTCCTGATCCTGAAAGTTCAGATGCCGCGCTCGCTTGCCTATTGCTACGAAAAGATCGTCAGCAATCTCGGCTACCTGCAGCGGGAATACGCAGAGCGGCACACGGCCCACGACACGGCCGACGCGATCCGCGCGACGCTGACGCGGGGATCGATCACCGAGATCATGGATCACGGCCTGCATGAGTTTCTCGAGGAATTCGTATCGCGCAACAACCAGTTGAGCGCCGAGATTTCGCAAGGCTATCGCTTTTACCAGTAGGACGGGCCGAGTGGCGTCCCTTGAGGATTTGAAACAATGCGCCTGAAGATTTCCCATACGACGGAATATACCTATGACGAACCGCTGCCCTATTCGCTGCAGCGGCTTCGCCTGACGCCGACCGCAGGATCCACCCAGAAGATCATCAACTGGACGGTGAGCGTGGACGGCGCCACGGTTGAGGCAGGCTATGCCGACCAATACGGCAACCGCGTCGAACTGGTGTCGTCGGAAGGCGGCGAGAACACGATCCGCATCGTCGCATCCGGCGAGGTGGAAACCGTGGACAAGGCTGGCGTTTTCGGCACCCATCAGGGCTTCTGCCCGCTCTGGCTGTTTCTCCGCGAAACCCCGCGCACGGCAGCCGGCCCGCTGGTAAAGGCGCTGGCAGAAGGCCTGACCGGCGACAGCGAACTTGCCCGCATGCATGCGCTGATGGAAATGATCCACGAGACCGTGGCCTATACGCCGGGCACCACGACGACAGAAACCACCGCCGAAGAAGCGCTTGCCGCAAAGACCGGCGTCTGCCAGGACCATACCCACATCTTCCTGGCCGCCGCACGGTTGCGCGATATCCCCGCCCGCTACGTTTCCGGCTATCTGCTTATGGAGGGAACGACCGAACAGGTGGCGACGCATGCCTGGGCGGAGGCGCATATTCCGGGCCTCGGCTGGGTGGGCTTCGATGCGGCCAACGACGTCTGCCCGGACGAGCGCTATGTGCGGCTCGCCACCGGCCTCGACTACCGCGACGCCGCGCCGATCTCAGGCATGCGCATCGGCCGGGTCTCCGAAACGTTCGGCGAAAACCTCAAGGTGTCGCTGACGGTGGAGGATGAGGGCCAGACTCAAGCTCAAGGCTCACAGACCCAGGGTTCGCAAAGCCAGAGCGGTGGACAGAGCCAAAGCCAAGGTGGACAGAGCCAGGTTCAGGGCGGGCAGAGCCAGACCACGCAAGGACAAAGCCAGTCGTGACATCAGGATCGGCTGCCTAAGACAGCCGTCGTTGTTTACGTAAATTTAACCGACTCTCCCGCAAGCCCGGCACCATCCAGGCATGATTGTCTGCGCCGATAGCAAGGGAGCGGAAATGCTGCTGGGACAATCGATCTTCCAGTCGGTGCTGACACGGCTGAAGCGCGAGCGCGACGACGAACAACCTGTCGAGGCGGCAGCGGATTTCCGCGTCCGCGGCCTTGGAACGGGTTTCGTCGTCTCGACGACCGACGAGGAACCAGAGACAGGTGCGACTGGCGACACCAACGCCTATTTCGCAGACCTCGCCGACATCTCGGAACTGGAACCGGGAGCCGGCACGCAGCAAGAGATGGAGGCGCAAGCCCCGCCTTCGCCAGGTGATTTGACATCCGAAACCCCGCAGCCGCAGCCGGTCGAACCGGTAGAACCGTCCATACCTGTACACCTGACCCGGTTGACGACGGACGAGATTGCCGGCGAACTTGCTATTGTCGACGTCGACACGGAAGCCACGCTCAACGACAAGCGAAGACGGTTTGCCAAGACCAACCATCCGGACGGCGTGGCCGAGCGGTTCCGTCCGGCGGCGACCACGCGGATGCAGATCGCCAACCTGCTGATCGACCAGGCGATCAGGGCGCGGGAAATCCACGCGCGGATGTTCGGCTGATTTTAAGGTTCAGGTCTTGTCGAACGTCCTGTCGGCAGGCAGTTCAGACGCATTGCGCAGCTGCGCATCGTCGGCCGGCGCATCCTGGTCCTGTACAGGGTCGGCCATCGTAACCGGTGCAGCCGGCCGCTTTTCGAGGAACAGCTTGTAGGCCGCATAAAGGCCGAGACCCCCGGAAATGACCGCCCAGGTGACCGAACCGGCATAAAGCTCGAACACAGCCCAGCCGAAGCAGATCGCCGGAATGAGGATCCGCCGCCAGAGCGGCCCATAAAACGGGTGGTTCGGATCGATCATGCGTGCCTGCTCCCCTCGCGGCCAGATACGGCCCTGCCCCGACGATATCCCTGTCCCCAGCGAAAATTGCAAGGGATCACTCCCACTTTCCCTCTCGCCGACGCAGCCCCGCGGGACGCCCACGGCCGCTATCTTGCCCACAGGCTGCGATTTCCCGATTTTGCCAATTGATGCCGCAAGCATCCTGGGTTAAGAACCGTCTCATCGGACGAAGCGAGTCATCGCTTTTCGGCATGCACCCGTAGCTCAGCTGGATAGAGTGTTGGATTCCGATTCCAAAGGTCACAGGTTCGAATCCTGTCGGGTGCGCCACATTTCTCTTTGAGTTCCTCCACATGAGAAGCAATCGGTCACCACCAGCCTATGGTGAAAATCTCGTTTTGCTTTACAACCATTAACTTGACGTTAGTCAAGTTTGCGGCACATAGATACCTGAAGTGCTCGATCTAAGATTGTAATAACGACACTCGAGCAGCCCTAGCCTCTCCGGCATAGGGACGGTCTTGCCATGATGGCAGGCACCCTGAGGGGGTTAACCGTAAACGTGATCCGATCATTGCTAGTCTTTCATCGATCTGCGGCGCAGTTCGAAGCGCTAGCCCATGCTTGTGGGGCTCTACGTGACCAGTATTTTGACCAACATCGCTGCAACAAATGCGCTTCAGACCTTGCGCACACTGAATTCGAACATGGAGCGCACGCAACAGCAAGTCAGTTCGGGCCTAAGGGTTCAGACCGCCGCCGACAATGTCGCGTACTGGTCGATTTCGACGACGATGCGATCCGACACCGACGCCATAGCAGCCGCCAGCGATGCGCTCGGGCTCGGCACCGCCAAGGTGGACACTGCCTATCAGGGCATGGAGGCTGTGATCGATGTTCTGGATGAGTTCAAAGCCAAACTCGTCACCGCAAAAGAGACCAGCGTCGACAGGGGGCAGATCCAGCTTGAATTGGACAAGTTGAAAGAGCAGGTCGTCTCCATCGCCAACGGCGCGAGTTTCAGCGGAGAAAACTGGCTGAACACCGACATTGCCGACATCTATGACAACACGATCAACAAGTCGTCCGTGGTGTCAGGCTTCACCCGGACTGCATCCGGGGTATCAGTTCAGAAAATGGAATCTGATCTCTCATCGATTTCTCTGTTCAACACCACCGGTGGCGGCCTGCTTCAAGCCGATGCGCGCGATGCCTATACGGTCGGCGGAATCCGCTATCCGACCTCCTATTTCAGCTACTCCGACGCGACGGCATACTATACCGATGACGGGTCTATGGATTGGATGAACCCGAGACGATCCACTGGCAGTGCCGGCCTCTTCGCTCTGAACGATTTCCCGGATGAAGCGCCTCTCGATTTCAACACGGCCGGTTCGAACATCAGCTTCACACTCCTGCTTGACAAGGAAGTGGAGGACCCAAGCCAGCTTCCCGGGCCCTACTTTGGAGGAGTGAGCACTACGATCACAATCACCAAGGCTGACGTGGACGCCTATGATGCCAGTCTTGGTGGAGTCATATCGACCAACACGCAGTTCGCAGGCGTCCTCAACAGGCAGTTGAATCCACTCGGCGCCTTGGTTTCAGCCGACTCCTTCATGTACGATCCCCCGGATTCAAAAAATCGCGTCCACGATCCCAAGAAAATGAGCATCATGACGCTCCAGAAAAATGGTGACGGATCCTATGTCGGCATCTCGAACCTGAGTAGCACTGGCGTCAGCAACGGTGGTTTGAAAGAGAATTCTGCCTATGGCTTACGTGGGTCGAGCTTAAGCCTCGAGTTCCGAGACTTCACTCTATACAATGACGGCGAGAACGAAGACGGTATCGAGATCAACTTCAATTTCGCGGTCAATGGTGCGTCCCAGAAATCCTATTCCTTTGATCGCATCTATGTGAATACGCTGCTGAACAAGACCGACGGTACGGTCGCGACCGCAGAGGAGATGGAAACTCTGCTGCACTCGCTGCTCGACGCCGATTGGCCAAACCTAGTCATCGAGGCGACGGATGCCACCCACGTCACCATCAAGTCAGATCCCGCAGTCGATCGGAAATGGGGAAGCGGAACAAGCATAACGTTCAGCCAAATCCGCGTCAGCAACGAGCCTCGTCCGGCGCTCGACTTTATCGACATCGACATCGAAGAGAACCCCGACAATATCGACAATTATCTGAGCTACATCGAAACCGCGAAATCGAGGGTTGTCGACGGCGCCGCGTTCCTTGGTTCGCTCCAGCAGCGTCTCGACATGCAGACAAGCTTCAACTCAACCCTCATGGACAATATCGAAAGCGGTGTAAGCCGCCTTGTCGACACGGACATGGAGGAAGCCTCTGCTAGGCTGTCCGCAATCCAGACGCAGCAGCAACTTGCCGTTCAGACGTTGCAGATCGCCAATAGCAGCAGCGAGACGATTATGCAGCTCTTCAACTCCTGAACGCACCTGGAGCGCTGGCCGAAGTTCTTTCACGGATCCAGCCCTCCTTTCATTCTCTGGTCGACATCGTCATGACCAGGCGTTCGCCGGTTCACCGCGGTTCCGCTGTGGCGCGTATCGAGACCACCCTGCCCTACACCATTGCCACCATCTGGCCGCTCACGGCACCGGACGCTCTCTCGCCGTACGAGGCGATGCCTCAGGCTCCACATCCACCAGCATGTCGTCACACTCGAGACAGGTCATGCAGATACCGCAGCAATCCTGATCGAACTCCTCAGCGGATCTTGGTTGTCGACAGCAGTCGCAAATGGGCGAGCCCGGGCCGGCGACCCGGGTGGGAGACAGAATTTCCATGACGTTGCCATCGCGTGCGTGCGCAGAGGTATCTGCCATCGCAACCTCCCTATTTCAGTTGATGATCATAAGATGGGAGCGACTAGCTCAAGAATCCAGAGAGGGCGTACAGACAGGAAGCACCTGAACCATCACGCGTTTGTTGCGTTCCTTCGGTAGATCTGGAGATGACCGCATGAAACGAACACTCATCGCCTTCGCCCTCTCGCTCGCAACCTCGCAGGTGTTTGCCATGGACAGCCTTTCACACCTCGAATGGAAAAAGCGTGTCCTCATCCTTTTCGGTGACAAGGGCGATGCATCGATTGCAAGACAGGTCGGCATCCTGACATCGCAAAAGGCGGAATTGGCGGAGCGCGACATGGTTGTGCTGCAGGTTTCCGGAGATGTCGTGGAAACGATCTATGGTGACGCCGACCGGATCGACGCGCGCAGGCTGCGCGCGGAGGCAAATATTGCGGACGGTGCGTTTCATGTCGTCCTTGTCGGCAAGGATGGCGGCGTGAAGCTGAAAAGCGATACGGTCGTCAGCGACGTCGAGATGTTCGACCTGATCGATCGCATGCCGATGCGCCGCGGCGGAAAAGGCTGAATGACCTCGGACGAGGTTGGGGTATCCGTGGCACGCAACGGCGCCAATTCGTTCAACTTTTCGCGACCATTTCGGAAAACGCGGGCATATCCCCGATCGACATTTGCGTTGCGACGCGTTCACCCTACCTTAGGCGCCTAGGCCATGAATTGAAGGAGACGATGACAGATGAGCGCCGAATTCGGTCCGTACGTGCAGATGGGTAAGCTTGCTCAGGTGATGGCCCACCAGTACCAGAAGGACACCAACCTCGCTTTGGCGCCCCTGCTGTCGCATTACATGGACGAGGTCGAGGTCAACGTGGCCGCCGACAGTTTCAACCACTCCGGTTTCATGAACAATATCCGCGGGCCGCTCAAGGTCACGGCCGACGCAACGACGGACGAGCGGCGCAAGGCGTTCCTGCAGGCCGTCGTGGATGCGCTTCAGGAGCGCATGCAGCGCGTATAGGCCCTGCCGCAGCAAGATTATTCCAAGACTGAACTCATAAGATCTGATGCAACGCGCCTTGTCGCGCACGTGCCGGCGTTGCGCTGTGCACGGCGCGGATGGTCGTGGAAGACGGAGGGGGTGCCGTCAGAATACGGTTTCGGCACGGCTGTTAGGCGGACGATCGGCCTTAACAACCGCCCTGATCATCGCGTCAGTTCACGAATCGACATACTTGGACACGCAAAATGAGTTCCCATTTCGCGTTTTTATGGTGCACTAGGTCTCAAAGATATTCGAGGGATCGATTCCGGTCCTTTTTGAGAGAGTTTGCGCCATGGAAAATCCGATCCCCCTGAAACGCATTTCCCAAAATGTCGTCTTTCGCAAAGGTGACGTGTTTGTTCTGTTCGGCGAGCTGTTCGGGCGCGGTTACGCGACCGGGCTGATCGAAGAGGCCAAGCGTGCGGGCATGAAGATCGTCGGCATCACCGTCGGGCGCCGCGACGAGAACAACGCGCTGCGTCCGCTGACCGATGACGAACTGCAGGCTGCGGAAACGCAGCTCGGCGGCAAGATCATCAACGTTCCGCTGATGGCGGGCTTTGATCTCGACTCACCGGCCGGCACGCCGACCCCGACCGATCTTCTGGCCGATATGACGCTCGAAAGCTGGCAGACCGACAAACTGGACTGGGATCACATCGAGGCATGCCGCACAGTCGGCGTGGAGCGCTTCCGGGATTCGCTGACGAAAGTCATGGCGATCCTCGAAGACATGATCCCGGCCGGCAAGAATGTCTTCTTTGCTCATACGATGGCGGGTGGCATCCCCAAGGCGAAGGCTTTCCTCGTCATTGCCAACCGCATCTACAAGGGCCGCGGCGCCCGCCACATGTCCTCGCAGACACTGCTCGACAGCGACATGGGCAAGCTGATCCTTGCAAACTTCGACGAGGTTTCCGCCAACACCTATCACCACCTGATCGATCTCAGCACCGCCATCCGCACGCGGATCGAAGCCGCGGGCAACCAGGTGCGCTACACGGCCTATGGATATCACGGCACCGGCATCCTGATCGGCGATGAATATCGCTGGCAGACCTACACCAACTACACGCAGGGCTATGCCAAGATGCGCCTTGAGGATGTAGCGCGCAAGGCTTGGGCCGATGGCATCAAGGCGACCGTCTACAACTGCCCGGAAATCCGGACCAACTCGTCCGACGTGTTTGCCGGTATCGAACTGCCTCTCATCCCTCTCCTTCTCGCATTGAAGAAGGAAGGCGGCGGCGCCTGGGCTGAAGAACTGTGGCAGGCCTGCCAGGAGCGCCTGGCAGACGGCTACACGGTTGAAGACACGCTGCAGAAGATCATCGATCTTCAGGCAGACGAAGTCATGCAGCCCTTCTACGATTTCAAGCGTTGGCCGATGCCAAACAGCCAGGGCCAGTCCGATCTCACCATCGGCACCTCGGCCGAGATCACGCAGATGCACAAGGACAGCAAGGTTCTGATCAGCGATCTGTTGAGCACGCTGGTCGTTGAGGCAACCGGACAGCTGATCTTTGCGGAAACCTCGAACCCGACCGGTCCTGTCGTGTGGCTCAACCACGACATCGTCGCCCGCAAGCTCAATTCGACCCATGAGTCGAATGCGGATGCAGGCGTGACCGAAAAGGTCAGAATGCTCGCCTGAAAAAGGCCGCTGCACTCCATCGTGCCCGCCGACCCCGCGTCGGCGGCACCATCGATGCAGAGATACTCCCTGACTGTCGCCCGGCATCGCTCTGCGCCTCAGGCCCTAGTCCGGGTCTTGCCCTGACGGTTGCTCCAGCCTACCAAGCCTTGAACGATCAACCACCCTTGATCCGTCTAAGACGCCGGATGGGTGAGGCATGGAAACCGTGATGGCAGACGAGGACAGGCAGACCACATCCGGCGAAACGATTACTCTTTACGAGGCGATCGGGGGTGATGCGACGGTTCGGGCCCTTGCGGCGCGCTTCTACACCCTGATGGATACGCTGCCGGAAGCTGCCCGCTGCCGGGCCGTTCATCCGCAAAGTCTGACGGGAAGTGAAGCGAAGTTCTATGACTATCTGACCGGCTATCTCGGCGGCCCGCCCGTCTATGTGGAAAAACACGGGCACCCTCGCCTTCGCTCGCGCCATTTCGGCGCTGAGATCGGACCGGTGGAGCGCGACGAATGGTTGCTGTGCTTCCGCCGCGCCATGGACGAGACGATCGCAAGCCCGGCCCTGCGCGACATCATCTGGCCGCCGATCGAGCGGCTGGCTCATCACATGCAAAACAGGGAATAGAGCCTTGGCGAGACTCGATAAACTGCGGCCGTTCATTCTCTTTGCGAGCGGTCTGATGGGCGCCTGCGGCGTAGGCCTTGCGGCTGCCGCAAGTCATGGCGGCGATACGCTTTTGCTCGGGTCTGCCTCGATGATGTGCCTGGCGCACGCGCCGGTGCTGCTCGCTCTTTATCTCGGACATCAGCAGATCCGCACAGCGACGCTGGCCGGTCTCATTCTGGGCCTTGGGACGATCGTGTTTGCGGGTGATCTGGTGGCGCGTCATTATCTCGGAAGCCGACTGTTTCCGTTTGCCGCGCCACTCGGCGGCAATCTTATGATTCTCGGCTGGCTCGCAATCGCGATCGGAGCGTTTTTGCGCGCCGAGGACCGGCGCTAGAACGTCCGGGTTTTGCTCGAAGGTATCGATCTCGGCAAAGCCGTATCCTGCGAGCGGTCCATCGCGAGCCGGTAAAGCTCGGTCACCATGCCGTCGCCGCTCTGTTCGGCGAGCTTGTGCAGGACCGCCATCGCGTCGAGATCGCGCCCCTCGCGATCGAGAATAGGCTGATCAGGATAACCTGTTTTCATCATTGCGATCCTTGATTGTCTGCAGCGCCCGCTCAAGGCTTGACTTCGACCCGTTGCGCAAGGGGATGAAGGTGACGCCGAACTTCTTGCATCCGGTCTTTACCCGCAGACACGCATCGTGGCTGATACAGTCGATCGGGCAGAACACGCAGTCAACCGAGGGAAGCACCGTATCGATGCGGGAAACCGCCTCGCGCAACCCACCGTCGTGATGGATCAGTTCCGCGCCGTGGCGGGTGGCGATGGCGCGCAGATGGGCCACCTGGCAGTCCCGACCGCCGACATAGAGAAAGCTGCGGATGTCGACCACTTCCCCGCCGATCCCGGAGGCGCCATTGGCAGCGCTGCGGTTCGAGGATGCCGCGGCATCGGATGCGGTATTGCCGCCACTCGTGTTTTTCCGCTTCTGTTTCTTCGCCATGATGCTCTCCGTATTGGGCCGGAACAATTCGGGGCAAACCCCGTCGTTGGCGCACCATATGAAACTTGAATTTGAGAGTAAAGATTGAAGTCGACTCTTTCACTCATATTAATCTAGGGCACAGCCCGCGTCGTTTTCGACCGACACGAGCGCCGAATGGCAGTTTTTCTGCTCACTTAGCGTATGTTAGCGGACCGTGGTTTTCAGGGGCATCGATAGGCGAGGCCGGCGTGGGCTTACAGCTGGATCAACGAAGCCTCGGGATTCGCAGCAGTTTTAGCGTACCCTATACTGAGCATTTGCTCAAAACCGAGAATAAATTCAAACCCTGGCGTGTACTGTCAGTTTTCGCCCAAGTCCGGACAAATATTCGCCCGCTATTTTAACCAGCGATTAGCGCAATTACGGCAATAGGTTAGGTGGGCGTCCTCGCGCATGCCGAGAATTGGCGGGTTGGGATGTATTGTTGGGCAAGTTGAAGTGGTGTGCACTATGGCAATTCGGGATATGGCTATTTCGAAGAAACTCGGCCTCGTTACCGTCGTAATGGGCCTTTCTTCTCTTATTATTGCAGGCGTTGCGGGAAGCGGGCTCTATGGGCTGCAAAAGGCAATCATTTCAGTCGGCGCGCGTGAAGAAGTCGCTCGTGAAGCGATGGATCTGCGGGTCGACATTATCGCAATTAGCCGCATGACCTATCAGTTGGCCGCGGCGCCGGACAAAGCCAAGGATTTCCGCATCGACGCCGAAAAGCGCGCCGGCGAAATGCTGGCCCGCCTGCCGAAGATCGAAGCAACCGCAGACGCTGCCGAACAGGATCAGCTGAAGACGGTGAGAGCCGCCCTCGACAGCTATTTCGTCTCGATCCGCAGCATGGTGGACACCGCCGAAAAGAATGCAGCCGACACCGCCGCCATCTCGGCTGCGCTGAAAAAGGCGCTGGATGGCCAGAAGGTCGTCACCGACTCCGTCAAGGTCTACAGCACCTATTCGGGCAAGGAACTGGCTGTGGCCCGCGAAGAAGCCGTTGCGTCCTCGACCACCGCCATGCTGGTTTCGGCGCTGTCGGCCCTCGCCTTCATCATCATCGGCGCCACGATCAGCACGATCGTCGCACGCCGTGGCATCGTTCGCCCCATCCGCGAGCTGACCGAAGCCATGACCCGCCTTGCCAAGGGCGATATGAACATCGATGGCGTCGACGCAAGCCGCGGCGACGAAATCGGCGCGATGGCCCGCGCCGTCGAGGTATTCCATACCAACGCTGTCGCCATGACCGACCTCAAGGCACAGGAAGCAGCCCTTCACGAGCGTTCCAGCGACCTGCAGACGTCGATTTCGAAAGTTGTCGCATCTGCTGTCGCCGGCGATTTTTCCGGCCGCATCCGCAAGGACTACCAGAACGAAGACCTCAACCGCTTTGCATCGGGCGTCAACCAGCTGGTGGAAAGCGTCGACAATGCCGTCACGGAAGTTCGCCGCGTCATCGCAGCGCTTGCCGATGCCGACCTGACCCAGAGCATGAACGGCCAGTTCCAGGGTGCATTTGCCGAGCTTCAGACCAACGTCAACTCGACGATGGACCGGCTGAGCGCCACCATGAGCAACGTGCGCGGCGCAGCCGGCACGATCAACGACAATTCCGCCGAACTGTCTTCGGCGGCAAACGACCTCTCCAAGCGGACCGAGCAGCAGGCTGCAGCGCTTGAAGAAACGGCAGCCGCCCTCGACGAGATCACCACGACGGTGCGTGCCGCCTCTGCCCGCGCCACCGAAGCCCGCGACATGGTCTATGAGACCAAGCAGAGTGCGGCAAAGTCGGGCGAAATTGTTCGCAGCGCCGTCACCGCCATGAGCCGCATTGAAGACAGCTCGACGAAGATCAGCCAGATCATCGGCGTCATCGACGAGATTGCCTTCCAGACCAACCTGTTGGCGCTGAACGCCGGCGTCGAAGCCGCCCGTGCTGGCGAAGCCGGTCGCGGCTTTGCCGTCGTCGCTCAGGAAGTGCGTGAGCTCGCCCAGCGCTCCGCCAATGCGGCAAAGGAAATCAAGACGCTGATCAGCGCCTCGGCTTCCGAAGTCGCAGGCGGCGTTTCGCTGGTGCGCTCGACCGGTACAGCACTTGTCGAGATCGAAAGCCTGGTCAACAAGGTCAACGAACATGTGGAATCCATCGCCACGGCTGCCCGCGAGCAGTCGACGGCGCTGGCCGAGATCAACTCCTCGGTCAACCACATGGACCAGATGACCCAGAAGAACGCCGCGATGGTGGAAGAAACGACCGCTGCAAGCGAGACGCTTGCAGCCGAAAGCCGCCAGCTTCAGGCGCTTCTCTCCAACTTCAAGCTGGAAGGTGGCAGCGATCTCGGCGGCATGGCACGCCGGATGCGCGCGGCCTGATAAAAGCCTGGACAATCAGACCGTAAAATCCCGGGGGCAGCGATGCTCTCGGGATTTTTCAATTCGGATTGGCCATCCGGCGATGGCCCGCAACGCTCAGCAGGGTTTCGGCCCCTGTTCCGGCTTGGTGTCGACCAGCGCACTGCTCACTGCTTCTTCATGATACCAGCAGTGGTCCTGCACCGCGACCGGGTAGGTCCCGACCGGCACCGTGGCGCCGTTCTCAAGACGGATCCGTGGCGTTAATGGAAATTGCAGGATCTGCGCTGTCTCACGATGGATGCCAATAACCATCCTATCGCCTCCTCCTCAATGCGCACTCAAACGCATACCAACCAGAGATATGCACATTTTTTGTGCTTTCTGCACTATTTTACATCATTTGCCTGTTCGGCGCTAGGCACGAATGAAAGCAAACGAGCTCAGGGCGATATAGTTTCGTCGGCGGAACTCAGACGCGAAGCAGAATTCCTTGTTTCAAGACCCCCGGTGGGTGCGCGAAAAATCGATTGATTTTCAAACGGGCTGGGATGATGGCGTTACAGTCGTCACCCGCAGACATGTAAGCCCGGCCAATCATACGACTTTTTTACCGGGATTTTTGGGCGACGACAAAAACTGGCACGGTATGTGCGTTCTATGTCTCATGCCCGGGATGCAGCGCTTTCGCGTCGCAGTCTCTGGATGGCTCAACCATGAACACCACGGCCTGAGAGATAAAATATGACCAAGTTTAAGCTCGAGTACATCTGGCTCGACGGTTACACCCCCGTCCCGAACCTGCGTGGCAAGACGCAGATCAAGGAATTCGACACCTTCCCGACGCTGGAGCAGCTGCCGCTGTGGGGCTTCGACGGTTCGTCGACCAATCAGGCCGAAGGCCGTTCGTCCGACTGCGTGCTGAAGCCGGTCGCCATCTACCCGGATCCGGCCCGCACCAACGGTGCGCTGGTCATGTGCGAAGTGATGATGCCTGATGGCGTTACCCCGCACGCGTCCAACAGCCGCGCGACCATCCTCGATGACGAAGATGCATGGTTCGGTTTCGAACAGGAATACTTCTTCTACGAAGACGGCCGTCCGCTCGGCTTCCCGGAAAGCGGCTACCCCGCTCCGCAGGGTCCGTACTACACGGGCGTCGGCTACAAGAACGTCGGTTCGGTTGCCCGCGAAATCGTTGAAGAGCATCTCGACCAGTGCCTCGCAGCCGGCATCAACCACGAAGGCATCAACGCCGAAGTGGCCAAGGGCCAGTGGGAATTCCAGATTTTCGGCAAGGGCTCCAAGCGCGCCGCCGACCAGATCTGGATGGCCCGCTACCTGCTTCTGCGTCTGACGGAACAGTACGGCATCGACATCGAGTTCCATTGCAAGCCGCTCGGCGACACCGACTGGAACGGCTCCGGCATGCACTGCAACTTCTCGACCAAGTACATGCGCGAAGTGGGCGGCAAGGACTATTTCGAGGCGCTGATGGCGCAGTTCGACAAGAACCTGCAGGACCATATCGACGTCTACGGCCCCGACAACCACCTGCGTCTCACTGGCAAGCACGAAACCGCGCCGTGGAACAAGTTCTCCTACGGCGTTGCCGACCGTGGCGCATCGATCCGCGTGCCGCATTCCTTCGTCAACAACGGCTACAAGGGCTACCTCGAAGACCGCCGTCCGAACAGCCAGGGCGACCCCTACGCGATCGCCTCGCAGGTTCTGAAGACGATTTCGGAAGTGCCGCTCGCAAAGTCGGCTGCTGCTTAAGACACAACGTCCTCCCAAGGACAACGAAGACGCCGGCCTCGCGCCGGCGTTTTTTTGTTTCGGGGGTTCTGCACGTGAGGCTTTCCCGGCACGCTCCCCTGGATCGGCACCTCTCCGCCCTTAGGGCTCAGGGCTCACCCCTATCCGCCCTCATCCCCCTCTCCGCACCCTGAACCCTCTCCACACCCTAATCCCTGTGCTCGTCACAGGGATTCAGCAGCGTCGCGTCCGCGGCGCGGAAGGGTCTTCTCAGCCCAAGGACTTGGGCTGACTGGATTCCTGTGACGAACACAGGAATGAGGGAGTGTGGGAGGACCGCTCGCGAAGACGGATGGCAAGGCTGTCGCCGCTGCGGCTTTTCGTATCGTTCTTCCTCACGCTAGGCGCCAATCCCCACCGCCACCCCGGCTCGACCTCTCCGGTCTCTGCAAATAAGCATCTCCGCCCTCACCCCTGTGCTCTTCACAGGGATCCAGCAGCGTCGCGTCTGCGGCGCGGGAAGGCTCTCCTTAGCCCAAGGACTTGGGCAGCCTGGATTCCTGTGACAGGCACAGGAATGAGGGAGTGTGTGAGGGACGCCTCGCCAAGACGGCTGCCGCCGGAGATGCAACATCGGCCGCCGCCTGTGACGCAAAGTCCTCCGGGAAGCCCTCAAACCTTCAGCCCCTCCAGAAACAGCCCCTCCAGAAACCGTGCCGCATCCTCGAAACGGTCCTCGCCGTCCTGGTCCTGGCCGAGGACGGCGCGGACCTGGACGTCGAAATCGGCGTAATGTTGCGTGGTGGACCAGATCGAGAAGATCAGGTGATAGGGATCGCAGGTACGGATCTTGCCGGCTTTTGACCAGGCGCGGATGACGTCTGCCTTTTCGTCGACTAGGTCTTTCAGCGGGCCTTTCAGTTCGTCCTCGATATGCGGCGCGCCCTGCAGGATTTCGTTGGCGAAAAGCCGGCTTTCGCGGGGGAAATCCCGCGCCATTTCCAGCTTGCGACGGATATAAGAGCGGATTTCCGATGCAGGATTGCCCGTGGCGTCGAAAGCCCGGAGCGGCTCCAGCCAGGTGGAGAGCACCCGGTCGATCAGCTGGCGGTGTATCGCTTCCTTGGTGCGGAAATAATAGAGCAGGTTCGGCTTCGACATGCCGGCCGCCTCGGCGATCTGGTCGATCGTCGTGCCGCGGAAACCGCTGACCGAAAACACCTCGAGAGCGGCCTCGAGAATGACCTCTTCCTTCTCCTCCTGGATGCGGGTGCGCCGCTGCGTTTTCGCCGCTCGTGGAATGGCCATCCGTATCCTGCCTTGCAGTCCCAAACGCTGATCCAGATTCGTATCACGAGGCCCATTTTCAGGGCATGTGGCGCGAAAATAGGCGAGTATTTTTCGTGATTTACGGCTTGAGTGGCGGTCGGGACATTGTATGTTTTACCAGTCGGTCAAATTATCGATCACAGACAAAACAAACGCAATGCCGATGTTTCAGATCTGGCCAAACGTGGGTCGGGAACGCGGCTCTTGCAGGCATAACGGGTAAGGACAAGATGATGGCGGCAGCACCGGGCGAGAACATGCGTGTGAACGGCGACCGGCTGTGGGACATGCTGGAGGAGATGGCAAAGATCGGCCCCGGCATTGCCGGCGGCAACAACCGCCAGACCTTGACCGACGAGGACGGCGAAGGCCGCCACCTGTTCAAGCGCTGGTGCGAAGACGCCGGCATGACAGTCGGCACCGACAAGATGGGCACGATGTTTGCGACCCGCGCCGGAACCGATCCCGATGCGCTGCCGGTCTATATCGGCTCCCACCTCGATACCCAGCCCACCGGCGGCAAATATGACGGCGTGCTCGGCGTGCTGGCGGGGCTCGAGGTTATCCGCTCGATGAACGATCTCGGCGTGAAGACGAAGCATCCGGTGGTCGTTACCAACTGGGCGAACGAGGAAGGTGCGCGGTTTGCGCCGGCCATGCTCGCTTCCGGTGTGTTTGCCGGTGTTCATTCGCTCGACTACGCCTATAGCCGCAAGGATCCGGACGGCAAGACGTATGGCGAAGAGCTGAAGCGGATCGGCTGGCTGGGCGACGAAGAGGTCGGCGCCCGCAAGATGCATGCCTATTTCGAATATCATATCGAGCAGGGCCCGATCCTCGAAGCCGAGCAAAAGCAGATCGGCGTCGTTACCCACTGCCAGGGCCTGTGGTGGCTGGAATTCACGCTGACGGGAAAGGAAGCGCATACCGGCTCCACCCCAATGGACCGGCGCGTCAATGCGGGGCTCGCTTTCGTCCGCATTCTGGAACTGGTGCAGGACGTGGCGATGGCGGAGCAGCCGGGCGCTGTCGCCGGCGTCGGCCAGGCGTTCTTCTCGCCCAATTCCCGAAACGTGCTGCCCGGCAAGGTCGTCTTCACCGTCGACATGCGCACGCCGACGCAGGAAAAGCTCGACCGCATGCGGGAAAAGATCGAGGCTGGCGCAATCGAGATCTGCGAAGCGCTCGGTGTCGGCTGCGCCGTTGAAGCCGTCGGTCATTTCGATCCTGTCACCTTCGATCCGGTTCTGGTCGGCCGGGTGCGCGATGCCGCGGTCAAGCTCGGCTACAGCCACCTGGACATCATTTCGGGCGCCGGCCACGATGCCTGCTGGGCATCCAGACTGGCACCCTCGACGATGATCTTCTGCCCCTGCGTCGACGGCGTCTCGCACAACGAGGCCGAGGAGATCTCCAAGGACTGGGCCGCCACCGGCTGCGACGTGCTGCTGCATGCGGTGCTGGAAACGGCGGAGATTGTGGCATGAGCCGATCCGAGCTACACTCGAAGCCGGCAGCAAAAGCGGAGCCAGCCGCATGTCAACAGCACCGGAAATTCTTATTTTCAAGCATCGCCGCGCCGTCAGCGCGACGGGCAAACGCGCGTGCGACGAGGTTCGAGCCATCGCATTGAGCTCGACCCGGAAAACTCGTCAGTAGCGCGGCAATGCGCCATCAGTGACAGGAGGCAATGACATGGGCAGGCCACGCGAAGTCTCTGAAGAAGAACGCGCCGAGCTGATCCGCAAGGGCTACCGGCCGATCGAGGTTTGGGTGCCGGACTTTACCAGCGAGGCCTATCGATTGCGGGCGGCGCTGCAGGCGAAGGCATCGGCGGAGGCGGATCGCAAGGCTGGCATCATCGAATTCAGTGACGAAAGTCCTGCCGAGGACTGGGACAGGCCGTGAATTTGAAGCGAGGCGACATGGTCACGGCGGCGTTTCAGGGTGACCTTGGCAAGCCAAGACCCGCGGTCATCGTCCATGCCGACGAGTTCATCGAGGGCCACGTCACGCTTCTCCTATGCCCGCTGACGACGTTTCTCTCTGACTCTCCGGATTTTCGACCGACCCTGACGCCCTCGGCGAGTAACGGGCTGCAGGCAATATCCCAGATCATGACCGACAAGCTGACCCACCTCAGAAAGGCGTCGATCCGTCAGATCATCGGGCATCTCGGTGACGACGAGATGCAGCGGCTTGAGAGTGCATTGATCAGTATTATCGGACTTCGGCAGTCGGTGCTGCCGATCGCCACAATAAAATAAGGGAGCGAGCCATGACCACCATCATCAAGAACGGCACTGTCGTGACCGCCGACCTCACCTACAAGGCGGATGTGAAGATCGAGGGTGGGAGGATCGTCGAGATCGGGCCGGACCTGAGGGGAGAAGAGGTTCTCGATGCGTCCGGCGCTTACGTCATGCCGGGCGGGATCGATCCGCATGTGCATCTGGAAATGCCCTTCATGGGCACCTATTCAGCCGACGATTTCGATAGCGGCACGCGCGCGGCGCTTTCGGGCGGCACCACGATGGTGGTCGATTTCTGCCTGCCCGAGCCGGGCCAGTCGCTGCTTGATGCGCTGAAGCGCTGGGACAACAAGGCAACCCGCGCGCACTGCGACTATTCCTTCCACATGGCGATCACCTGGTGGGGCGAGCAGGTGTTCGACGAGATGAAGGCGGTGGTGCGCAACCACGGCATCAACACGTTCAAGCACTTCATGGCCTACAAGGGCGCGCTGATGGTCAATGACGACGAGATGTTCGCCTCGTTCTCGCGCTGCGCCGAGCTTGGCGCCCTGCCGCTCGTGCATGCGGAAAACGGCGATATCGTCGCCGCCATGCAGCAGAAACTGATGGACGCGGGCAATGACGGGCCGGAGGCGCATGCCTATTCGCGCCCCGCTTCCGTCGAGGGCGAAGCGACCAACCGGGCCATCATTATCGCCGATACCGCGGGCGTGCCGCTCTATGTGGTGCATACCTCCTGCGAACAGGCGCATGAGGCGATCAGGCGCGCGCGCCAGTCCGGCATGCGGGTCTATGGCGAGCCGCTGATCCAGCATCTGACGCTAGACGAAAGCGAATACGCCCATCCGGACTGGGATCATTCCGCCCGACGGGTGATGTCACCGCCGTTCCGCGACAAGCGCCATCAGGATTCGCTATGGGCGGGCCTGGCGTCCGGTTCGCTGCAGGTGGTAGCGACCGACCACTGCGCCTTCACGACGGAACAGAAACGCACCGGGCGCGGCGACTTTCGCAAGATCCCGAACGGCACCGGCGGCCTTGAAGACCGCCTGCCGATGCTGTGGACCCACGGCGTCGAGACCGGCCGCATCACCATGAACGAGTTCGTGGCAGTCACCTCCACCAACATCGCCAAGATCCTCAACATCTACCCGAAGAAGGGCGCGATCCTTGTTGGAGCCGACGCGGATATCGTGGTGCTCGACCCGAAGGCATCGAAGACGATCTCGGCCGCGACCCAAAAATCGGCGATCGATTACAACGTTTTCGAAGGCAAGCAGGTGACCGGCCTGCCGCGCTTCACGCTGTCGCGCGGCAATGTCGCCTATGCCAATGGCGAGATCCGTACGAAGCCGGGCGACGGCAAATTCGTATCCCGCCCGCCGTTCCCGGCCGTCAGCAAGGCGCTGTCAGCCTGGAAGGAGATCACCGCCCCGCGCAAGGTGGAACGCTCCGGCATCCCGGCATCAGGCGTATGAGCGGCTTGATGACAGCGATACCCCATGGAGCGCAGGCCGGTGGCTCAGTCCACCAGCGCGTCCAGTTCCGGCAGCAGGACCACGCTTTCCTGCTCGTTGGGATCCGTGCGCGCGATGATCGCGGTGCAGGGCGTGCCCGACCGGTTGGCCGGCAGATGCGGAACGCCGGCCGGGATGTACATCAGCTCGCCCGCATGCAGCACGACGTGGTTCTCCAGCCGGTCGCCATACCAGGTGTCGGCGGAGCCGGAGAGCATGTAGATCGCGGTCTCGTGGGTCTCGTGCAGATGCGCCTTGGCTTTTGCCCCCGGCGGAATGGTCAGAAGATGCATGCAGATGCCCTTGGAGCCGACCGTTTCGGCCGAAATGCCCTGCACATAGGTGAGGCCCTGCTTGCCGTCATAGGCAGCGTCGGGCCTGACGATACGGCAGGTCGGTCTTGATGACGTGTCCATTGAAATTCCCCCTCTCCAGCGGAGCCGCGGCCGCCTTCATGGCGCCGACGGCCGGATGTGCAGCTCCATGATACCAGAAAACCCGGCCCTTCAAACGATCAGCCACGCTTACGACGGAGCGCGCCCATGACCTACTCCGTCGTTTCCGCGAGAAATCTCGGCCTCACCTTCGAGACCGGCGACGGGCCGGTTCATGCGCTGTCTGATGTCGATCTCGACGTGAAGAAGGGCGACTTCGTCTCCTTCATCGGCCCCTCCGGCTGCGGCAAGACAACGTTTCTGCGGGTGATCGCCGATCTGGAACGGGCAACCTCGGGCGAAATCCTCGTCAACGGCATGACGCCGGAGGAGGCGCGCAAAAGCCGCTCCTACGGTTACGTGTTTCAGGCGCCTGCCCTTTATCCCTGGCGGACGATTGAGAACAACATAGCCCTTCCGCTCGAAATCATGGGCTACTCGACGGCAGAACGCGCGAGCCGCATCGAGCGGACGCTCGATCTCGTCAATCTCGCGGGCTTCGGCAAGAAATATCCGTGGCAGCTTTCCGGCGGCATGCAGCAGCGCGCCTCAATCGCCCGCGCGCTCGCCTTCGATGCCGATCTCCTTCTGATGGACGAGCCCTTCGGCGCACTGGACGAGATCGTCCGCGACCATCTGAACGAGCAACTCCTGAAACTCTGGGAGCGGACGCAAAAGACCATCTGCTTCGTCACCCACTCGATCCCCGAGGCGGTCTATCTCTCCACCAAGATCGTGGTGATGTCGCCGCGGCCCGGGCGGGTGACCGACGTGATCACGTCGACCCTGCCGAAGGAACGCCCGCTGGATATCCGCGAGACGCCGGAATTCCTGGCGATCGCTCACCGGGTCCGCGAAGGTCTCCGCGCGGGGCACAGCTATGAGGAATAGGGATTTGCACTCTTCTCTCACGCTGAAGGCTCGGTCTCTTCCGGCGGCAAAAGGCGTTCATTGGGAGATCTCCCCATGAACGCTGCCTTCCTGCTCTGGCTGTGCGGCGCCATGGCGACATTTCTTGCCGCAGCGACCGCCTCGCGCGCCTATATCGCCTCCAACAACATCCTCCTTCTCCTGCTGTCGCTGGTGCTCTACTGCGTCGGCAACCTGATGATGGTGAAGCTGATGCGCGAGGGCGGGCTGGGGCTCGCCATTTCCGTTTCGGCGATCGCGCAGCTGCTTCTCATCAACGTCATCGCCTTTGCCGTTTTCGGCGAGAAACTGACGCCGCAGCAGCTGGCCGGAGTCGGTCTAGGGGTCGCTGCCATGGTGCTGATGCTGGTGCCGATGGGAGCGAAAGGCTGATGCACAAGGAAACCCTGTTCCGTCACCGCATTCTCCCCGTCGCAACGGTCGTCCTCGTCATTGTCGCGATCTGGTATGTCGGCGCATATTTCATGAATGCGCCGTTCCAGCGCGATCTCGACCGGCGCGCCGGTGTCACCTCGACGCCGATGGAATTCCTCGGCAAGACGATGTCACAGCCGAAACCGATCCTGCCGGCGCCGCATCAGGTGGCGTCGAATGTTTTCGAGAACACGTTTCTGCGAAGCGTTTCCTCAAATCGCAGCCTCGTCTATCACGCCTGGGTGACGCTCTCCTCGACGCTTGCGGGCTTCGGTTTCGGAACGCTTCTCGGCATCCTGATCGCGGTCGGCATCGTCCACGTGCGCGCGCTCGACCGCAGCCTGATGCCGTGGATCATCGCGTCGCAGACCGTGCCGATCCTTGCCGTCGCGCCGATGGTGATCGTCACGCTCGGCGCGATCGGGATTTCCGGTCTGGTGCCCAAGGCAGTGATCTCAACCTACCTCTCGTTCTTCCCCGTCGCAGTCGGTATGGTGAAGGGCCTGCGCTCGCCGGAACTGATCCAGCTCGATCTGATGCGCACCTATCATGCCAGCGCCGCACAGACTTTCTGGAAGCTGCGTGTCCCCGCCTCGGTGCCGTTCCTGTTTACCTCGATGAAGGTGGCGATTGCCGCAAGCTTGGTCGGTGCCATCGTTGGCGAGCTGCCGACCGGTGCTGTCGCCGGCATCGGCTCGAAGCTTCTCGCCGGCGCCTATTACAGCCAGACGATCGATATCTGGGCGGCGCTGGTTGCGGGCTCGGTGCTGGCATCGCTTCTGGTCGCAGTCGTCGGGATCGCCGGAAAGATCGTCAACCGCAACATGGGAGGAAAGCCGACATGAGCGCGCTGATGCGAACCTCCCTCCTCACGTCATGGCAGGGCTGGCTGTCCCTGGCGCTGTCGCTCGCCGCACTTGCGACCCTTCCGCTCCTCGATCCCGATGCGGTGGCGCGTTTTGCACCGATGGCACTATTTGCGATCTTCGCTCTGTCGATTGCAGGCGCGGTCGTTTCGTTTCTGCCGCTCCCGCCCCTGTTTCTCGCGGCAGCGATCTTCGTCTTCTGCCACCTGTCGACCAGCATCCTGATTTCAGGCCTTTCCGGAAACGAGGGCAAGGCGGCAACCGCGTTCTTCCTGATGATCGCCGCCAACTGGCTGCTGGCATGGCGCTGCGTCAGCCTCCTGTCAGAGATCCGGACCCGTTCCAGGTTTGCGGATGGGCTTCTGGGTCTTGCGATCCCGGCGATCTTCGGCGCGTGGCTGCTGATCCTGTGGGAAGCGCTCACCCGCGGCTTCGGCGTGCCCTTCATCCTCATGCCGCCGCCCTCCTCGATCGGGCTGCGGATTGCAGCGTCGCTGTCGATCCTCTGGGCGGACGTGCAGCAGACCATCTTCAAGGCGGTGCTGGCGGGTTACATCCTCGGCTGCAGCGCGGGCTTCGTGGTGGCGATCCTGGCCGACCGCTTTGCGTTCCTGCGCGCCGGACTGATGCCGATCGGCAATCTCATGTCGGCGCTGCCGATCATCGGCGTCGCGCCGGTCATGGTCATGTGGTTCGGCTTCGACTGGCAGTCGAAGGCGGCCGTCGTCACCATCATGACCTTCTTCCCGATGCTGGTGAACACGGTGGCCGGGCTTTCGGCCTCCGGAACGATGGAGCGCGACCTGATGCGCTCCTATGCGTCGGATTACGGGCAGACACTGATGAAGCTCAGGCTTCCGGCCGCCATGCCCTTCATCTTCAACGCGCTGAAGATCAATTCCACCCTGGCGCTGATCGGCGCCATCGTCGCGGAATTCTTCGGCACGCCGATCGTCGGCATGGGCTTTCGCATCTCCACCGAGATCGGGCGCATGAATGTCGACATGGTCTGGGCCGAAATCGCGGTTGCGGCGCTTGCCGGATCGCTCTTTTATGGCGTCGTCGCCCTTGCCGAGAGAGCAACGACATTCTGGCATCCGTCTAACCGTGGGGGTTAGTCGCTGACGATCCGCATCCCGAAAACGGGGGCGGCAACAAAAGAGGGAAACGACGATGAAAAAGATGATCATGGCACTGATGGCGGGGGCGTTCTCGCTTGCCGCATCCAATACGTTCGCCGCCGACAAGCTGACGCTGCAGCTGAAATGGGTCGCCCAGGGCCAGTTTGGCGGTTATTTCGTGGCCAAGGACAAGGGCTTCTACGAGGAGGAAGGCCTTGACGTGACGATCAAGCCGGGTGGTCCCGATATCGCTCCGGAACAGGTGATCGCCGGCGGCGGCGCCGACGTGATCGTCGACTGGATGGGCGGCGCGCTGGTTGCCCGAGAAAAGGGCGTACCGCTGACCAACATCGCCCAGCCTTTCGCCAAGTCCGGTCTCGAGCTGATTTGCCCGAAGGACGGCCCGGTCAAGACGGAAGCCGATTTCAAGGGCAAGACGCTCGGCGTCTGGTTCTTCGGCAACGAGTATCCGTTCTTTGCCTGGATGAACAAGATCGGCTTGAAGACCGAGGGCGGTACTGATGGCGTGACGGTTCTGAAGCAGAGCTTCGACGTCCAGCCCCTGATCCAGAAGCAGGCGGACTGCATCTCCGTCATGACCTATAACGAATACTGGCAGGCGATCGACGCCGGCTTCAAGGCCGAAGATCTGGTCGTCTTCAACTATACCAAGCTCGGCAACGACCTTCTGGAAGACGGGCTCTACGCTCTCGATACCAAGCTGGCCGATCCGAAGTTCAAGGAGAACATGGTCAAGTTCGTGCGCGCTTCGATGAAGGGCTGGAAATACGCGATCGAGAACCCGGAAGAAGCAGCAGAGATCGTCATGGACAATGGCGGCCAGGACGAGAACCACCAGAAGCGCATGATGGGCGAAGTGGCAAAGCTGATCGGCGACGGCAAGCTGGACATGGCGACCTACGAGCGCACTGTAAAGGCGCTGCTCGACCAGAAGATCATCACCAAGCAGCCGGATGGTGGCTACACGACCGATGTAACGACCGCCGCTCTTAAATAAGCAGGCCCTGATCGAGCCGATCTAACCTGCCGAAAACAGTATATGCCCGGCGCGCTGCCGGGCATATTTTATGGGGCGGTAACCATCACTGATCTTGGTCTTGGCATTTCCGCGAGCAGATTGATTTGCGGCGACGGAAGCCGTAAAAACACGGGACATGAATTTGTCGGGTGACGGACTTGTGGCGGCTTTGGGTCGTCACCACCTCATCAGGAACTGCGCAGGGAGGGGCGCGGATCCCGGACGGCGAAATAAAGACCCTCTGGTGCATCGGAAGTCGTCGCATGTTTCGCATTTCGTCAAAGCTCGCGTTGTTGGCGGCGTCCCTCGCCCCTGCCCTGATCACGCTCCTCGCCTTTCCGGCATTGGCGCAGCAAGCACAGCCGACCGCACCGCAGAAGAACCTTCCGTCGATCATCGTGACCGAGGCCAAAACCCGCCCGATGACCGATCGGGTCATCGCGACCGGTACGATCCGCCCGATCGAGGAAATCTACATCCAGCCTCTGGTCGACGGTCTCTCTATCCGCAGCGTCGATGCCGATGTCGGCGACGAGGTGAAGCAGGACGCGGTTCTCGCAACCCTCAACGACGACTCGCTCATTCTGCAAAAAAGCCAGCTTGAGGCAAACAGGGCCAAAGCCGAGGCCGGCGTCGCGCAATACAAGGCGCAGGTGATCGAGGCCGAAGCCAATCTGGCCGACGCCATCCGCCAGCGCGACCGCACCAGAAAACTCGGACAAAACGGCACCAGCAGCCAGAGCCAGGTCGAACAGACGCAGGCCCAGGTTGAAGTCGCCGAAGCACGGCTGAACGCGGCGAAACAGGCCGTTTCCGTCGGTGAGGCCGACGTCAAGGTCGTCGATGCGCAGATCAAGGACGTCGACCTCAACCTTGCCCGCACCGGCGTCAAAAGCCCGGTTGATGGCGTCGTCACGGCCAAGAATGCGCGGATCGGCGCGATTGCCGCCGGCGCCGGCGAACCGCTCTTCACCATCATCAAGGACGGCGCGATCGAACTCGTGGCCGATCTTTCGGAAACAGACATCCAGAAGGTGAAGCTCGGCCAGAAGGCGATCATCACCATTTCCGGCGGCACACGCAAGATCGAAGGCAAGGTGCGGATCGTTTCGCCCTCCGTCGATGCGACCACCCGCCTCGGCGCCGTGCATATCGTCGTCGATGACGAGAGTGGTGCCCGATCGGGCATGTATGGCAGTGCGGAGATCGTCATCACCGAAACGACGGCGCTGGCCCTGCCGCTCTCGGCCGTGACCACCGCGCCTTCGGGCTCGGTCACCCGCAAGGTGGACGGCGACACCGTCAAGCAGGTCAAGATAGAAACCGGCATTCAGGACGGCGGCTTTATCCAGATCGTCAGTGGCATTGCCGAGGGCGACCGGGTCGTCGCCAAGGCCGGCGCCTTTGTGCGCGACGGCGACAAGATCAACCCGGTCCTGCCGGGCTCAAAGGCTGGCGCCGACAAGGCCGAAGCTGACCGGGCCCCGCCCGCCGCCGTTTCGAATTGAGGACGCGAAGATGAACTTCTCCGCCTGGTCCATCCGCAACCCGATCGCGCCGCTTCTCGGCTTTGCCCTGTTGCTGTACGTCGGCATCCAGTCCTTCTATGCGCTGCCGATCACCCGCTTCCCGAATATCGACGTGCCCGTCGTCTCCGTCACCGTCGTCCAGTCCGGCGCATCGCCTGCCGAACTGGAAGTACAGGTGACCAAGGAGATCGAGGATGCCGTCGCCTCGATCAGCGGCATCGACGAAGTCCAGTCCACCATCACCGATGGCCAGTCGCAGACGGTCGTCGTCTTCCGCATCGAAAAGCCCACGCCGGAAGCGGTGCAGGATACCAAGGACGCGATCGACAAGATCCGCGGCGACCTGCCGGCCGGCATCGAGGAACCGATCGTCACCAAGGTCGATGTCGAAGGACAGGCGATCCAGACATTCGCCGTCTCATCGCCCAACATGACGCTCGAGGAACTCTCGTGGTTCGTCGACGACACAGTGACGCGGGCGCTGGAAGGCCAGGCCGGGATCGGCCGGATCGACCGTTACGGCGGCTCCGATCGCGAAGTGCGCGTCTCGCTCAACCCTGCCAAGCTCGATGCCTATGGCATCACGGCGGCCGACGTGAACCAGCAGCTGCGCGGCACCAACGTCAACCTCGGCTCCGGCCGCGGCCAGGTGGCCGGCAACGAGCAGACGATCCGCACGCTCGGCGATGCCCGCGATGTGGCGCAACTGGCCGAAACGTCGATCAGCCTTTCCAACAACCGTTTCGTGCGGCTGTCGGAGCTCGGCACCGTCACCGATACCTACGAGGAGCAGAAATCCTTCTCGCGCTTCAACGGCACGCCGGCCGTCACCTTCGCGGTCTTCCGCGCCAAGGGTGCGAGCGAAGTCTCGGTCGCCGAAACCGTCGCGGAAAGCCTCGACGGCGTGCGCAAGGCGCATCCCGACGTTGCGATCGCCATGGTCGACGACTCGGTCTATTTCACCTACGGCAATTACGAAGCGGCCCTTCACACGCTGGTGGAAGGCTCGATCCTTGCCATCATCGTCGTCATGCTGTTCCTGCGCAACTGGCGCGCAACGCTGATCGCAGCCGTCGCCCTGCCACTGTCGGCAATCCCCACCTTCTGGGTGATGGACCTGATGGGGTTCTCGCTCAACCTCGTTTCGTTCTTGGCGCTGACGCTTGCGACCGGCATCCTGGTGGATGACGCGATCGTCGAGATCGAAAACATCGCCCGCCATATCAAGATGGGCAAGACGCCTTACAAGGCAGCACTCGAGGCAGCCGACGAAATCGGGCTCGCTGTCATCGCGACCAGCTTCACCATCATCGCCGTGTTCGTGCCCGTTTCCTTCATGCCGGGCGTTCCCGGACAGTATTTCATCCAGTTCGGCCTTACCGTCGCCTTCTCGGTCTTCTTCTCGCTGGCAGTCGCGCGCCTGATCACGCCGCTGATGGCCGCCTATCTTATGCGCGCCGAAGACGGGATGGAAGACCATCACGACAATGACGGCTGGATTATGCGCGCCTATACGCGCCTCGTCACCGGCACGACCCGCAAATGGTACTGGCGCTATGCGACGCTTCTCGGCGCCATCGCCTTCCTCGCCGGCTCGCTCATGCTGCTGAGCAAGGTGCCCGGCAGCTTCCTGCCGCCCGACGATTCCTCGCGCGTCGTTCTCTCCGTCGAGCTGCCGCCCAATGCGACACTGGAAGAGACCGCCGAGACGTCTGAAAAGATCGACCGCGCGGTTCGCGATATCGACGGCGTCGAAAGCGTCTTCGTGCTCGGCGGCGCATCGCCCAAGGGCGATCTCGAACTGCGCCGTTCGACCGTTCGTGTCATCCTCGAAAACATCGAGCATTCGCTGATCAAGACGCTGGTCAACAAGGGGCTGGGCAGCCTGCCGCTGATCGGCTCTTCTTTGCCGAAAATGGAAGAACATGGCCGTACCCGTCCGCAATGGGACGTGGAAAAGGACATCTTTGCCGCAATCCGCGATATCCCGGACGTGCGTATCTCGAAGGTCAACGACCGCGCCGAGCGCGAACTGGCGTTCAACTTCCTCTCCGACAACGAGGCGGACCTGAACGATGCGATCGGGCTCCTGGAATCGCGCCTGCGCGCTTCGCCGATCCTTGCCAACGTCTCCTCCGACGGCGCCCTGCCCCGGCCGGAACTGCAGATCCGTCCGCGCATGGCGGAAGCCGCGCGCCTCGGCATTACGCCGCAGCAGATTTCCGAGACCGTGCGCGTCGCGACCATCGGTGATATCGACGCCAATCTCGCCAAGATCAACCTGGATGACCGGCAGATCCCGATCCGTGTCCAGACCTCACTCGATGTGCGGCGTGATCTAGCAGCGATCAAGGCGTTGAAGCTGAGGACCGCAAGCGGTGCCACGGTGCCGCTCACCAGTGTTGCCGACGTGGATTATTCGGAAGGCCCGAGTTCGATCACGCGCAACGACCGCAACCGCGTCGTGGCAATCGGCTCGGATGTGCCCTTCGGCACGGCACTCGACACGTCGTCGGCCGAGTTCAAACGCATCGTCGACGAAACCAACCTTCCGCCATCTGTTCGGCTGGCAGAAAGCGGCGATGCCAAGGTGCAGGCGGAAATGACCCAGAGCTTCGGCAATGCCATGCTGATGGGCCTGCTTCTGGTTCTGGTCGTGCTGATCCTGCTGTTCAAGGACGTCATCCAGCCGCTGACCATCCTGTTCTCGCTGCCGCTTGCGATCGGCGGCGTGGCGGTGGCGCTGATCGTCACCCAGAACGCGCTGTCGATGCCGGTTCTGATCGGTATTTTGATGCTGATGGGGATTGTCACGAAGAACGCCATCCTGCTCGTGGATTTCGCCATCGAGATGAAACGCCACGGACTGGAGCGTGTTCACGCGATGGTCGAAGCCGGCCGCAAGCGCGCCCGCCCGATCATCATGACGTCTATCGCCATGTCGGCCGGCATGTTGCCCTCGGCGATGGGTATCGGCGAAGGCGGATCGTTCCGCGCCCCGATGGCAATCGCCGTGATCGGCGGCATCATCGTTTCCACCGTCCTGTCGCTCCTCGTTGTCCCCGCCTTCTTCCTCATCATGGACGATCTTTCCGGCCTGCTCGGGCGGATCTTCGGTCGCCTGGTCGGCAAGAAAGAAGAGGAGGATTTCGGCCTTTCCAACGAGGAACTGACCCAGGAGAACCGTGACCTCGGCGAGCGGCTTCGCCGGCTGGAACGCGAAAACGGCATCGACCACGATATGCTCAGCGCCTCTGGCGGCGCCAAGGTCCTGCGGCTTCCGCCCATGGCTGCGGAGTAAAAACACCGTTCCGAGCAAGCGATTCCGGGTGGGGCAGGAGACGTCGAAGGGTGCGGAAATGCAAAAGCGCATCCCGATCGCAAAGAATCTTGGACGATTTGATCGACGTCAAAACGCGCTTCGGAGCACGTGTTAATTTAGAATAATTACATTCTAGGAAGCTCCCCGCCAGAAAAGAAGAACGGACATGGGCAACGGCGACATCAAACTCAACAATCGCGACCGCGCGGTTCTCATGAAAACGCCTTTCATGCACGGCCTGACCGGTAACTCGCTGGTCAAGATGCTGTCGGCGATGAGTGTCGAGACAGTGTCCGCCCGTGACCTCATCGTGCGAGAGGGCCAACGTGCCGAAGCGTTTTACTGTGTGCTGAACGGCTATGTCCGCCTCTACCGGCTGAGCCGAGACGGGCGCGATGCGGATATCCGCATTTCCGCACCGGGAGATACGTTCGGCGAGTGCATGCTTTATGCGGACCGGAAGTATCCCTTTTTCGCCCAGGCCGCAGAGACCTGCACGCTGGTGCGTTTCGACCTGCAGACGGTCAAGGATCTGGCCGAAGAGGATCCCGGTATTTCCCGCGCCGTGATGACGACCCTGTCGCGTCATCTGATCAGCACGATGGACTGTGTTGCCAACGACCGGCTGTTCACGGCGCCGCAACGGGTGGCAAACTACATCCTCAGCCGCTGCCCGGTTGACGGTGGACCGGCAGCCATCCGCCTGCCGTTCCAGAAAAGCCTGCTCGCCGGCATGCTGGGACTGGCTCCCGAAGCCCTGTCGCGCGCCTTTTCGTCTCTGCGCAAGACAGGTGTCACGGTTCGCGGCCGCATCATCCAGGTGGTGGACGTACAGGCGCTGCGGGAAATCTGAACCGTCGAAGCAAGTAACCCGGGAGGCCCGCCCGAGCAGGCCGGCCACTCGCGTGAGCATGGCTTGCCTCAAAGGGTCAGGAAACCGCAGACCTCGTCATTGCGATCTCACAGCCCGCCCTGCGTCTCCAGAAACCGCACCACATGCTCGACGCCCTCGCCGCGCTTGAGGTCGGTGAAGACATGCGGCTTCATCTCGCGCATCCGCGAAGCATCCCTGTCCATCACGTCGATATCGACATCGACGTAAGGCGCCAGGTCCTTCTTGTTGATGATCAGGAGATCGGAGCGGGTGATACCCGGCCCGCCCTTGCGCGGAATTTCCTCGCCCTGGCAGGTGGAGATCACGTAGATTGTGATATCGGCGAGATCCGGGGAAAACGTCGCCGCCAGATTGTCGCCGCCGGATTCGATGAACACGATGTCGAGATCGGGAATGCGCTCGTTGAGACCGGCGATCGCCTGAAGATTGATCGTCGCATCCTCGCGGATCGCCGTATGCGGACATCCGCCCGTCTCGACGCCGACGATCCGGTCCGACGACAGCGCCTGCATCCGCACCAGCGCTTCGGCATCCTCTTTCGTGTAGATATCGTTGGTGACGACGGCGACCGAATATTTGTCGCGCATCGCCTTGCAGAGCTTTTCGGTGAGCGCCGTCTTGCCGGAGCCGACCGGCCCGCCGATCCCGACGCGAAGCGGTCCGTTTGCCGATTTCATGCGGATTATCCTTTCGATTGCTGGAGCAGCTTATCCCGGTCGCTAGGACCGGAACAGCCGCGAATGCTGTGTTTCGTGGCGAAGCGAGGCGATCTCCGCCTGCACGGCGGCACCGCCGAGATCATCGAGCGTCGCGCCTTGTGCCTTCTCCGCGACCTCGCCGAGCAGCGCCTCAAGATCGGCGAGTATCCCGACACCATGAGCCTGGCCACAGACACCGAGCCGGATGCCGGCCGAGACCGACTGCGACACCGCTGCGTGAAGGTAAGCCGCGATCGCACTCGTCTTCGGCACGCCATGGGCCGCCGAGATGGCGCCGACCGCGACCGGAAACGGCACCTGTTTCGGCAAAAGCTGCAGCACAGCGTGCGGCCAGGCGATGGCCGCCGTGACGAAGGCTTGGCCGAGCGATAACGTTTCCGCATAACGCTCCGCCGAGCCTGCCAGCGCCAGACCGAGTTCGGAGAGGTCCTTCAACGCGTCAGGTTGATCGACAGCCTCGAAAGCGCTCGAAAACAGAACCGCATCGTTCCAGAGCGAACCGTGAAGCAGGATGGTTTCGAGCCAGGATGTGAGATCGAGCGCCGATGTCACCAGCCGATCCGCCACGGCGCGCTCCAGCCCGCCCGACCAAGCGAAGCCGCCGATCGGGAACGCGGGAGACA
>Ga0213835_100263_pt1 | contig 59431 bp, 47 predicted proteins | sample SWPATP01_FD_160576 | JGI IMG/M metagenome (GOLD analysis project Ga0213835, IMG submission 160576) | Coastal seawater microbial communities from Marineland, Florida, United States - SWPA TP0 #1 | ecosystem: Environmental > Aquatic > Marine > Coastal | place: USA: Florida | collected 2016-08-05
GGAGAAGATAGCACACATAGCTTCCCTGTATCAACCGGTTGATTTTAAAAACAAAGGTTTGCTGCTGCCCTGCTATGTTTTCCATGTCGCTATGTGGCGGATTTTTTCAACCCCAAACATAGTACATTGACATTAAAACAAGTCATTCTTGACATTTTAAAAACAAACCAACCCAAATATTACCATTACTGTAATTATTCTCACTTATCCGATTAGAATTTCACTAATTATTCAACTCTTCCTAAATTAGCCAATGAAAGAATTATTTTTAGCACCTTGTGACCAACCTGTCATATTTGAAAGAAAAAAATAGAAAAGGAGAGGTTAATTTTTTAAACAAAAGAGGCTGTTCGTGTAAACGGACAGCCTCTTTTTTCAAAGTTACAGGTGAATTACTCAATTACAATTGGTAAGATCAATTTCTCCCACCTTACCACAATACCAGGTGATTCAATGGCTATACTCAATTGTTCTTGGCTTTGATCTGCCCACTGTGGGGTTGATTCCACTCGAAGCACATCATTTTCTTGTTTGTACTGAAAATGGCCATGCTCCAGATCCCATTCAGAGTTAAAAATGACAGTCCATTTCCCTGATGATTTAGGGATAGTAAACAGTGAATATCTTCCTGCTTTTAATTCTTGACCTTCAACTTTTACATCAGCATTAAAGTCAACAAAAGTTGCTTCATTGGCACCTGTTCTCCAAACTTCATTGTAAGGAACCAGATCACCCCAAATTACCCTTCCCTTTACTGAAGGGGCACCATATTGAATCAAAACATTGGATTCCCCTATGGTTCCTTCTAAGGACCTTAAAGGGCTGCTTCTCTGATCCTGGGCGGGCAACTCCTGCATCTCGGAACCCTCAGTCTCTGAAGAATCGGAGTTTTTTTCACCTCCGCAAGAAGAGAAAAACATTGAACCAGCCAAAAGACTGACTACCATCAAAATGTTTGTTTTTTTCATAGTTTGTTGCTTTTATGGTTTCGAAGATAATCAATTTCTAAGTATTCCTAAAATTTCACTTTTTTAATATAAGCCCAATGCTTATTTTTCAAGTCTTGTAATTAATTAAAAGAACAACCTCCATTCCATGAAAAAGCTTTCCCCTTTATTGAAGTCAAAAATTATAAAATTAATCGTCTTAATCCTGCTCGTTTCCTGCCAGACAGAAAGTGAGAAAGGAGACATTTTGGACAACCCTTTTTCAGGGCCAAGTCCATGGCCGGAAATCAGAAAAGAAAGAATTCAAAAACTCCTCCCCCAGGCCATGAAAGCGGCAGAAGTAGATGCCTGGGTGATAGTCTGTAGGGAAAACAACAATGATCCCATTGCCCATCACATAGGTGGAGAAAATGCTGGAGGTACTGCTTTATTCCTGTTTTATTTGGAAAATGACCAAGTCAGATCATTGGCATTTTCCCCAATTGGTGAAGCAACTGCTCTTGCCGATCTAAAAATACACGATGAGGTAATACCTGTGGAGAGAGGAAATTCTGCCATCACCGATGCCTCTGAATTTATTTTATCCAAAAATTTCTCAAAAATCGCTGTTAATTTTTCGGAAGAAAATGCACTTGCTGATGGCCTGAGTTACACACAAAAATTAAGCCTACAAAAAGCTTTGGGACCACAGGCCAACCGTATTGTATCTGCTGATGACCTGATCTATGAATGGCTTGCTGTCAAATTACCGGCAGAAGTAGAAATCATGACCAAGGCTGCTGAACTTACCTCCCAATGGCAGTATGAAGCCTATGCAGAGGTAGTGCCAGGGGTAAGCACCGATGCAGATATTGCCAAATTCCTGAAAAAGAAAATGGAAGAATATGGAGTAGCTGATGCCTGGCATCCCGATCAAAACCCCAATGTCAACTCCGGCCCTGACCGTGGACATTCACATGCGACTGATAAAGTCATCATGCCAGGTGATGTCATTCAGATTGATTTTGGGATCAGGGTTTGGGACATGTGGGTCTCCGATATTCAACGCTTTGCCTACGTATTGAGAGAAGGGGAAACCCAAGCGCCGGATTCTGTCCAATATTACTTTGAATCTTCCATTGGAGGAAACAGAATTGCTTTGGCTGCCATGAAACCTGGAGTGCTAGGATATCAAGTAGACAAAGCTCAAAGAGAATGGATGGCAGAAAGGGGTTCTGAATATGTCATGTGGAGCACCGGTCACCCTGTTGGTTATGTGGCCCATGACATTGGTCCAAATCTTGGAGGGGGACTCTTACCTGATCCAAGTGTAAGGCCTTCAGCCGTAAAACCTTTGAAAGAAGGTATGCTCTTTGCTTTTGATGGTTTCCATGCATGGAAATTACCTGAAGGTGGTACCAAAACCATGTCTGTGGAAGAGACCGCTGTTGTAACCAAGGATGGGGCAAGGTATTTGATTGCCCCTCAGGAGGAACTGATTCTTATTAAATAATAGGTTCTTAAACCCCGCTTTACCGCTTCTCGAAATTGCAAATTTCGAGAAGCGGTAAAGCGGATTTTTAATCCGCCACAATATTTATCCGATTAATTACCCGATTATACTGACATGATTTTTTGAGGATTACAAATCCTCAGTATTGCTCTTCGGAATTGCAAATCCCAAAAAGCGACCCACCTCACTACTAATGACGGAACTTCACGCCCATCACCCTGAGAATTCAACATTTAGGAAAATTTTCAGAAAAAGAAATAACAGTCATTGAAGCTTCATCCCTCTCTACCGCAGAGGGACATTTGTGGCAGATTTTTTTTAACCACATAGGAGAAGATAGCACACATAGCTTCCCTGTGTCAACCGGTTGATTTTAAAAACAAAGGTTTGCTGCTGCCATGCTATGTATTCTATCCCGCATGCGGGACAAGTTGTGGCAAATAAAAAAGGATTTTTGTGGAGTTTCAGGTTGTTTTTTGGACAACATAGTAACATAGCCAACATAGTAAGGCTGTCGCTACCGTGGTTTTTGGTATTGGAACGGCCTGGCACTGATGAACGTATTATGTGCCTGATTTTTGCTATGTATCCTATGTTGCTATGTGGCGGATTTTTTCAACCCCAAACATAGTTAATATAGTTTTCCAAGAGCCAACTGTCTGGATATAAAAAGGCTTGGTGTCGCCAATTTATCTCCAATGCATGGGACAAGTTGTTTTATAGGTCACTTTCCCAATTAGGAGAAGGATTTCTTTTGTTTTAGGAGACCCTTCTCCCAAGCCATCGGGATCAGGATGACGGTTACTCCTATCTGTCAATAGTACCCTGAGCTTAAGGAGTCGAAAGCCTGTCCCGCATAATTGCGGAAAAATTAAAAACTGCATTTTTTTAAAAATTCCCTTAAAATTTGAAATGGATTTTAATGAAATTTGCATTCAGCATGTTTAAGCAATACTTTCGGATTCTCAAACCTATTCCATGATCAGATTTATAACGATCCTTTTATTTTTAATTTCTGTAACACTTTTTTATAGTGTCTACATATCCCCCGAGTTTTTTCCTTACATCGGGCTAATTACCTTGACCATTCCCCTATTGCTGCTGATCAATGGCTTATTTCTGATACTACTTTTGATGGCCAAAAGGAAATTAGCCATCCTCCCTTTCTTGGCCATTATTTTAGGTTGGAATTACATAGGTATCACTTTTCAATTTCCAAAATCAGTTGACAATACCGAAGGTCTCTCTATTTTGAGTTATAACGTAGCCCTTTTTGCCTATGATAGAAATAATGGGGATTGGAGAGAAAACAATAAAAACATTATCAAATGGCTACAGGAAAACCCGGCTGATATCAAATGTTTCCAGGAATTCTATCAAGACCCTACAACCCCCGCCAGAAATAGCATTAAATTGCTCGGAACAGAAATGGGGTATGAATATACGTATCAGATCATTGAGGGAAAACCGAGAGCAAGGTCCTATGGGATGGCAATTTTCAGCCGCTACCCCATTATCAATGAAGGGAAAGTATTTGACACTAAAAGAAACAATGGGGTCATTTTTGCGGACATCAAAATAGACAAAGACACCATCAGGATCTACAATGCCCACTTGGAATCCATGAGCATTGATTCTGAAGGATTAAATAACCTTAGCGGATTAAAGGAAAATTACCGAGAAACATTGAGGAAATTAAAAAGAGGTCAGGTAACAAGGGCTTCTCAATTGGGAATTCTAGAAGAACACATGAAAAACAGTCCTTATGTCAATATCCTTGTAGGGGATTTCAATGATGTGCCTTATAGCTACACTTACTTCAAACTGAGGAGAAGTATGAGAAATGCCTTTGAAGAGGCCGGGAGTGGATTTGGATTTACCTACAACAAGGTGCTTTTCTTTTTGAGAATAGATAATATTTTTTTTGATGAGCCACTGAAAATCCGAAAATTTAAAACCCATCGGGAGGTGGATTATTCAGACCATTACCCCATTTCAGCTATTTTTGATTGGGAAAAACCTTTGAGAAAAGAAATAGAAATCAGCGAGGAGAATTAGGTTTTTTCTTCTCCCAAATTTTACCCAAACGGATTAACAAAACAGGCAATAGCAATAAATCAGCCAACAGAGCAAAAATCAAGGCCATACTGATCAACAATCCTGAGTAGAAAGTGACGCCAAACTGGCTGAACATCAAAACTGCAAAACCTGAGGACAAGATAATAGTGGTCAAAATGATCGCCTTCCCCGTGTCTATAAAAGTACGTTTAAGTGCGTAAAGCCATTGCCTACCTTTACCCAATTCCAACCTCAATTTGGACATGAAATGAATGCTATCATCTACAGCGATCCCAAAGGCAACAGTAAACAAAATGGCAGTTGTGAGTTTGAGTTCAACCCCCAAAATCCACATGACGCCACACATCCAAAGCAAAGGAATCACATTGGGCAATAGTACAATCATAGAAATCCTCCATGACCTAAATAAAAACCCGGCAATTATCGCTACAATGAGAAAGGCCACGCTTAATCCCTTCAACATTTGTTGGCTTACACTTTCATGGGATATATCAATCAAATGAGAGGTCCCGGTTATTTGAACAGACAGCAGTTCCGGATCAATTTCTGTAGAAAGAAAGGCTTCCAGTTTTTCTCTGAGAATTGTTGATTTATAACTTCCTATATCCTCCATCCTTGTGGAAATCCTCCCCATTTTTCTGTCCTCTGACAAAACAGCCGTTGGGAAGTCTTCAACAGCCCTGTCCAAATAAGCTTCCATCCTTTTGAATTGGCCTAAACTAGGAACCGAAAAAGCCTTTTCATTTCCTGAATTCATGGCCTGATTCAGTCCTTTGATTAGCGTCAATGGGGAGAGGATGACTGCGGTTTCAAAATTGTCTTGAATAAAAGCCTCCACTTTTTCCAATTCATTCAAAACATCTAAATCCAATAGGTTTTCTGCATCAGGACCACTGTTCAACTGAAACTCCAATGGCTTAGATCCTCCAAATTCCTGGTCAAAAAAGCTGAATTCTTGGATCAACTCATGCTCTCTGGGCAGGTTGTCCAATATATAGCCATTTACCTTAAGCTGCGTTAGTCCCCATAAAGCGAATAAAGACACTACTGAAAAACCAATAATAATCCATTGTTGCCGACGGATTACCCAAGAAAAACCAAACCTCATTTTTGTCCTCCAGAATGAGGCCCTTGACGCTTGATTTTTTGACTCCATTACAGGAATAAGGTATAAAAGCGCCGGGGTCAGTAAAACTACTGCGGCAAACACAAGCAATACCCCAAGGCCTGTGTATAAACCGAATAGTTTTAAACTGGGCACAGAGGTCAGGTAAAGGGAAATAAAGCCTAAAGCCGTGGTCATACAGGTAAGGAAAACCGCAATACTGATTTCGGAAAAGGCGTTTTGGATAGCCTCCTCTTTGGAATAGCCATGCCTGAGGTAATTAAGGTAATGATTGAAATAATGGACCAAGGCAGCCAAACCAATGATGGATAAAATGGTGGGTTGCATGACAGACATGACATCCAAGGCTTTTCCAAAATAAAGAGTTAATGCCAGTGCCCAGCTTATGCCCACTGCGATAACAATTATGGAAACAAGAACTGTCCACGATGACCTGAAAATCAAAAACAAAATTAAAATAATCAATCCGAAAGAAATGGCCAGGAAAAAGGCAAACTCTTCCTGCAGTAAGCTTACAAACTCTCCTTGGGCTTTGATTTTTCCAGCTGTGTGGGTTTTTGGGAAATCAAAAGTTGCTAATATTCCTTTTATCTCCACATAAAGTTCATCCCCTTCTTCTTTGCTTATCTGCTGCCTATTATGCACGATCATTAATAAGAAGTCAGCATTTTGACTGATTAGGTTTTCTTTCCACCTTTCAGATGACAAAATTTTTTCTTTTGCTGCTGCCAGCTGATCATCATCTTCCCACCTTAATAATTTTTTTCTATTCACCCCAAATGGATTGATCACTACTTCCTCTATGTCAAATATTGAACCTACCCTTTCCACCCCTTCAAGTCCAGAAAGCTTCTGTTGAAGGGATTGAAAATCGTCAAGGAATTTTGAATCGAACACATCCTCTGCTCCTACTGCAATCAAAAGGTAATCATTGTCATTCTCAAACTCCTGTCTGAATGCATTATAGAAAGTCAGTTCGGCATCATCTTGGGGAAAAAAACTTTCGAAGTCATAATCAAAAAAAACTTTTGGCGGAAAAAGTATTATTCCGATCAAAATCAAAATACCGGCAAATAATCTGTAAAAGCTGCTGTTTTTACTAAAAGACATGGTTCATTTGTATACTGAAATGTATGGAAATTGTTTTGAATTAATATCTAACCAAGTTTTTCTCATTTCCTTTTTTTCAAGATATTCCTAACTTGCCTGTCAAACTATTAAGCCAAAAAATCATGAAGCAATACCACGACCTGATGCAGCACATTTTGGAAAATGGGGTGAAGAAAGAAGACCGTACAGGAACTGGAACCTTGAGTGTATTTGGATACCAAATGCGGTTCAATTTAGAAGAGGGTTTTCCATTGGTAACTACAAAAAAGCTTCACTTGAGGTCCATTATCCATGAGTTGCTCTGGTTTTTAAAGGGAGACAGCAATATCAAATACCTTAACGAAAACAAAGTGAGCATCTGGGATGAATGGGCTGATGAAAATGGCGACTTGGGTCCGGTATATGGTTATCAATGGAGACATTGGCCTGATGGAAAGGGCGGAGAAATAGATCAAATCAAGAACCTGATTCATCAAATCAAAAACAAACCCGACAGCAGAAGACATATCGTGAGTGCATGGAATGTGGCAGATGTTGATCATATGGCCTTGCCCCCCTGTCATACGCTTTTCCAATTTTATGTGGCTGATGGAAAACTCTCCTGCCAATTGTACCAAAGAAGTGCTGATGTCTTTTTGGGGGTTCCCTTCAATATCGCTTCTTATGCCCTTTTCACTATGATGGTGGCGCAGGTATGCGACCTGGGATTGGGGGATTTTGTACATACTTTTGGAGATGCCCACCTGTACAGCAATCATTTGGAACAGGCCAGGCTACAGCTGAGCAGAGATTTCAGGCCACTGCCAACCATGAAAATCAATCCTGAGGTCAAAGATATTTTTGAGTTCAAATTCGAGGATTTTGAGCTCCTAAATTACGATCCACATCCGCACATCAAGGCAGCGGTGGCGGTGTAGCGTCATCCTTTCTCTGCCACAGGGGATCCCGCTTCTCGAAATTTGCAATTTCGAGAAGCGATAAAGCGGATTTTTAATCCGCCACAATATTTATCCGATTAATTATCCGATTACACTAACATGATTTTTTGAGGATTACAAATCCTCAGAATTGCTCTTCGGGTTTGCAAATCCCAAAGAGCGGATCATTACAGCAAATACTCCCATCCACACTTTTTTAAATCCATCGCAAACCATTGATTTTTCCAATTATTGATTTTTTTAATTGCTATCAAATTACTTTCTATCTTTAAGTAGCTGTAAAACCATAACCATGAAAAACCCTGTACTTATTTTAAGTCTATTTTTGATGATTTTCATATCCTGCCAAGAAAATTATAAAGAAACCAGCCAAGAGGATTTGGTATTTAATGAACCTTTCCGTCCCCAATACCATTTTTCACCACCAACACAATGGATGAATGATCCCAATGGAATGGTGTACTGGGATGGAGAGTACCACCTTTTCTACCAATATTATCCGGACAGCACAGTTTGGGGACCCATGCATTGGGGACATGCCGTTTCCAAAGACTTGGTCCACTGGGAACATCTGCCTATAGCCCTCTATCCTGATGAAAATGGATGGATTTTCTCGGGCTCGGCCGTTATGGATTTGGAAAATACCAGTGGCTTGGGAACCAAAGATAACCCGGCCATGGTGGCCATTTTCACCTACCATGACCCAATTGGAGAAAAAGAGGGCAGGGATGATTTTCAGACCCAAGGGATAGCCTACAGTACAGATAAAGGAAGAAATTGGACCATGTATGAAGGTAACCCTGTATTAAAAAGTCCAGGGATTAAGGACTTTAGGGACCCTAAAGTATTTTGGCATGAGGACAGTGAGCGCTGGATCATGTCCCTTTCTGTCATGGATAAAATCAGTTTCTACAGCTCTCCCAATTTACTGGATTGGAAACACTTAAGTGATTTTAATCCATCATGGGCCGCTTATGGCGGTGTATGGGAATGTCCGGATCTCTTCCCATTGACGACTGAGGAAGGGGAAGAAAAATGGATACTTTTTGTCAGTATCAACCCTGGAGGTCCTCAAGGTGGTTCTGCCACCCAATATTTTGTAGGTGATTTCGACGGCACAACCTTCACAAGCACCACTCATTCTGTCCAATGGTTGGATTGGGGTGCCGACAACTATGCCGGCGTGACCTGGTCCAATGTCCCCGAATCGGATGGAAGACGGTTATTTATCGGTTGGATGGGCAATTGGAATTACGCACAGGTAGTTCCTACGCACCCTTGGCGCTCAGCCATGACAATACCACGTTCCCTGCATTTATCAAAAATGACTGAGGATTATTTGGTCAGCTCCAGACCAATTGCTGAATTGAAGAATTTAAGGACTGAAAGCCTCTCTATTGAAGGAAAAGCCATTGCTTTAGATGCTGAATTACTGGAACTTGAATTGAAGCCAAACTCAAGTCAGTTTCAACTGATGTTTACTAATCCCAATTCAGAGGAATTGGTATTAAAGTCAAATGGAGAAACACTGATTTTGGAAAGGGCAAATTCTGGTCTGGTAGATTTTGAGAAAGGTTTTGGAAATGAACAAAAGGCTAATTTGGAAGGCATAAAGATCAATGAACTCACCATATACCTCGACAGATCCTCCATTGAAGTTTTTGTAAACGGGGGAGCGTTGGTGATGACAAGTATTGTATTTCCCACTGCCCCTTATGATGCCTTGCAAATGGAAGGATTTGAAAACCTCAACCAAATGCACCATCTTAAAAGCATTTGGAGATAAAATCAAACTTCAATCAAAGAGATATCATTATCTGATTTTAAAAAAAGAATCAACCCATAACCACTGATCACATATGCAAAGCAAGAATTATGTACTCTTTCTCTCTGTTACCGCTGCCTTAGGAGGCTTTTTATTTGGATTTGACACCGCAGTAATCTCAGGTGCAGAAAGAGACATACAAGAATTATGGAACCTCAGTGACTGGAGTCATGGATTAGCTGTAGCCATGGCACTTTATGGTACCGTAATCGGTGCCTTATTTGGAGGTATTCCGGCAGATAGATTTGGAAGAAAGGCCTCTCTCCTCTGGATTGGTGTCTTTTATTTGGTTTCTGCCCTAGGTTCAGCACTTGCCAATGATGTCAATACCTTTATGTTTTTCAGGTTTTTGGGAGGTCTTGGTGTAGGGGCTTCTTCGGTAGTGGCCCCCATGTATATCTCAGAAATTGCCCCGGCCAACCGAAGAGGTCAATTGGTCGCCCTCTATCAATTCAACATCGTATTTGGCATTTTGATGGCCTACTTCTCCAATTACCTGATCGGAACGGCCAACCTGAACGAGGCCTGGAGATGGATGCTGGGTGTTGAGGCAATTCCAGCGCTGATTTATTCTGTATTGATTATTAAAGTACCCAAAAGCCCAAGATGGCTCATTGCCAAAAAAGGTGATTTTGATACTGCCAGAGAAATCCTCAGCAAAACAGATCCAGAGGGTGTTGATTCTGCCATGAAACTGGCCATTGCTGAAAGCAAGGAAATTAAAGGGAAAGTGGCTGCCACAGCTTTATTTGATCCTAGGTTTCGGAAAATTTCCTTTTTCGCCTTTCTGATGGCCTTCTTTAACCAAATGTCCGGGATCAATGCCATTATATATTTTGCTCCCAGGATCTTTGAGTCTGCAGGAATTGCTACCGAAGATGCCTTATTATCCACCATTGGTATAGGTGCTATCAATTTGGTGGCCACCATGTTGGGATTGTATTTTATCGACAAACTGGGAAGAAGAAAACTGATGTATATTGGTTCTGTGGGTTACATCATATCGCTTTCCCTGATGGCTTACAGCTATTTTGGAGGAGCGCTGAGCAATACCATGCTGCCTTACTTTGTGTTTATTTTCATCGCTTCCCATGCTATTGGACAGGGATCGGTGATATGGGTATTTATTGCAGAGATTTTCCCTAATGAATTACGGGCATTTGGACAATCTTTGGGTTCCTTTACCCATTGGGTTTTGGCTGCCCTAATTGCCAATGTATTCCCTTTCTTTGCCAATTCTTTTGGCGCTGGAAATATCTTTGCCTTTTTTGCACTGATGATGGTACTGCAGTTGCTTTGGGTAGCCTTCAGGATGCCGGAAACCAAAGGAAGGTCCTTGGAAGAAATACAAAAAGACTTACAAAAAGAACATGTCTAAAAAAGTTGTTTGCTTTGGGGAAATGCTCTGGGATTGTTTCCCCGACCATGAAATTCCAGGAGGCGCACCTATGAATGTGGCACTACACCTCCACCAATTAGGTTTAGCCGTCAAAATGATTTCCAGGGTTGGAAATGATGCCCATGGTCAAAGAATCCTGGATTTTGTAAACAGTTACGGATTGGACACCTCCTGTATCCAACAGGATGAACAATACGCCACCGGCACGGTTGAGGTGGACAATGCTGATGTAGAAAACATCAAATACACCATTGTCTCGCCTGTTGCCTGGGATTTTATTGCATTGAGAAATGAATCTCTCAAAGCCGTCCAGGCTGCCGATGCCTTTATTTTTGGTTCTTTATCTGTGAGAAACCCTGAGAGTTGGGAGACGCTCTACCACCTGTTGCACGAACCGGTGCTCAAGATTTTCGATATCAACCTGAGGGCACCATTTTATGATTTTGAGCAGATTGAAATCATCCTGGGTTATACAGACATTTTAAAAATCAATGAGGATGAACTGGTTATCGTGGCCGATTACTTTGATATTGATTTACCAGAAAAAGCCACACATCTGGAAATGTCCAAATTGGTCTGTGCTTATTTAACAGAACACTTTCCCGTTTCTATGGTCTGCGTCACCTTGGGGGCCAATGGGGCCATGATATATCAAGAGGGTAAAATCATCTCCCATCCGGGGTACCAGGTAAAAGTAGAAGATACGGTAGGTTCGGGAGATGCTTTTCTGAGTGGTTTTGTCAAGACCTATCTGGAAAGAAAAAGACCTGAAGAGATTTTGGATTTTGCCTGTGCAATGGGTGCCTATGTCGCTACCCAAAAGGGCGGCACGCCAAGGTATGAGATAGAAGATGTGTTGAAAGTGAAGGGGGCTGCAAAGTGACACTCATTGAATTTAGTGACAAGAAAAACAAGAAAAATAAAATCAAGCTTTTCATAGTAGCAGCAAAAATATTCAGATCTATATTTATTGAACTCTTATGTTGCCAATAACCAATAAAAAACGTTTAAATGTTTTATACCACTTCGATTTTGGGTAAATCCGTCTGTTGTAAGTAGAAATTTCGGATAGTTATCTTTGATTTTTTCCAATGCCCCAAACTCTCGTTCTTTTGTTTTTTCATTATCTATTTGCCAAGCCACTTGGTAGTATTCAACATCACCCGTTTTGGTTTTGCATACAAAGTCTACTTCGCTATTCCGGCTAGTGCCAGTCCAAATTTTGTTCCCTCTCCGAAGCAGTTCTAAGTAAACAATATTTTCCAAGATATGTCCTCTGTCAGTGGTGCGCTCTTTTCCAATTAAAACATTGAGCAAACCTGTGTCAACCAGATAATATTTTTCTTGAGTTGCCAATTGTTTCCTACCTTTTAAATCAAATCGGTTCACCTTATAGAAAACAAAACTCTGTACTAAATATTCCAAATACTTTTCTACTGTCGCATGGTGGATGCTTTGACCATCTTGTTTTAGAGTATTTGAAATATTGTTTGGCGAAAGTGCATTTCCAATATTTGAAGCAATAAATTTCACAATATTTTCAAATGCTCGTTTGTCATTTATTTTGTGTCGTTGTGTTATATCTTTATCGATTATGGTTTTATATATGGCTTCCAAATATTCATGGATTTTATCGTAGCCCTCATCCCGCAAAGAAACCGCCTTGGGTAAGGAAGTTTCATTTACATAATCGAAAAACAAAGGTTCGTAATTCAAATATTTGTTGTTTACATCAATGCCTCTTGCAATTAAATACTCATTGAATGAAAAGGGCAAAATGGAAATATCAATATAGCGTCCACTCAACAAAGTAGCCAATTCGCTACTTAAAAGAAACGCATTTGAACCTGTGATGTAGACATCAACATTTTTTGAGGCAAATAACCCATCAACCAATTTTTCAAATAATGGGATATTTTGAACCTCATCTAAAAAAATGTAGTTGGGCTTGTCCTTCTGTAACTTCCCTTTAATACCAAAATAAATATCATCCCATGTTTTCCCTATGAAATTTTCAGGTAATTCAAAATTATAGAACTGAATCTGTTTTTCCCCTATTCCAAGATTGAGAAGTTTCTCGCGATACAATTCTAACAAAGTAGATTTACCAGACCTGCGCAAACCACTTACTACCTTAATAAGATCCTTATCTTTGTAGGATAATAATTTCCCTATATATTCTTTCCGGTCTGTGTAATTAGCCATATGACAAAGATAGAAATAAATTATCGAAACTTTCATTTTTTGCAAGTTTCGATAAAATAAGATAAATTATTTCACCAAAGCTAACTTTCAAATGAGTCAGAAATGGGACATTAAAGAGATTTAAAAAATCAGAAACCAATTTTATAAACCAGAAAACTTGCAGTCAATTAATCCCAAAAGTCACAAAAGAATAATTATCAGCCCTTCAACTGAGCTTCAACTTTTGCTTCCTTTTGTCACTTTTCCCGAAAATCGGAACAAGTTGTGGTCCAATAAAAAACACTTACAATAGTTTACATCACCTTAGATAAAGCAGCTTTCCACTGCCCATATACCTCAGTGTATGCCGCTACCTTCTCTTTTTCAGGTTCAAAAACAGACAAACGCTCCAGACCGGCAAAGGCTTCCTTGGCATCCGCATAAATGCCCACGCCAATTCCTGCGCCTCTGGCCGCTCCTTGGGAACCGTCGGTGTCGTACAGCTCCAAACTAACTTGGTTCATATTCACAAATGCTTCCCTAAACAATGGGCTGAGGAACATATTGGCCTTTCCGGCTTTCACTGTATTCAGGTTCAAACCCATATCCTTCATGATATCAAAACCATACTTCAGTGAAGACACAATACCCTCTTGCACCGCCCTGAGTACATGCCTTCTGTCATGTTGGAGCAAATTCAGCCCCATCATATGGGCGCCAACAGGCTTATTCTGCATGATCCTTTCCACCCCGTTACCAAAAGGAATAAAACTTAATCCATTTGCGCCTATGGCTGTTTCGCTGCCCAAATCATTCATTCGAGGGTAAGTGATGGCCTCTCCTCCTATCAAACGCTTGACCCAGCTGTTCAGAATCCCCGTTCCATTGATACAGAGCAATACCCCGTATCTCGGGTCTTTTTGGCTATGGTTGACGTGGACAAATGTATTGACCCTCGATTGCGGGTCGTAAACATGATTCTTGCTGACCCCATAGACCGTACCTGAAGTACCGGCCGTAGTGGCAAGCTCGCCTTCTTCCAGAACATTCAGGGAAAAAGCATTATTGGGTTGATCACCGGCCCGATAAGTAATGGGTACTCCAGCATCTATACCCAAGATATCTGCCGCTTGTTGGGTAACAGTACCTTGATTACTGAATGATGGCACTACCTCCGCAAGAAGACTGGAGTCAATTTTATAATAATCCAACAGTTTTTTGGAAACACCATTTTCTTTGAAATCCCAAAAAATCCCTTCTGACAAACCTGTTTCTGAAGTTTTGATCTCACCGCTAAGTCTCATCGCGATAAAATCTCCAGGAAGCATGATTTTATGGATTTTCGCAAAAAGCTCTGGTTCATTTTCCTGCACCCATCTGAGTTTAGAAGCTGTGAAATTCCCTGGAGAATTTAACAAATGGGGCAGGCAATACTCCTCTCCCAATTCATCAAAAGCCTTATTTCCTATCTCCACGGCTCTGCTGTCACACCAGATGATAGAAGAACGTAATACTTTCCCTTCTTTATCCACGCATACCAATCCATGCATCTGATAAGAAATCCCAATAGCCTTCAATTCTCCTGATTTCACATGACCCTGCTGGGTAACTGCATGGGTGGTCTCTATGATATATTTCCACCACATCTCCGGATCCTGTTCGGCCCAGTCTTTTTGGGGTGCCGCTATCGGCATTTCAACTTTTGGAAGGCCTTCAGATGCCACCACTTTCCCCGTATCCGCATCCAAGAGCGTAGCCTTTACTGAAGAACTCCCTATATCGTAACCTAATAATAACCTTCTCATTTTACCAGAATATGATGTATAACACTGCAATTATGGCTGCTATAACAATAGCTCCAATTTTGAAAGTCATACTGGTTTTAAACAGTTCCTTATTGACCTCAATGCTATTAGGATGATCCTTTCCTTTTCCTTCATACAAACTGATGGCTACAATCAGTGCGGCAATCACCAAAAATACCACCCCCATACGGTCAATAAATGGCAAATTAGGCATGCCGAATTTCAATACTGTGGAAAGAGGAATGGTCAATACAGCTGCAGTCAAAGCTGCATTGGAAGTTGTCTTTTTCCAGAATACACCAAAGAAGAAAATGGCAAAAACACCAGGGGATACAAATCCCGTATATTCTTGAATGAACTGGAATGCCTGATCCAAGGTACCCAATGCTGGTGCTACCAAAGCCGCGACCAAGAAGGCAACAAAAGCAGCAATCCTGCCTATAGTAACCTGCTTTACCTCTGATGCTTCCTTATTTATATATTGCTTGTAAATGTCCATGGTGAAAATAGTAGAGGTACTATTGGCCATAGAAGCCAAGGAAGATACAATGGCTGCTGTCAATGCAGCAAAGGCCAAACCTTTTAATCCCGCCGGGAGCAACTGCAATAAAGTGGGATAGGCCCTGTCTGATTTGATCAAACCGGAAACCGGATCGGTCATGGACTGAATAAAGGTAGAGTCTCCGCCTTTATTTACGATTACTAAAGCAGCAATCCCAGGAATCACCACGATCAATGGCATCAATAATTTCAAAAACCCGGCAAAGATCACCCCCAATTGGGCCTCATTCAGGTCTTTGGCGGCTAAGGCCCTCTGGGTGATGTATTGATTGAACCCCCAATAACTCAGATTCACAATCCACATCCCTCCTACCAATACACTCAAACCTGGAAGCAGGGAATATGCATCTTCCACTCCTCCTTTACCATCAGGAATCATCATTTCTCCTTTATCCAAAATCATGGAAAAATGTCCTGGAACCTCTTGTCTCAAGAGACCTAATCCTTGCCAAGCATTACCATCTCCTACAATATTCAAGGCCAAATAGGTTGTAGCCAATCCACCGGCAACTAGGAAAAACACCTGAACCACATCTGTCCAGGCTACCGCCTTCAATCCCCCGTAAATGGAATATATCATGGCAAATAAGGCCAAACCAATAATCCCATAGGTCATGGGAACATCCAAAATGGTGTTTAAGCTTAATGCTCCCAAGTATAGGACCGAGGTGAGGTTGACCAACACATACAACAAGAGCCAGAAAACAGCCATGGTAGTCCTTACCCTGGCATCATAGCGATCAAGTAGGAAACCCGGCATGGTATAAATGCCCTTTTTGATATAGACTGGAAGGAAAAATATAGCCACTACCAATAAGGTGGCGGCTGCCATCCATTCATAAGTCGCTATGGCAAGGCCTAAGGCAAAACCGGAACCGGACATTCCGATAAACTGCTCAGCAGAAATATTGGAAGCGATCAGCGAAGCACCTACTGCCCACCAAGGAAGGGCTTTAGAAGCTAAAAAATAATCCTTGGAATCTTTGACATGGCCTTTTTTCTCTCTGGATACAAATAATCCCAGGCCTACAATCAGACAACAATAGCCAATAAAGACAATGAGGTCAAGAGGTTCTAATAGCATACGTTATGGTTTATTGTATAAGGTTTGAGTTCAAAAGTATTTTTCGAACAATCACAGCTTTTTAAACTGAAATATCTCCAAATATAATGTTTTCAATCAATCTGCTAAGTGTTTTTGTATATTTATGGAAACCTATTTAAGCCTAAAATACCCATGAGAAAACAACTGTTACTCTTCATTGCCCTTCTCATCCCTTCTCTTTCATTTTCCAATGACGGATACAAACTCTGGCTTCAATACTTACCATTTGAAAATAAGGCCATTACCCAATACTATGGAGATTACCTTGAAAACACCGTCGTTTTAGGAACATCTCCCACCCATAGGGTATTAAAAAAAGAGTTGGAATTGGCTTTTTCGGGTTTTTTTGATCGGCAAATAGAACCCATGAATCTGGAAAGCACAGCAGCTGCCCTGTTATGGATCGCCAAGTTCGAAGATTTACCGGATCCGCTCCAGTTAAGCTTAAAAGAAAAAGCAGATTTAATTGAAGAAGAGGGTTACCTACTTCAATTTGAGAAAGGAAAAGTCATTGTTACTTCAAAATCAGACATTGGACTCCTCTATGGCACTTTTGCCCTTTTGAGAAAAATCCAAACAAGAGAAAAATTAGAAGAATTAAGTGAAATAGAAAACCCAAAAATCCAAAAAAGACTTTTGAATCACTGGGACAACCTCAATAGAACTGTGGAAAGAGGTTATGCCGGTTTCAGCATCTGGAACTGGCACAGGTTGCCCCATCACATTGACCAACAGTACCTCGATTATGCCAGGGCCAATGCCTCCATTGGCATCAATGGCACCTCCATCACCAATGTCAATGCCAACGCCTTGGTCTTGACTCCAGAGTATTTGGAAAAAGCAGCAGCTTTGGCGGATGCTTTTAGACCATACGGCATCAAGGTGTACCTGACCGCAAGGTTCAATGCCCCTATGGTACTGGACAACCTGCCTACCGCGGATCCGCTTGACCCTGAGGTCCAACAATGGTGGAAAGACAAAACCCGGGAAATTTACACTTATATCCCTGATTTCGGAGGATTCCTGGTCAAAGCCGATTCAGAAGGTCAGCCAGGTCCTCATAATTACGGAAGGACTCAGGCAGATGGAGCCAATATGTTGGCTGATGCTGTAAACCCTTTTGGGGGAATCGTGATGTGGCGTGCTTTTGTCTATAATGAAGAAACGCCAACCGATAGAATCCGACAAGCTTATGATGAGTTCAAGCCTTTAGATGGGAAATTCAGGGATAATGTCATCGTACAAGTCAAAAATGGACCATTGGATTTCCAACCTAGAGAGCCATTCCATCCTTTGTTTGGAGCAATGCCAGAAACTCCGCTTATGATGGAATTTCAAATCACCAAGGAATACTTGGGACAGGATACCCACTGGGTCAATCTGGCCTCCATGTGGGAGGAAGTGCTTCAATCCGATACTTATGCGAAGGGTCCTGGAAGTACTGTCAGCAAAGTGTTGGATGGAAGCTTACATGATTACAAACTGACAGGTATAGCTGGTGTCTCCAACATTGGTACTGACAGAAATTGGACAGGGCATCAAACTGCTCAAGCAGATTGGTATGCCTTTGGGCAGTTGGCCTGGAACCCTGAGCAAAACATTGAAAAGATTGCAGAGGACTGGATCAGAATGACATTTAGCAATGACACAGAAGTCATCCAAACAATGAAAGGGATAATGATGAATTCCTACGGATTTTTGGTCAATTACATGACTCCCCTGGGACTTCACCACATCATGGCCCGAAGTCATCACTGGGGGCCAGGACCTTGGGTAACCGGGGGAGGAAGGGATGACTGGACAGCCACTTATTATCATAAAGCAAACAGCGACAGCATTGGCTTTGACAGGACTGAAATGGGCAGCAATGCATTGGCCCAATATGGCGCTGAATGGAAGGAGATTTGGGGAGATGCGGAAACCATTCCTTTGGAATTTTTACTTTGGTTTCACAGGGTGCCATGGAATAAAAAACTTTCCACTGGAAACACACTTTGGGATGAAATGGCCCTTCGTTACCAAAAAGGGGTAGAAGGCGCCCGATGGATGCTACAAGAGTGGAGTAAATTAGAGGAAAGCGTTGATCCCGAAAGGTTTAATCATATTGCTTCTTTTCTCAACATACAGGTAAATGAGGCCGAATGGTGGAGAGATGCCTGTCTATTGTACTTTGGACAATATTCCAAAATGCCACTACCAGCAGGGGTAGAAGCTCCAAAGCATGATTTGAATTACTATCTCAATTTCAAAAGAAACTTTGTCCCCGGAATATAAGATGAAGGAATCGCTCAAATTATTTATGATCCTTGCAGGTATTTTGATCTGCCAACCTGTATTCAGCCAAGATAATAGTCTGAGGTTAAAAGAAATGTTCAAAGATGCATTTTATATCGGCACGGCCATCAGCTATCGACAGGCTTCCGGGGAAGAACAGCAAGCTTGGCCTTTGTTGGAAAAACATTTCAACAGCATCACTGCTGAAAATATGATGAAATGGGGTCCCATTCACCCAGAACCTGACAGGTACAACTTTGTACCCGCGGATCAATTTGTCGAGTTGGGTAAAAAAATGAACGCTTTTATCATCGGACATACCTTGGTCTGGCACCAGCAAACACCCAAATGGGTATATCAAAATGAGATGGGAGAATCACTGATGAAAGAGGCCCTATTGGAGAGAATGGAAAAGCATATTGAAACCCTGGTAGGCCGGTACAAAGGCCAGGTGCATGGTTGGGATGTTGTCAATGAGGTGTTTGAAGACGATGGCAGCTATAGAGAATCAGAATGGCATCAGATTACAGGGAGGGATTACATATTCAAAGCTTTTCAAAAAGCCCATGAAATGGACCCGGAGGCTGAACTGTATTACAATGATTACAACCTTTGGAAACCGGAAAAAAGAGAGGCTGCCATTGCACTAGCTCAAGAGTTAAGAGAAAAAGGGTTAAGGGTAGATGGAATCGGCATGCAGGGACACTATATGTTGGATTCACCACCGGTGGAGATGATTGAGGCTTCCATCATAGCAATTTCAAATGCAGGCTTCAAAGTGATGGTGACTGAACTCGATGTGGATGTACTTCCCAGACCTCGGGCAAGTGAGGGAGCGGACCTGAATAAAAACTATGCTTTGGATGAAAAATTCAACCCTTACACCACTGGTTTGCCAGAAAGTATAGCCGATAAATTTGCGAAACGCTACACGGATATTTTTTCGGTCTTCCATAAACACCAGGACAAAATCAGTCGCATAACCTTCTGGGGACTGCATGATGGTGCTTCCTGGCTGAACAATTGGCCTGTACGTGGACGGACCAATTATCCTTTGCTTTTTGACAGGAATTTTAAGGGAAAAGAGGAGGTTATCCAATCGATTTCCAACGCTACATTTTAGTGCTTTTCCAATTCGCCCCTACTTCAACAATGACTTACCAGGTCAATTATGTAAAAAACCTTAGCAGCATAGAATTTGACAATTTAAAACGTCACACTTGGAAAACTAAAAATCTTAAATTGATTTTTAGTTTTCTTGATAATTGAAATAGAAAATTGTTCTCCCATTACATAATTAATCGTACTTCTCTTGTTATCTAAATCCAACTCCTCGGTATCAATAGTTCTCAAATGATGAAAAATGGAAGCTTCAAAGTTTTTAGGAATAAACTCTTCCATTTTCCCATTTTCCATTTTCACATAACGTAATGCATAGAATACCTCCGCTTGGTCAGAATTGGGATATTGTGCACTGATCGTCTGAATAGTTTTTGGGGTCTCAAAATATTTCTGATGATAAAAATCATGCGTCATCAATTTGATGGAATACTCCGGTTTCTTTAAAAACTTCTTGGGCGAGGTTTCCCTTACTTCAAAAAAGGCAAAGTCAGTGCGCTCATATTGATTCAATGTTTCAAAAGTTCGCTCCTCCTCATCAATGAACAACTCAATATTTTTGGTTTTCTTCCATAAATCAAAAACCTCTTCTTTGATTTCTTTCTTGTTAGGTGGAATGGAATAAGTGATTGTTGTGACCACTCTTGGATATTCTTTTTGTAACAAAAGCAATTGTTCATAGGTGACCTCGTCAAAGAAAGGAAAGTGAGAAATTTGAGTTCGTTCTTCTTCATTCAGGTTAAAATAAACTTGACGTAAAGCTTCCAAGTTCAATTTTTGAAGCTCCAATACAAAAGGCTTCTCCTCAGAAAAGCCTTCTGAAAGTAATTTTTCAAATTTTTCTACTCCATCAGTTTCTTCAGAAATGAAAAACCCCAGATCGTTGCCTACCCTACTTGAAGTTAAGGTGAAAAATAAAAGCATAGCAAGGAAGAAGCTACCTAATTTCAAAAAGGTTAACCTCATCGGATGGGATACTTTTCCCATCATGATCAATCGTCTTTTTGTAATACGAAAGTTAAATGCACTACTCATGGCGTGGTAACCAAATATGTCAGAGACTTTGTTCAACAAGAGATACTGATAAGAAACACGGTTTTCAAATTTCCTTAATACATGTTCATCAGCCAAAAACTCATGATTGAGTTGTATGGCTTTTTTATACAAAATTAGCAAAGGATTAAACCAGAATATACATTTCAAAACTTCTACAAATAAGATGTCCCAACTGTGTTTCTGCTGGATATGGGCCAACTCATGCTCCAAAATTTCCGGTTCTATCCCTAAAGCTTGGTATTGAGACCTTGAAACAAATAGGTAATTCAGGAAGGTAAAAGGCAGTAAATCTTCTTTTAGCAATACCAGTCTGTAGCTCCCCTTATCTATTTGGGAGTTGTTTTTGAGCAACTTTCGCATGCCAATCAATTGAAGCAAAAATCTGGTAGAAAACAGCATCAATCCGAAAAAGTAAATCGCAATTATAACCTGAACCCAGGATATTTTTGATTGGTTAACCTCTTTTTCTTGACTTCCAACCTGAGCTAAGCTTTTTTCTTGTACTTCTTTTAACTCTGAAGGTAAATTGGTTTCCTCCAAATCAACAAGCGGTTGTTTCAGTTCCCATTGATTCCAAATTTGGTTGGATTTTTCCTGCACCGAAGGAATGACCTGTGGCATTTGAATAAAGGGTAAAACCAAGGAAAAGACCAAAGCAGTCAATAGGTAAAACCTGTTGAACTTGAAAATACTTTCCCGTGAAAGCAAAAAGTGATACATGCCATATAATAAGCCCAAGGCAAGTGTCGATTTGATAAGAAATAGGATCATGGCTTCTTGGATTTTATTTGATCTTCAATTATTGATTTTAGCGACTCCAATTGCTCCTTACTCAAATTGGTTTCTTTAGTGAAAAAAGAGGCAAACTGTGAAGGAGAATCATTAAAAAAGTTCTTGATCAAATGATTCACCTTACCTGAGAAATACTCAGATTTGGAATACAATGGAAAGTACTCTCTGGAATTCCCATAGGTTTTATAGCCCAAAGCCCCCTTATCCGTCAATCGCTTCAATAAAGTGGCTATTGTGGTCGGAGCAGGTTTAGGCTCAGGATAAGCCTCCAAAATATCCTTCATAAAGGCAGTCCCCTTTTCCCAAATAAAATTCATGAGCTGTTCTTCTGTAGCGGAAAGATTCATATTCTACTATTATAGATTTTATTCTACAAATGTAGAATAAATAATTTTCTAACCAAGTTTTTAAGTAAAAAAATCTTTATCATTAAAAACCCTGTCAAAAGTCAGGTTTTGGGGAGTTTAACTTCTCTATTTTCGCCTAACCCAAAAAAACCAATATGTATCGAACAGATCAAGAAATAGCTAGGGCATCCAAAATGCTCCCTATTGCCCAAATAGCTCAGAAACTCGGAGTTCTTGAAGGGGACCTCAGGCCTTATGGAAAATATGTAGCCAAACTTCCTTTAAAATTGATTGACGAAGAAAAAATCAAGGGTAAGAAACTCATCTTGGTCACAGCCATTACTCCTACGAAAGCGGGAGAAGGCAAAACTACAGCGAGCATTGGATTGGCGGAAGGGTTGAATAAAATTGGCGTTAAGACGGTTGTGGTGATCAGGGAACCATCCCTCGGGCCTGTTTTTGGTATGAAAGGTGGTGCCGCAGGAGGGGGGTATGCCCAAGTGCTCCCCATGGAATCCATCAACCTCCACTTTACAGGAGATTTTGCAGCAGTGGAAAAAGCCCATAATTTATTGGCTGCCCTTTTGGACAATCACATTCATAATCAAAAGAATACACTAAATATAGATCCGAGAAAAATTGTCTGGAAAAGGGTGATGGATATGAATGAAAGGGCATTAAGGGATCTGGTGATTGGCTTGGGAGGCCCTGCTCAGGGAGTTCCCCGTGAATCCGGTTTTGACATCACAGCCGCCTCAGAGGTAATGGCAGCCCTTTGTCTGTCCAAAGACCTGATGGACCTAAAAGAGAAACTGGGCAATATTATCGTCGGTTTTACTTATCAGGATGAACCGGTACGTGCCCATCAATTAAAGGCGCAAGGTGCCATGGCGGCTTTGTTGAAGCACACCATCATGCCCAATTTGGTACAGACCATCGAAGGCAATCCCGCCATTATACACGGTGGACCATTTGCCAATATCGCCCAAGGGTCCAATTCCATCATTGCCACCAAAATGGGGCTTTCTCTGGCCGATTATGTAGTCACTGAGGCAGGGTTTGCCTCAGACCTTGGTGGTGAGAAGTTTCTAAACCTGAAATGTCAATATGGAAATTTAAAGCCTGATGTTGCAGTAGTAGTAGCCACCATCCGGGCTTTAAAAAGCCATGCAGGTATTCCTTTCGATGAACTGAAAAAACCCAATAAAGAAGCGGTAAAAAACGGTTTGCCAAATCTGGAAAAACATATAGAAAACATGAAGCACTTCATGCTGGTACCGGTCGTGGCCATCAACCGTTTTGCTACAGACTCAGAGGAAGAGCTGGAAATTGTGAAAAACTTTTGCCAAAACCAGGGAGTTAAAGTAGCTCTTTGCGACGCTTGGGAAAAAGGTGGTGAAGGGGCTATAGACCTGGCCCATGAAGTAAAAAAAGCAGCAGAATCAGGGTTAAGCAATTTCACACCCCTTTATGATTTTCAATGGGGGATTGAACAAAAAATTGAAAGCATTGCCAGAAAAATCTATGGGGCTGCCGACGTAGAATACTCCGTGAAAGCCAAACAACAAATCAGACTATTTGGAAAGATAGGCTTGGACAAATTACCTGTATGCATCGCCAAAACGCAATATTCACTTTCCGATGATCCCAAATTGGTCAATAAACCCTCGGGTTTTACCATAAAAATAAGGGAGTTTGATATTGCAGCAGGTGCCGGTTTTATCGTGCCCATAGCAGGAACCATCATGAGAATGCCAGGACTGCCTTCGAGACCAGCTGCAGAAAATATAGATATTGATGCAGATGGAAATATCACAGGATTGTTTTAGTTAAGTTCGAATTTCGGATGTCAAAAAAATTGGTTAAATTAACTGTCAAATAGTTAACAGAAAAACACAAATTTCAACCTTACACCAACAATCTGTTTTATGAAAACTTTTTCAAGTACACATTCTCTATTTACCTTCATTCTACTAGTTGGAATGTCGGCATGCTCCGGCAACAAAGACCAGTCTGAATCTTCGGATATGGCCGAAGCAGTTACATTAAGCGTCCCTGATATGGCACATAACAGTCGCAATAGTCTGGATTGGTATGGAGTGTACAGAGGAACTACCCCTTGTGCGGATTGTGAAGGCATAGAAACAAGCATTACCTTAAAAAGGGATGGAACTTTCAAGCGCTCAATGAAATACCTCGGAAAAGATGACAACCCCTTCTTTAATGAGGGTGAATTTCAATGGAATGATGAGGGAAGCAAAGTGATCTTACCCGGAGAAGCCGGAATGCGTCAGATGTATCAAGTAGGGGAAAATGTCCTTTTTCATTTAGACCAAGAAGGAAATCGAATTACCGGTGATTTGGCAAGTATGTACCGATTAGAAAAAAACAGGGTTGATTACCTATTGGAAGATAAAAATTGGGTATTGGTTGAGTTAAGGGGAAAAGCCATTGAAAAGAAAGAAGACCAAAAACAAGGTCATATTTTATTCGATATGGAAACAGGTATGTTTTCCGGAAACAATACCTGTAATAATTTCTTCGGTCAATATGAATTGATGGAGGGCAATAGAATCAAATTTGGACAAGCTGGCAGTACACTGATGGCCTGTCCTGATATGGAAACCGAAAGGCTTTTCATGGAGGTATTGAAGACAGCAGACAATTATAGCATTGCTGATGGAATTTTAAGCCTCAATAAGGCCAAAATGGCACCATTGGCCAGGTTTGAATTGTCAGACGATTAAAAAAAATATCCACCTTAGGGGAATTTAAATGGAAGAGATCATGCTATTTAAATTTCCTTAGTTTTTAAATAAAAATGCTGAATACCAAAGTACCCCCTGGGCCAATCGAAAACAAGTGGACCCAATACAAGGCAAAAGCCAAGTTGATCAATCCCTCCAATAGAAGGAAGTATAAAGTAATTGTGGTAGGCACCGGACTTGCAGGTTCATCTGTAGCAGCAAGTCTTTCCGAATTAGGGTTCCAAGTCGATGTTTTCACCTTTCACGAATCCCCTCGCCGTGCGCACAGCGTGGCCGCACAAGGAGGCATCAATGCTGCCAAAGACTACAAAAACGACGGAGACTCTGTCTGGAGGATGTTTTATGACACCGTCAAAGGCGGGGATTTTAGGTCAAGGGAAGCCAATGTATACAGAATGGCTGAATGCTCTTTAGCCCTTATTGACCAAGCTGTAGCCCAAGGTGTACCTTTCGCCAGAGAATACAGTGGCTATTTGAGCAACCGTTCCTTTGGGGGTGTACAGGTAAGCAGGACTTTTTACGCCCGAGGGCAAACTGGACAGCAATTGTTACAAGGGGCCTATCAGGCCTTGATCCGTCAATCTGAAGTAGGGCAAGTCAAATTATATGTCCGTCATGAAATGTTGGACCTGATTGTGGAAGAAGGTAAGGCTAAAGGGGTCATCAGTAGAAACCTGGATAATGGATCACTTGAAGCACACATGGCTGATGCGGTGGTTTTAGCTTCCGGTGGATATGGAAAAATTTACTACTTATCCACTTTGGCCATGAATTGCAATGCTACGGCCATTTGGAGGGCACATTTGAAAGGTGCTTATTTCGCTGCACCAAGTTGGACCCAATTTCACCCCACGTCCCTTCCTCAAATGGGGGATTATCAATCCAAACTGACCCTGATGTCAGAATCCCTCAGGAATGATGGGAGAATCTGGGTTCCTCTAAGAGCAGGAGATACCCGTGAACCTAATACTATCCCGGAATCAGAAAGAGATTATTATTTAGAAAGGAAGTATCCTTCTTTTGGAAACCTGGCCCCCAGGGATATTTCCTCCCGGGCAGCAAAGGAGCAAATCGATAATGGTCATGGGGTAGGGCCATTGAAAAATGCGGTCTATTTGGACTTTAAAGATGCTATCGAAAGGGAAGGCAAAGAGGTGATCAAAAAACGCTACGGAAACCTCTTTGACATGTACAAGAAAATTACTGGCATGGATGCCTATGATACGCCCATGATGATCTCACCCTCGGCTCATTTTTCAATGGGAGGTTTATGGGTAGATTATGAATTGATGAGTAATGTGGAAGGCCTTTTTGTACTAGGCGAAGCAAATTTTGCAGATCATGGGGCTAATCGCCTTGGCGCCAATTCACTGCTTCAAGCTTGCGTGGATGGGTATTTTATCGCACCGCACACCATTATGAATTACTTGGCCGGGTTGAGGCCAAATACTAATGACCCTTCCCAAGCAGGAGAAATGGCACTGCAAGCTTGTCAGAACAGAATCAAAAAACTATTGGAGATCAAAGGAAATAAAACAGCTGAGGAATTCCATAAAGCCTTGGGAAAAATCCTCTATCAAAAATGTGGGCTGTCCCGGGGAAAAAAGCAGCTTTTGGAAGCCAAAGAGGAATTAAAGGCTTTACAACAACAGTTCTATAAAGAATTATTGATCCCCGGAAATGAGAATGAAATCAATTTCGAACTCGAGAAGGCCGGAAGAGTGGAAGATTACTTGGGTTTGGCACAATTGATCGTGGAAGATGCCCTTCAGCGGGAAGAATCTTGTGGAGCTCATTTCAGGGTCGAGTATCAAACCGCGGAAGGAGAGGCCAAAAGAAATGATGAAGAATTTGCCTACGTATCTGTTTGGCAAAGTTTACCTGACGGAAAATTTATCCTGCACAAAGAAAACCTGGAATTTGAAGCCATTCCACTCACCGAAAGAAGCTATAAATAACATGAAACTCACCTTACAAATTTGGAGACAGAAAAGCGGGACTGCTAAAGGAAAGTTTGAGAAATACTTTTTGGATGATTTGGACAGCCATATGTCTGTACCTGAGATGCTGGATCACCTCAATGAAAAATTAATCAAAGAAGGCAAAGATCCTATAGCCTTCGATTCAGACTGTAGAGAGGGCATTTGTGGGCAATGTGGCTTTGTCATCAATGGACACATCCATAGCCCGGAAAAGCATGCCACTACCTGTCAAACCCATCTCAGAAGTTTTAAAGATGGAGAAGAGCTGTACTTAGAACCCTTTCGGGCAAAAGCATTCCCTATCAAAAAGGACTTGTGTATAGACCGGACTGCCTTGGACAGGATCATTGCCAAAGGCGGTTATATCAGCGTCAATACTGGGCAGGCGCCAGAAGCAAACAGCATCTTGATCAATCATGATACGGCAGAAGCAGCTTTCGATGCGGCAGCTTGTATAGGTTGTGGAGCCTGCGTAGCTTCCTGTAAAAATGCAAGTGCAGCCCTATTTACCGGGGCCAAGATTGCGCACATGGCCCTGCTGCCACAGGGTAAAATGGAAGCTGAAAAACGCGTCACCAACATGGTCGCACAAATGGATGCAGAAGGGTTTGGCTCTTGTACTTTTACCGGCGCATGTGAGGCAGTATGTCCTCAACATATTTCCATCTCTCATATAGTCACCATGAACAGGGAATACTGGAAAGCATAAAAAGAGGTTGTGTCATACATAAGTCAAATGAAAGCCCTGAGATTTGGCTATATGGAATTTGATTCAGATACCTACCCGAATAAAAAAGAGGCTGTCCTTGTTTATGAGACAGCCTCTTTTAATTTTAGTTTTCTTCTCCTTCCAATTCATATTTGAGTGTTCTGCCCTTTTCCACAGCCGGCAAGCCTTCAGTCATCCACAAAGGCGCTGGGGCACCTTTTAGGTAATGGTCGAAGAATTGAGACAACCTGATGGAAAGGTCTTTTCTGTTTTTCCTTTGTCTCAGGTTATGGTCTTCGCCATTGTATTGAAGTAACCAAGCCGGCTTGTTTAACCTTTTCAGGGCCATGAACATTTCAATGCCCTGATACCAAGGAACGGCCCCATCTTCATCATTATGCATAATGAGCACTGGGGTGTTTACCCTATCCATATAGAAAAGCGGAGAGTTCTGCTGATAATACAAAGGTTTTTCCCATAGTGTCCCACCGATACGGGATTGGGTTTGCTCATACTGGAACATCCTGCTCATGCCTGTCCCCCATCGGATACCTCCGTAGGCTGAGGTCATGTTCACCACGGGAGCGCCAGCACCGGCTGCCTTAAACATATTCGTTCTGGTGATGAGATGCGCTACCTGATAACCTCCCCAGCTTTGGCCCTGAATGGCCATATTCTCGGCATCCACAAAGCCACGGGCCACTATGGCCTGCACCCCGGGAATGATACAATTGTAAGCACTAGGCCCTGGAAGTCCTATATCATATTTGATATCGGGAACAAATACTATATAATCATTACTGACAAAAAAAGGAATATTAATGGTTGAAGCACTTGGAGCAGGCGGCCTGTAATTATGCAATCCATTGGAGTTCCTCTCATAAAAATACACCATCATAGGATACTTATTATTCGGATCAAAATCCTCAGGCTTGAACAGTAATCCCTGCAATGGTACCCCGTCATTGGCCAGGTAATCTACCAACTCCACTGACCCCCATTTTATCTGAGCCTGCTGTGGATTCAGGGAAGAAATTTTATTCAGTTCCTTCATGTCCAGGTTAGTCAGGTACAGGTCCGGGTTATCCTTATAGGTAGATCTCCGTACTATCAAACGGTTATTTTCTTCCGCTTTTGTCATACTAAAATACCTGTGATCAGTAAAAAGAATTAAGTCAGGCTTTTTAATGCCCAAAATATCTCCTCTAGCAAAACCACTCTTTTTGTTGATTTCATGAAAAGCGGTCAGAATCAATGGAGCTGAAGGATCAATACTTTCTTCTTCAGGATCCAATTGCTGTCTCCTAAGAACAATATTTTGAGACCTGCCTTCCCCTTGGGTAATATTTACAGGTTGTGTTCTGCCCGTCGGGTCAATTTTCCAAATGTCGAATTGATCATAGACCAAAAAGGCTCCATCATTCTTCATCCAACCCGCTGCCCCATAACTTCCCGGAAGCGAAGGAGAATCATGCAATTCATTATAAAAATTCACCTCTAATCCTTTGGTAAGACTTTTTAATTGCTTCAATTGAACATCATAAGTCACCCAGGAACTGTCTCTGTTATCATACCAATACAGGTACTTTCCCTCTGGGGAAAATTGTGGATTGCCAGGTAGGTCTTTTCCTACAAGAATCCTTTTGCCTGTCTCTAAATCGATTAGGTAAACATCCCTGCCAATTTGAATGTCCCAACTGTAATTTCTGCGATAGGGGCTGTCATCTAAGCCAATGGCCATTTTATGCTTTCTTTTTCTATCCAGATTGACTTGTGCAACTTGCTGATCAGCCAAAGGTGTAATGGTCTTTGTTTTTAGGTTATAAACCGTCAGAAAACTCCTTGATTCTTCCCTACTTTTATTCCTGAGCTGCATGGGTTGAATTTCCGAATCCTGCCAACCCCAAATATCCAATTGTACACGGTCCTCATCTAGAATGGTGGAATCTTCTTCGTAAGCATAAGCAACATAATCAGGAGCTGTCCCAAAAAAAAATTTACTTTCATCCTGTGAAAAGGAAAGCCTCCCATTTTTACTCACCATACCAGAAATACCCGTTGTGCCCTTTGAGGCTATTTTCTGATTCAGTTCTTTTTGAACATCATATAGATACAGGTCATAGTAAGGCTTTTTGGATTTGGCAGAATCCTCTGTGGTGAGATAGGCTAGAAACTTTGCATTTTCGGAGAAAGCAGCTTGAATATATTCTGTCTTTCTCACGTCCACAATCTTAGAAATCCCAGTCTCTAGATTCAAAAGAAAAATTCCTGTATTCTTTAAAGTATCTTCTTCCGCTTTGATGTAAAAAAAATGGGTTCCGTTTTCTGAAAAACCATAGGTTTTTACCCTATTAAACTCAAATTTCTTTGGGCCGTCCAAGCTTTTCAGCAATAACTTGGTCCCATCTGTTTTTCTAGGTTTGGGCTTTGGTGCCTCTATGGATGTAGAATCAACCTCCTCTTCTTTTTTTTCTTTTTCAGGCACTTCTTTTTCGAAGTGAATGGCTACCCAATTTCCTGACTTTTCCGGAATGGCATAAGACTTTATCCTAGCAAACTTTTCGATTTCCATTGAAACCAAATTGGCTATAAATAAACTATCTTTTGGTAAATCGTCCGGTTTGGTTTTCTTGAGTTTAAGCTGTCTTACCTCTTCGAATTGCGGAACGATTTTCCCAATACCAAACTTACTGTCATGAGAAAATACCCACCGTGTTCCCCTTGGAATGATTATTTTTTTTGCGGCTTCCTGGTATTCCACCAATTCTACACGTCCATCACCTTCTTGTGGGTTTACCTCAAATCCTACCCAAGAACCATCTTTGGATATTTTTTCCGCCCCTAAAGCTTCCCAGCCATCATAATCCGCATGGGTCAGAGAACGTTTTTGTTGTGCATGTAGCTCAAAGCCATAAAAAAGAAGGAGGATGAAAGGTATGATTAACCTTTTTATACTAAACATAACTGAAGCATTTCTTTAACTCACAAAGTAAGTTATAGAAAAGGCAAATGCCGTGTGATTTTATTCCAGTGGGAATAATGTTATATAAAAAAACCGTGACTGATTAACAACTCAGTCACGGTCTTCGCTTTGAAATGACAATTTCTTATTTGACTAGCGTAATTTCCCTTTCAAAATATCCACCTCTGGTGGACAACAGTTTGATTTTTCCTTTCACAGGTTCATTGTGATTGACTTTAACTCTGAAAACCGCCTCTTTTGTTTCGCCGGCATCTGTATATCCTGCATAAATGGTCTTATTAAATGTTTCAGGTGTAGTAATCACTACTTTCGCATTTTCATAGCCCTTCATCAGGTCTTTATCAAACTCCAGCATCAACCTGTCCTCCTGCACAATTTTCACCAATTTTGCTTGTTCCAAGGCTACTGGTAATTTACCGGAATTGGTCCAGGTTACTTTAATGACATGTTCCTCTCCTGATTTGCTTACTTCAACATTCTTGATTTCAATTTGTGGCAAATCCATCGCCATGGCCAAATTGAACAAAGACTGCTTACTTATCCAGCTTTCAAGCACCCAAGGAGGGCCATTTTGAGAGAAAAACTTTGGATGAAAGCCGCCGATCTCAATTTCACCAAGTTGCGGGTGATCAAATTTCTCCCAAGGTTTAAATCCTCTGGAGCCATTCTCCTCATCATCCCACATCAAGGCATCGTAATCATCCAATACGCCATCTCCATCATAATCCTTCGTGGCACCATTATTCCATAATTCATCTCCATACCAGATTGCACCGTAATAGAAATACCCGAAATCAGGCCCATGACCAAATAATGGATTAGGCTTTAAAGGATCTCCTGTCAACCTGTTAAATTTACCCCTGGTACTGTAAGTCTCGTATACATCCCCTGCCCAGGGATAACCTGTGATGCTCATGCCTAGGCTATCATAATATTCATACAATAACCTGTCTTTGTCAAACATGGATTCTGCTGAAGCAGAGGTTGAAGGCGGCCTCAAGTGCATGGGCACTCTGGTATCCAAAGAATTAACCACTGAAATATTGGGATGGCTCAATAGCCATAATACAGTAGAACGTGTCTCAATTTCGCTCAAAGGATATTCCCCTGCACCAAATTGGGTAAATCCCCTTCCGGTAGCATCTCCACCGATATCAGGCCTCCAGTTTTCAGGATAATTTCTATGCAGATCCAGCCCTCCTATACCATCTTCATTGAATTTGCCATCTCCATCATTATCGATACCTTCTGTATACATCAAATAGTCCCCTTGACCATCCAATACACGCTTCATTAATCTTCCCTTTGGATCTCTTGGGTCTATGATATAATTGGCATTTTCCTTTTCTTCCGGTGTAACTGCTTTTTTCCGCATCATGTGAATGACTCCATCCCCATTAAGGTCTTCTTCAGGGTCTTCATCAAAAAGACCATCCCTATCCACATCATGTGGACGTACAGTGCTGCGGTTACGTTGTTCTGAAAAAAGATACATATTGGTTCCATCTGGGTTGTTCTGTGGACGAACGTAGATGGTTTTAGTATCTATCAATTTCGTAATAGCCGGATCCTTGCCATAATTTTCCAATAAATGATTGGTCAACCAAAAAACAGCCTCAGATGCTGTAACCTCCCCACCATGTCTTCCCCCTTCAAAATAAGCTGCTGGCTTATCTGTGTGCTTACCCGTTTTCTTATTGGTAATGGTCATTTGCAAGATGGGACGCCCTTCAAATGACTTTGCCACTTCATACAATTCGGTGATCTCGGGATATCTCTCCGCCCAAAGCCTGTACCAATGATACATCACATCTGGTGTATGGTAAATGTCGAAAGTTAATTTTTCACCTGGTTCATATTCCACTTCTGGAAACCGATACTTTTTAAAGAAAGATTGCCCGTGTCTCTCTCCAGATACGGTATAATACTTCCCATCTTTATCTTGTTCAGGCCATTTCTTTTGGGGAACCAAAGAATATTCCTGCGCAAATAAATCTACGCCCAGAAATATGGATGCCCCTGCTAAAAGGAGTAAGGTTTTCTTCATATTTATCTAGATGTTATTGGTTGAAGCATAAAAATATAAGAGATCTGAGATTCTTTGCCTACCATTCAAAAAAAAATCCCTGATCAGAATGAACAGGGACAATAAATTTCAAACTTTTGTGGAGTCTTACTTTCGTATTATCAATTCAAAATCCATCGCATCATAACGATCAAAACCAGGAACAGGAACTGCATTAGGAAGATTTCTAACCACATGCCCCACTCTTTCTTTAAGCCCCTTATCAGCTTCTGGATTTAACACTTGATACTTAATTATATTGCCCCTGTTATCTATGCTAATAATCACTTTTAATTGTTCAATATGGCTACTTCTCTTGGTTCTAAAAATAAAAGGTATGTAGCTATCAACTATATCGAGTGTATGAGGAGGGAAAACCCAGGGAGAAATTGATGAAAATCCATCAGAGTCAAAATAGGAATCATGTAACGGTGACAAAACAATCCCCGCTTCCTTTACTAAGAAGTCATTACCATTATCTCTGTTAATGGTTGCTCCTACCCCTATCAATAAGGTTAGAAGTGCTACTCCAGCGATTTTATATTTGAACAATTTCATAGACCGACTTTAAAATTAAAAAAAAATGATTTTCAATACAAATTTTTGCACTTTATTTTAAAAAATAAAAACAAAAAAGTCTTGCTAGAAGCAAGACCCTTTTCAGAATATAAACCCAAATATAACTTTAGAGATTAAAAGTTTTCAAGATGTGAATGATTGATCTAGCATGATATATGATATAAACCGATTTTTTATAGCATAAATTTTTAAATAAACAGAATATTGTTTATGCTTATAATCAATGATTCAAAATAAAAGTATTTTGATCAATTTTACAAATTAAAAAAAATATTTTGGTAATTTTTAAGTATTTAATAATTTGAAATCGATTTCATTAACATAGCGTCAAAACAACCCAAAAAAAATGGATAAAAATTTAGATATTGATAATATCGACCTAAAGATCATCTCTCTTTTAAATGATGATGCTAAAACTCCGTACACGGAAATTGCAAAGAAAGTTTTTGTTTCCTCTGGCACTGTACATGTAAGAATGCGCAAATTAGAAGAAATGGGGATCGTAAAAAGTGCCACGCTTAATATTGATTTCTCCAAACTAGGGTATGATATTTCTGCATTTTTAGGAATTTATCTTGAAAAAAGCTCCCTTTATGACAATGTCATTGAAAAGCTAAAAGCTATTTCAGAGGTCATCAATGCCTACTACACCACAGGTAATTATAGTATTTTTGCAAAAATCATATGTAAAGATACCAATCATCTCAGGACAGTTTTGGACAATATCCAAAAAGTAGAAGGCATTGACAGAACTGAGACTTTAATTGTTTTGGAAGAAAGTATTAACAGACCTATTCAATTTTTCGATAAATAACATGACAAAAATCATATTGTTTTTGATAGAATTTATGTAAATAAAATTATTTAGATTAAATCTAAATAAAATACAATTAGGATTTATCGTGTAATAAATTGTATTTATTAATTTGAACCGAAGGTTATTCTTTCGGTTTTTTATTTTTTTATATTATTGACTTTCAGTTATTTAATCCTAAACACAGGGCTTAATTAGAAATTTTTAAATTCGCAGTGAACAATAAAATTTACTTTAATGTTGTATCTTCGCAACATAAAATGTAATTAGTCTAAATAACTCACCTATGAGCAAAGACAATCAAATTTTGGAAGAATTTACCTCGAAAGAATACGAGCACGGCTGGTCTGTCGATTATGAAGCAGACGAAGCACCCGCAGGACTTAATGAGGACATTATACGTTGGATTTCGGCAAAAAAGGAAGAACCAGAATGGCTTCTGGAATGGAGGCTTAAGGCCTTTAAAATATGGCAGGAAATGAAAGAGCCTGAATGGGCGAATGTCAGATATCCCAAAGTTGATTTTCAGGCTTTAAAGTATTACTCTGCTCCCAAGCAAAAAAACAAGCCTAAGAGTCTTGATGAGGTTGATCCTGAGCTATTACAAATTTATGAAAGATTAGGGATTTCTTTAAATGAGCAAAAAAAGCTTCAGGGAATAGCCGTAGATGCGGTATTGGATTCTGTTTCCGTAGGTACCACTTTCAAAGAGTCCTTGTCAAAATTGGGCATTATCTTTTGCTCATTCAGCGAAGCGGTTCAAGAGCATCCTGAATTAGTAAAGAAATATTTGGGATCTGTAGTCCCCGTAAATGATAATTATTATGCAGCATTAAATTCTGCAGTTTTCTCTGATGGTTCTTTTTGCTACATTCCTAAAGGCGTGAGGTGCCCTATGGAATTGTCTACTTATTTCAGAATCAATGCGGCCAATACCGGTCAATTTGAAAGAACTTTGATTGTTGCAGAAGAAGGCTCATATGTTTCCTATCTGGAAGGTTGCACCGCTCCCCAAAGAGATGAAAACCAATTACATGCTGCCGTAGTGGAAATCTATGCGGAAAAGAATGCAGAAGTAAAATATTCTACAGTTCAAAACTGGTTCCCCGGAGACAAGGACGGAAAAGGTGGGATTTATAATTTCGTAACCAAAAGGGGAATCTGTGCGGGTGACTATTCGAAAATTTCCTGGACTCAGGTAGAAACTGGTTCTGCAGTTACCTGGAAATACCCTTCTTGTATTCTTAAAGGTGACTATTCTGTTGGAGAGTTTTATTCTGTGGCTGTTACCAATAATTATCAGCAAGCAGATACTGGGACTAAAATGATCCATATTGGTAAAAACACCAAATCAAGGATCGTTTCCAAAGGTATTTCAGCCGGTCATTCCCAAAATTCTTACCGTGGTCAAGTACAGGTAATGAAGCGGGCAGTAAATGCACGGAATTTCTCCCAATGTGATTCCCTTTTAATGGGGAATAAATGTGGCGCCCATACTTTCCCTTATATAGATATTCAAAACTCTTCCGCCAAAGTTGAACATGAAGCTACCACATCTAAAATTGGGGAAGATCAAATATTCTATTGTAACCAAAGAGGTATAGATACTGAGGATGCGGTCGCTTTGATCGTTAATGGATATGCCAAAGAAGTCCTTAACCAACTCCCTATGGAATTTGCTGTTGAAGCCCAAAAACTATTGGCATTGACCTTAGAAGGCTCAGTGGGTTAATTCGCAGGCATATCTTCCAATCATTTTATTTCCAAGTTCTCAAGGAGTTTTAGCTCCTGATGAAATTCATTTATCTAAACTGAAATTTTACAACGATGCTAACTATAAAAAATCTACATGCTTCAATTGAAGGCAATGAAATCCTAAGGGGTATCAATCTCGAAATAAAAGCAGGTGAGGTTCATGCCATTATGGGACCAAACGGGTCTGGAAAATCTACCCTAGCCTCTGTTTTGGCGGGAAGAGAAGAATACGAAGTGACTGAAGGTGAAGTCATTTTCCAGGGAAAAGATTTACTGGAAATGGCCCCAGAGGAGCGTGCCAGAGAAGGTGTTTTCCTGGCTTTCCAATACCCGGTAGAAATCCCCGGAGTAAGCACAACCAATTTCTTAAGGACTGCCGTCAATCAGGTCAGGGAGCATAGAGGCCAAGAAGCCTTGGATGCGGTGAAATTCCTTTCTGTTATGAAAGAGAAAATGCAATTGGTGGAAATAGACCAGAAATTATTGAGCCGTTCTTTAAACGAGGGTTTCTCAGGTGGAGAAAAGAAGAGAAATGAAATCTTCCAGATGGCCATGCTGGAGCCAACTCTATCTATTTTGGATGAGACGGATTCAGGCCTAGATATAGATGCACTTAGAATTGTATCTAATGGCGTCAATAAATTAAAAACCCCGGAAACAGCAACTATTGTTGTTACTCACTATCAAAGACTCCTAGATTACATTGTACCTGATTTTGTACATGTCCTCTATAAGGGCAAGATAGTAAAATCCGGATCTAAAGAGCTGGCTTTGGAATTAGAAGAAAAAGGATACGATTGGATCAAAGAAGAGGCTGAATCTGCTTCTGTCTAATTCTTGTAACCCTTTTCAAAAGATTTCATACTATGACAACAATTACCAAAAATAAAATTGCTGATCAGATTTTGGGACTACATCCTAATCTGAACAAGTATCAAGAAATTAGAAAAAATAGTAAAGCTTTTCTTCAGGATGCAGGGCTACCAGCTCCCAAAGAAGAGGAGTATAAATTCACCGCTATTAGCAAAAAGCTAGACCAAGTCATCAAGAACTTTGGCCCAGCCCACCCTGCTGATCTTGACCAGGAACTTGTCCAAAAAGAAGTTTTCGAAGGGTTTGAAGGAGATCTATTGATTTTCAACAATGGCATATACCAATCAGAACTTTCTAGATTTACAGGGCAGGATTACACGTTTAAGGTCTTGGAGCTGGAGGAAGAAGGCGAACTTGGTAAAATAGCCAAAACGGAGAAAGATCCTTTTGTGGCCTTAAACAATGCCACCTTTAGAAGTGGAGTTTCCATACATGTAGGTAGGAATAAACAAATAGAAAAACCTATATTTTTGTTATTCTTCAACCAAGCAAATAAAGGTGAAATCATTACGCCAAGGCTATATATTCAGGTTGAGGATAATGCAGAGGTGACATTCCTTGAAAATACGGTTTCTTTGAACGATGCTCCTTATTTCTCCAATATGGTAACGGAGATCAAAGTAGCGCAAAATGCACATGTTCATTACAGCAGGCTTCAAGCCGAAAGCAGAAAAGCCATTGTTGTCAATAATTTTGAAACCGATATCCATAGAGACGCTACTTTCACCTCCTCCGTAATTTCGCTTTCAGGGGATATGGTAAGGAATAACCTTACATTGAACCTCCTTGATTCGGGATGTGAAGGGAATATGTATGGTTTATACCTATTGAACGGCAAAACCCATGTGGACAACCATACCAATGTAGACCATACCAAACCTCATGCTGAATCCAATGAATTATATAAAGGAATTCTAGCCGATCAATCACGGGGGGTATTTAACGGGAAGATATTTGTCAGGCAGGATGCCCAGAAAACGAATGCATTTCAACAAAACAATAACATCCTGCTTTCTGAAGACGCTACTGTGAATACCAAGCCTCAATTGGAAATTTGGGCAGACGATGTGAAATGTTCTCATGGTTGTACCACAGGACAATTGGACGAAGAGGCTTTGTTTTATCTTCAAGCCAGAGGTTTGGCCAAAGAACAGGCAAAGGGTCTTTTATTATACGCCTTTGCAGGTGAAGTTCTTGAAAAAATATCAGATGACAGTTTCAGAGAATTTGTAACCATCAAAGTTCAGGAAAGACTAGGGAGCAGTTTTTGATCAATATGATGTCTTTAGATCTAGAAAAAATCAGAGGTGAATTTCCTGTTCTCCATCAAGAGGTGAATGGAAAACCTCTGATTTATTTTGACAATGCTGCTACTACCCAAAAACCAAAAAGTGTCATTGATGCCTTGAGCAATTATTACCAGCTGGACAACTCAAATATCCATCGAGGTGCCCATACGCTCGCGGATAGGGCTACACGCTATTTTGAGGAGACAAGAACGGCTGTCAAAGCGTTTATCAATGCAAAAGAAGACAATGAAATTATTTTCACAAAAGGAACTACAGAAAGCATCAACCTGGTAGCGGCCAGTTATGGGAAAAAATTTTTGAATCAGGGAGATGAAATACTGATTTCCGCCATGGAACACCATGCCAATATCGTCCCCTGGCAAATGCTCTGTGAAGAAAAAGGTACTGTCTTAAAAATCATACCTATTCATGATAATGGTGAAATCATTTGGGAAGAATTTGAAAAGCTTCTAAGTGAAAGAACCAAAATTCTATCGATAGTTCATGCTTCCAATGCACTTGGCACTATCAATCCTGTGAGGGAAATGATTAAGGCTGCCAAAAAATGGGGGGCAATAATATTGTTAGACGGTGCACAATCCACGAGTCATCTACCTATCGATGTTCAAGAACTGGATTGTGACTTCTTTTGCTTCTCAGCCCATAAGCTCTTTGGACCTACCGGTTTGGGAGTGCTTTACGGAAAAAGGACTATCCTTGAAGAAATGCCTCCCTACCAAGGGGGAGGAGAAATGATCAAAGAAGTAACCTTTGAGAAAACCACCTTTAACGAAATCCCTTTCAAATTTGAAGCCGGAACACCCAATATTGCCGATGTGATTGCTTTTAAAAAAGCCATAGATTACATCAATGAGTTAGGGAAACCTGTGATCAAAAAGCATGAAGATGGTTTATTGGAGTATACCGTAGGTAAATTAAATGAAATTAAGGGTTTCATTCCCGTAGGAACAGCACAAGAAAAAGTCAGCGTCATATCATTCAATATCAATGGAATGCACCCCTTTGACGTAGGGATGATGTTGGATGCCAATGGTATTGCAGTTAGAACTGGCCACCATTGTACCCAACCCCTTATGCAAAGATTTGGGATAGAGGGAACAGTTAGGGCTTCTTTTTCTGTTTACAATACGCAAACGGAAATCGACCGGATGGTGGAATCCTTGACTAAAATTGCCAAGATAAAAAACAGATGAGCAGCATAAACGACATACAGAACGAAATCATAGATGAGTTCAGCATTTTGGGAGATGATAAAGAATCCACCATATTTTATATCATGGAGTTAGGTGGAAAACTTCAGGATTTCCCAGAAGAAGAAAGGGTTGACGAAAACATCATCAAAGGATGCCAATCAAAAGTATGGTTGACTGCAAGAGAAGAAAATGAGGAAGTTCACTTTTTGGCAGACTCAAATACAGACATCACCAAAGGTTTAATCAGTTTACTGATCAGGGTCTTGTCCGGAAAGAAACCAAAAGAAATTCTTGATGCGGAGCTTTTCTTTATCGATAAAATCGGGATGGGGAACATCATCGGCTCACAAAGATCCAATGGACTTTCTGCCATGATCAAGCAAATGAAGCTTTACGCATTCGCCTATCAAACCAAACAAAATGCCTGATTATCATGAGTGAAACTTCAACAAATAACCTTACTGAAATTCCTTCTGAGGAATTGAAAGAAAAAGTAATCAACGCCATTAAGCAGGTGTATGATCCAGAAATTCCAGTAGATGTGTATGAGTTGGGACTGATATATGAAATCAGTATCTACCCAGTGAACAATGTCTATATTTTGATGACATTAACCTCCCCCAACTGTCCTTCTGCTGAGTTTATACCATCAGAAATAAAGGATAAAATCCAGCAGATTCAAGGCATCAATCATGTGGAACTTGAACTTACTTTCGATCCTCCTTATTCCCAGGACATGATGTCAGAGGCTGCAAAACTTGAATTAGGCTTTCTTTAATGTTAATATTATATAAATCACAAAAATATGTATCCAGAGGATTTAATTGCTCCCATGCGTTCTGAACTTACCAATGTAGGTTTTAAAGAGTTCAAAAAAGCAGAAGAAGTTGAGAATCATATCAAAGATTATGAAGGTACGACCTTCGTTGTAATCAATTCAGTATGTGGGTGTGCAGCAGGCGCTGCCAGACCAGGTGTAAGGTATGCACTGGAAAATAGCAGTGTTAAACCGGATGTATTGGCCACAGTATTTGCAGGAAATGATGTTGAGGCTGTAGCAAAAGTACGTGAACTTCACTTGCCTTATCCACCCTCTTCTCCAGCAATGGCGATGTTCAAAAATGGGGAGCTGGTACACTTTATTGAAAGGCATCATATTGAAGGTAGAAATGCAAAAATGATCGGAGATCATTTAGTAGAAGTGTTTGAACATTTCTGCAAATAATATTAAGCCCTTCGGGGCTTTTTTTCTGCTAAAAAAATATAGTATTGTAAAAGATTAAAAACAGAATTTAATTCGGATAACACTATATTTTTTGATCCAAAAATAAGAATTACGTAACATAATTTTAAATAAACACTATAGAATAGGCTTTAGATGGAAATAATCGTAATAGGCAATTAATACTGATTAAGATACAGTTGATGTAAATAATCATGTAAAAAATACACGATTTTCCTAACTTAAAGGCCGCATTGAAAGTTAAAGGAATTAAAATAATAAACTGAAAAATAAAAATAAACTTATGTCTGAAGTTGCTAAGTTATCCTACGGAGGAAAAGATTTTGAACTCCCCATTATTGAAGGGTCCGAAAATGAGAAAGCAATTGATATTGCAAAACTAAGGGCTCAAACTGGTTTGATCACTATTGATCCTGGATTCAAAAACACGGGTTCAACGACCAGTTCTATCACATTTTTAGATGGTGAGCAAGGAATCCTTAGATATAGAGGATACAGGATTGAGGATTTGGCAGAGAAATCTTCTTTCTTGGAAGTGGCCTATTTATTAATTTATGGGGCTCTTCCCACTCAGAAAGAATATGAAAAATTCACCAGCAAGATTACCACGCATACCCTGGTACATGAAGATATCAAAAAAATTCTTGATGGATTCCCATCCAACTCCCACCCCATGGGTGTTTTATCATCTCTGATTTGTTCGCTGACTGCTTTCTATCCAGAATCCTTGGATCCAAACAGAAATGAAGAAGCTGTAAATCTTAGCATCATCAGACTTCTGGCCAAAATGCCAACATTCGCTGCTTGGGCTTATAAAAACGAAGTGGGACATCCTGTTAATTATCCTGATAACAGCCTGGATTATTGTTCAAACTTCTTAAAAATGATGTTTGCCCTACCCGCTGAAAAATATGAAGTAGATCCTGTTGTTTCTAAAGCTTTGGATCAATTGCTTATCTTACATGCTGACCATGAGCAAAACTGTTCTACATCTACTGTTCGTGTTGTAGGTTCTTCCCAAGCGAGTATCTACGCTTCTATTTCAGCAGGTATCAATGCGCTATGGGGACCCTTACACGGTGGTGCTAACCAAGCCGTAATTGAAATGTTGGAGGCCATTAAGGCTGACGGTGGTGATACCAAGAAATTCCTCAACAAAGCCAAAGATAAAGACGATCCATTCAGATTGATGGGCTTTGGTCACAGGGTGTATAAAAATTTTGATCCAAGAGCAAGAATTATCAAAAAAGCAGCAGATGATGTATTGAGTAAATTGGGTGTTGATGATCCGGTTTTGGATATAGCCAAAGAATTGGAACATGCCGCTTTGAATGACCAATACTTTGTGGACAGAAAGCTCTATCCAAATGTTGACTTCTACTCCGGTATCATTTATAGGGCACTAGGCATTCCAACTGACATGTTTACTGTTCTTTTTGCCATGGGTAGACTACCAGGCTGGATCGCCCAGTGGAAAGAAATGAGAGAAAATGGCGAACCTATCGGTAGACCTAGACAAATTTATACTGGTGAAACCGAAAGGGATTACGTGCCGATGAACAAACGGTAATTCACTTTAAATCACATCTGTAATAAGCCTCTATAATCTCTTATGGAGGCTTATTTTTTTACCCAAGTAATCTTGCTTAACACAAAGATTACTTATATTTGGAAACCAGAAACAACAAAATGAGTTTACCGATGAGCGCAACAACTTTAGATGAAGCTTTTAACTTGACAAAAAAATTCACAAGCAAACCTAGCAATGAAGATTTATTAAAACTTTACAGTTTATATAAACAAGCTACCGAAGGGGATAATCAGGAAGATCCTCCAGGTGGTTTTGACTTTGTGGCCGCAGCCAAGCACAATGCCTGGGCAAAACTACAAGGGATGGATAAGTCCGAAGCATCGGAAAAGTATGTGACGCTTGTCAATCAGCTTTCAGAAAAACACATGTAATGGTTACAATAATATTTTAGTGCGGTGCAAAATAAAGTGCCGCGCCAAAATATATTTCTTTAAATAGGGGATATTTTTTGAAATTATTCTAAACAGGACAGCATACTATTTGCTTTTCCAAATTTTTACCCATACCTTTGCGTCCGAATTAATTATTAATATTTTTCTAACCGTGGGTTTCCTTTCTGTCGCTTGACTTGGGTTACTTGTAGGGAATCATGGTGAAGAAGAAGTAAGGAAACATTTCATGGAAAAAGAATTATTATTCTCAGACCTTGGGATTTCGGCTGAAATTCTCAAGGCAGTAGAAGATATGGGCTATACCCATCCTTCTACCATTCAAGCACAATCCATTCCCTTTTTATTGGAAGGAAAAGATGTGATCGGTCAAGCACAGACTGGTACCGGTAAAACAGCGTCTTTCGCAATTCCAATCATTGATATGGTTGATGCTTCATTTAACAAACCTCAGGCTTTGATACTTTGCCCAACCAGAGAGTTGGCAGTCCAAGTCGAAGGAGAAATCGTAAAACTTTCAAAATACAAAAGAGGCATCTCCTCTACGTGTATTTATGGTGGTGAATCCATTGACCGCCAGATCAAAAGTCTTAAGAAAGGTGTTCAAATTGTAGTAGGTACTCCGGGAAGGATTATGGACCACATGGATAGGGGCACACTTAAACTTGACCATGTCAGAATCATTGTACTTGATGAGGCAGACGAAATGTTGGATATGGGATTCAGAGAGGATATTGAAAATATTCTTAGTGATTGTCCTGAAGAGAGACAGACCGTCTTCTTTTCTGCCACCATGCCTAAACCTATCATGGATTTGACCAAAAAATTTCAGGACAACCCTGAAATCGTAAAAGTCCTTAGAAAAGAATTGACTGTAGAGAACATCTCACAGGTTTACTACGAGGTTAAGCCATCTTTGAAACTTGAGTTGATGTCAAGATTGATCAATCTCAACCAGTTTCAATTGAGTGTCGTGTTCTGTAATACCAAAAGAGTCACTGATGAGGTAACTGAAGAATTGATCGCTAGAGGCATTACCGCTGAAGCGCTTCATGGTGACCTTTCACAGGCTCAAAGAACCAAGGTAATGAACAAGTTCAGAAAAGGACATGTGTCCGTATTGGTTGCTACAGACGTTGCTGCAAGAGGTATCGATGTAGACAATGTGGAAGCGGTCTTCAACTTTGATCTTCCTTTGGATGAAGAAAACTATGTACACAGAATTGGAAGGACAGGACGTGCTGGAAAGTCAGGTACTGCAATCAGCTTTGTGACAGGGAGAAAGGATATGTTCCGAATCAAAGATTTGGAAAAATTTATTAAAACCTCCATTAACAAAATGGCTCCTCCCTCAGTTGCTGACCTGATTGAATTGAAAAAAGAGCAGCTGATCAAGGATGTTTACAGGCAATTGAGCAAGGAAGAAGACAATAGCTTCTATGAAGATATGATTGGTCAAATGTTGACCGAAGGTTTGAGTATGGAACAAATCGTGTTGGGTCTTACCAAGATTCAATTGGCGGATGCTGTACATGAGATGGAAGAGCAAAACTTCAATCTTGATTTGGGAAGAGATAGAGACCGTGGATCTAGAGGGGAAAGAACCGAAAGAGTAGAAAGAAGAGGTAGAGAGCGTGGCCGTGAAAGAGACAAAGGCGCCAAAGGTGAAAGAAGAGCCCCTAGAGAAAAAGGTGTCAGAGAACCGGGAATGGCAAGATTATTCCTAAATCTAGGTAAAAAAGACAGAATCCGTCCCAATGATATTGTTGGTGCTATTGCGGGAGAAACCGGTGTGCCTGGCAGAAATATCGGCGGAATTGACATCTTTGATAATTTCTCTTTTGTAGATGTTCCGTCCAAAGATGCTGAACATGTCATTAAAGTAATGAGAAACAACACCATCAAAGGAAAATCTGTCAATATGGAGATTTCCAAAGGATAAGAAATTTTAAAATTGGTTTAATAGTTTATAAAGGTTAGTGGTTTATTAAAGCGTAGTTCCTAAGGAACTGCGCTTTTTTTATTCCCAATAAAATGTGATTTCTATGAATATTCTCTATTTTTGAATTAATCAACTGATTACAAATGCATGCAGCTTTTCTATCACGAAAATACCCAGGAAGACAATTTTTATCTTGAACAGGAAGAGTCTAAGCACCTCATTAAAGTTCTAAGAAAGCACGCAGGAGATAAGGTGAATTTTACAGATGGAAATGGCTGTCTCTTTTCTTGCACCATTTTGGAACCCAATCCAAAAAAAACAAGGATACAAATTGATCAACGTCACTTCACCCCTCCTGATGATTACTATATTCATCTGGCCATTTGCCCTACAAAGAATGTCGATCGCATGGAATGGATGGTGGAAAAAGCGACCGAAATTGGCGTTCATGAAATCACCTTTATGGTATCCGAACATTCTGAAAGGCCACACCTGAAAATGGACCGATTAGAAAAAAAAGTGATCGCAGCCTGCAAACAGAGTTTGAAAACCAGGTTCCCGAAACTGAACCCCATCAGAGGCATGCAAGAATTGGTACAGGACAAAACTTTTGATGAATATCAAAGGTTTATTGCTTATGTAGATAAGGAGAACGACAGGCACCTCTTTGAAAAAGCAGAAACGGACAGAGCCTATATTATCCTCATTGGACCAGAAGGAGATTTCTCTGACCAGGAACTACAAGTGGCATTTGACCAGCATTTCCTTCCTTGTTCCTTGGGCAAAAGCAGACTTCGCAGTGAAACTGCTGGTATCGCAGCAGTTCATACTTTACAATTAATCAACAACCTAAAACCTATATGAAATATTTATTTTCTCTTTTCATTATCTCCCAGATAGCCTTTTCTTGTCAGAACAAGGCCGAAGAAAAGTCTACAGCCGTAGGTTTAGACGGTTGGCTAGAAGGCACTACAGAAGAGAAACTTGACGAAGTGGCCCATCAGTTAGGTGGTTTTAGCCGTACCATGGTAGAAGTAGGCTACCGCTATTCTGAACTTTACTGGGCTGCTATGGATGAAAACTGGGGATATGCAGACCATCAAATTGAACATATCATTGAAGCTATGGAAGATGGTCTGAAAAGAAGGCCATTGAGAGCTGCATCAGCAGAGGGATTCATGAAAGAGACCCTACCTTATATGGAATCCCTTATCGAGAAAGAAGATAAAGAGGAGTTCTTAAAAGGATTTCAGATGTTTACTTCGGCATGCAATGCCTGTCATGCCAAAGAAGGCGAGTCTGCCATTATGATTCAGGCACCGCTTAACAGAACTTCACCTGTTAGGTTTTAATGGGAAAACCAGAGAATTAAAAACGGCAAGCCATTTGTAAAAAAGGCTTTCTGTACCATAAAATATCTACTACTTTTGGGGGAAATCAAAACAAAAATTCTGGCGCAGCAGAGAATGGATTCTGAGGAAAAAACAGAAACAATAGAGAAGGAAAGTCCACAAGCCAACAGTGGACTTACAATTATTCTTAAAACAGACGAAGACGATCATAGAGCCGTGTATCTGTCCGGAAATTTTAATGACTGGGCTACACAGGACAAACGCTTCATGCTGCGCCCAGTAAAAAAAGGAGAATACAGCTTCACCTTTCCCGATGGTTTTGAATATCCTGAGACTCTTGCGTATAAATTCACTAAGGGAGATTGGTCAGAAGTGGAAATAGACCGGTATGGCAACAAAACGCCTAACCGTTACTGCTCCAAAACTTCAGGAATTCAACATGAACATGTTCCCAGATGGAGAAAAAACTGGTTGCCATACAGACCCAGTCAGCTCCCCCAGGTGCACCTGATTTCCGAAGAGTTTGAAATCCCCCAACTTAACAAAAAAAGAAAAATCTGGGCATTACTTCCCCATGATTACGATAGCTCAGATGAACATTACCCTGTTCTCTATCTTCAGGATGCCCAAAACCTCTTCAATGAAAACGCCCCTTTTGGCAACTGGCAGATTGATAAAAAACTTGCGGTCATGTCCGACTACGGCATCGGGAAGATTATCATAATCGCCATAGAGCATGCAGAAAAAGAAAGGGTTTTGGAATATAATGTTGGGAAAACTTTACTGGGAGAGGGACAGGGCAAAAAGTATATCCGTTTTGTAACTGATACACTCAAACCTTTTGTGGATAAAAATTTCAGGACCAAACCTGAAAGAGAATTCACGGGAATAGGTGGGAGTTCTATGGGAGGGCTGGTGAGCATTTTCAGTGGTCTGATGTATCCTGAAGTGTATGGTAAGCTCATGATTTTCTCTCCTTCCCTTTGGGTCATCCCAAAAATCAAATTCTCTTTTTTGGATATTTTTGAACCCATGGATACCAAAATCTATCTATATGCAGGTGGAGATGAAAGTGAAACCATGATCAAGCATGTTAAAAAATTCAAGAAGAGGTTGTTGAAAAAGAACTCCTCCAAAGAAAACATAAAAGTCAATCTCAGCATCAATATGGAAGGCAAGCATAGCGAAACTTACTGGAGTGATGAGTTTCCAAAGGCCATAGAATGGCTGTTCTTCAGCGATCGTGAAGGGAAAGTTTAATTAATATTGGCTAATTAAATCAGATATACAACCCTCCAACTTCCGACAAGACAAGAATTCCCAAAAACACAAAATCCACTAAATTTAGTGGATTTTGTGTTTTTGGGAAATAATAAGGCAATTAATACCTATAATATTCTGGCTTAAATGGCCCTTCAACCTTAACCCCAATGTATTCTGCTTGATCAGCAGTTAAAGTATCCAACTCAACACCTAATTTGGATAAATGCAAAGCTGCTACTTTTTCATCCAAATGCTTAGGCAACACATAAACCCCTGGCTCATAATTACCGGTGTTGGTCCACAATTCAATTTGGGCTAAGGTCTGATTGGAAAAAGAATTGGACATCACAAATGAAGGATGTCCTGTAGCACAACCTAAGTTCACCAATCTACCTTCTGCCAATACGATAATTTGTTTACCTTCAATGGTATAGAGATCTACCTGTGGTTTGATCACATCTTTTGTATGTCCATAATTTTTGTTGAGCCAAGCCATGTCAATCTCATTATCAAAATGTCCAATGTTACATACAATGGCTTTGTCCTTCATTGCCCTAAAATGAACCTCAGAAATGATGTCCTTATTTCCTGTAGCAGTAACTACAATATCAGCCTCTTTCACAGCATCTACCATTTTCTTTACTGCAAAACCATCCATTGCTGCCTGAAGTGCGCAGATAGGGTCTATTTCTGTAACAATCACCCTGGCACCCGCTCCCCTCAAAGAAGCCGCAGAACCTTTACCTACATCGCCATAACCTGCCACCACAGCTACTTTACCGGCCATCATCACATCAGTTGCCCTTCTGATGGCATCTACCAGTGACTCCTTACAACCATATTTATTATCAAATTTTGATTTCGTTACAGAATCATTGACATTGATGGCAGGCATAGGCAAGGTGCCTTTTTTCATCCTTTCATATAACCTGTGAACTCCTGTGGTAGTTTCCTCTGATAGGCCTTTGATACCGGAAACCAATTCTGGATAATTATCCAAAACCATATTGGTCAGGTCTCCCCCATCATCCAAAATCATATTCAAAGGCTTTCTTTCCTCTCCAAAGAAAATTGTTTGTTCTATGCACCAATCAAACTCTTCCGCAGTCATTCCTTTCCAAGCATATACCGAAATTCCGGCGGCAGCAATTGCGGCGGCAGCATGATCTTGAGTAGAAAAAATATTACATGAAGACCAAGTTACCTCAGCGCCCAGAGCCACTAGTGTTTCAATCAAAACAGCAGTTTGGATGGTCATGTGAAGACAACCGGCAATCCTTGCTCCTTTCAAAGGTTGAGAAGGCCCATATTCCTCCCTGATGGCCATTAGGCCTGGCATTTCAGCCTCTGCCAATGTAATTTCCTTCCTTCCCCACTCTGCCAGGGAAATATCCTTCACCTTATACTGGATGAATTTGTCAGATTTAATTTCAGACATATTTTAAAATAATTAATGAATTGATTTTCAATTTAGAAGATACAAATTTAGGGGTTTTGGGCCACAAAATAAAATTCTGAGCTCAAAGGTATCTAACCTCTTTAAAAGCATAATGGTTATGTGAACCATCTGTTTTTTCTATGATCAATTTACCGGCCTCACCGATGCCTATGATTTTACCCTGAAAATCAGCACCATCATTGAAAAGCCCTAATGTACCGAAGCGAAACATGTTTTCCATATAAAGTTCTCTTAGCCGCCTTCTTTGTCCCTTTTTAAGGAAAATGTAATACTGTTCGATTTTTTGAATCAATAACCTGAAGATTTCCCATTTATCCCATTCTCTTCCCGTGAGGTCCGACATTGAAGTGGAGGAAGGCAAAGCCAACATTTGTTGATTGATATTGAGCCCTATTCCAACAATGGCATGTTCAATCCCCTTTTGATTAAGGATATTTTCAATCAAGATCCCACCTATTTTCCCACAAACCTCATGCATAATGTCATTGGGCCACTTCACCTTAATACCTGTCACATAACCAGATAAAGTTTCTGCGACAGCCAAGGAAACAGCAATATTAAGCTCAAACTGCTCTGAAGGGTCTAAAAAGAAAGGGCTCAAAACCAAAGAAAAAGTTAAATTCTTACCTGGTTCGGACCACCACCTGTTCCCCCGCTGCCCCCTACCCTTGGTCTGTGCATCAGTGATGATGATACTTCCCTCTGCCAACTCCTTTCTCTTGATTTTTTCCAAGGCAAGGTCATTGGTAGAATGACACTCTGTCAGGAAATGAATATCTTTTCCAAGAAAAACAGTATTGGCAAGGATTTTATACATTCTTTTGTTAGTTAATTTGTAAGGCAATCAGGATATTTAGTGCCTGTTTACATAAGTCGTACCAACCTAAAAACAAAAGTAGTATATATTAGCATGACAGCAGAAGAGCTGAGTAAAGTTATTGTCAAAGGAATGGAAGAAAAAAAAGCTTCCGACATTGTAGTGATGGATCTAAGAGGAGTCAAAAACGCTTTCACGGATTTTTTTGTTATCTGTTCTGGGAATTCGGATACGCAGATAGAAGCGATCTATGATGCTGTGGAAGAAGAGGTGATCAAATCACATCAGGAAAAACCTTTCAGAAGTGAGGGAAAAAACAACAAACAATGGATTCTTATGGATTATGTGAATGTTGTCGCACATATTTTCCTTAAGGATAGAAGAAGCTTTTACGGGCTGGAAGAATTATGGGGAGATGCAAAAATTACAAGAATCGGGTCTTGAAAGTTTTGAACTTTCAATAGCCAAAATCGTTTTAAATGAGTTCAAGTCACTATAGTATACAAGAATGAGCGAGAAGAATAAAAATAAGAACTTCATTCCAAAGACGCCTCAAAAACCTAATTTTCAGCTATGGCTGATCATTACGGCGGTGATAGTTCTGATCGGTATTACTTTTTTTAACCAAAGGAATACCGTCGTTGATGTCACTTTGAAGCGTTTTGAGGATATGTACCTTGCCAATGATGTGGCAAAAGTGGTGGTTATTTACAACCAAAACATGGTTGAAGTGACCCTCAAACCGGAATCTTTGCAAAACACAAAATATAAAGAGGAACTTGAGGCAAACAGTCCTTTTTTCACCCCAACTGGACCACACTATCAAGTGAGGATTGCCTCGGTTGATAAGTTTATTGAAGACTTCCAGAAACTTGAAGCTTCCAAGCCAGTAGACCAAAGAATAGGTTACACTGCCAAAACACAGGAGTCCTGGATGAACTGGTTTTCCAGTTTTGGATTCTTGATCTTGCTTTTCCTCCTTTTCTGGATCATGATGAGAAGAATGGCTGGACCAAGTGGACCTGGCGGACAAATTTTCAATGTGGGTAAATCAAGGGCACAATTATTTGACGCCGAAAATAAAGTCAAAATCACTTTTGACAATGTGGCAGGCCTTGATGAAGCCAAAGAAGAAATTCAGGAAATTGTTGAATTCCTGAAAAATCCGTCAAAATTTACTAAACTCGGTGGTAAAATCCCTAAGGGAGCACTTTTGGTAGGCCCTCCGGGAACTGGTAAAACTTTGCTTGCGAAAGCCGTCGCTGGTGAAGCAGGTGTGCCTTTCTTTACTTTATCGGGTTCAGACTTCGTAGAAATGTTTGTGGGTGTAGGAGCCGCAAGGGTTAGAGATCTATTCAAACAAGCAAAAGAGAAAGCCCCTTGTATCATCTTTATTGACGAAATCGATGCTATTGGTAGATCAAGAGGAAAAGGGCAAATGCCAGGCTCCAATGATGAGAGGGAGAACACCCTGAACTCCTTATTGGTTGAAATGGATGGGTTTGGGACAGATTCCGGTGTAATCGTATTAGCTGCAACTAACAGACCTGACGTGTTGGACTCTGCCCTTCTTAGACCAGGAAGATTTGATAGACAGATCAGTATAGACAAGCCGGATATTCTCGGAAGAGAAGCAATTTTCAAAGTACATTTAAAGCCTATCAAAATTTCGGAGGATGTGGATGCCAAAAAACTGGCAGCGCAGACACCTGGTTTTGCTGGTGCAGAAATAGCGAACGTATGCAACGAAGCTGCCTTGATTGCTGCCAGAAGAAACAAATCAGCTGTGGACATGCAGGATTTCCAAGATGCTGTAGACAGGGTAATTGGAGGTTTGGAAAAGAAAAATAAAATCATTTCCCCTGAAGAAAAGCAAATCGTGGCCTATCATGAAGCAGGGCATGCTGTCGCAGGTTGGTTTTTAGAACATGCAGATCCTTTGGTGAAAGTAAGTATAGTACCAAGGGGGGTAGCTGCTTTGGGTTATGCGCAGTATTTGCCAAAAGAACAGTTTTTGTATCAGACAGAGCAATTGATAGATGAAATGTGCATGACTTTGGGCGGTAGGGCTGCCGAGGAAATCATATTCGGGAAAATATCCACCGGAGCTTTGAGTGACCTGGAAAGGGTTACTAAAATGGCTTATTCAATGGTTTCGGTATATGGTATGAACGATAAAATCGGAAATGTGTCTTTTTATGACAGCAAATCCAATGATTACAGAATGACAAAGCCTTACTCTGAAACTACAGCCGAAACCATTGATGAAGAAGTAAGGAAATTGATATCCTCTGCTTACGAGAGGACCAAAGAGCTTCTTCAAAAGAAAAAACAAGAGCTGGAAACTTTAGCAAAGGAATTGTTGGAAAAAGAGATCTTATTCCAAACTGACCTTGAAAAATTGATTGGAAAGCGTCCGTTTGCTAAAGAAACAACCTATGAAGCCTTTACCAAAAAGGTGGATGAGAAAGAAAAAGCTCAGAAAAAGGCATCAAATTCGGTGAAAGAGGTTGATGATTTGCCAAAAGAAGACGACACCGAACAACCCCAGCAAATAGAGGAGAATAAGGGGTAATTCTATTAAACTCATGAGGTAACCTCCCAAAACGGGAGGTTACTTTTTTTATGTATTAAAAGTTACCTAAATTCGGCGTCGAATTCAGACAAAGGCATGAACATACCCCTTCACAATAAAAAAGTTTTTTTTGCATCTGATTTCCATTTGGGAACACCCGACGAGGCCAGCAGTAAGCTTAGGGAAAAGAAGATTATTGATTGGCTGAACAGCATCGAGAATGAGGCAGCTGCCATATTTCTTGTTGGTGATATTTTTGATTTCTGGTTTGAATATGACAAAGTAATCCCTAAAGGCTTTGTACGCTTTCTAGGGAAAATTGCAGATTTAAGGGAGAAAAACATTCCTATTTTTTTCTTTACAGGCAACCATGACCTTTGGATGAATGATTATTTCACACAAGAACTTGAAATCCCAATACACCATCATCCAATAGAAATCAGTATAGAAAATAAAAAATTCCTTATAGGCCATGGGGATGGTTTGGGACCTGGAGATCAACAATACAAGGTTTTAAAAAAAATATTCACCAACCCAATTTGCCAATGGCTATTTAAGTGGATACATCCTGACCTAGGAGTACGGCTGGCGCATAGATGGTCAAAAAACAGCCGGATTGCCAACGTGAAAAAAAAGGAGCATGAATTTAAGGGGGAAGATGAATGGTTATGGACTTACTGCAAAGAACTTATCCAGAAAAAACATTTCGATTATTTTATCTTTGGACATAGACATTTGGCCCTTGACCTGCCAGTCGGGGAAAAATCCAGGTATTTTAATCTTGGTGAATGGGTGAATCAATGCACCTATGGTGTTTTTGATGGCAATGAATTTGAGCTAAAGAAATTCCAGTGATAAAAAAAGCCTTATCCATCCTATTCTTCTTGTCCCTATTTACCGGGCTGAAGGCCCAAAACGAATGGGGCAGCCCCATTGTCATAAATTTTCCAAAACTCAGCCAACTTTCATTGGATAACCAAGGATTTATCTTCGTGGCAGACACTGAGGGAAATATCTATCAATTTGACAGACAAGGAAAGGAAATCAACAATTTCTCTCCCCATCGACAAGGGGCCATTTCACATCTTGAAGCCTCTTGGACAGTAAATATTTTCACTTTTTCACAAGACCTACAGGAATATCGAATTTTGGACAGATTCATTATTCCTATCTCTGAAAACCGTATCCCATTAAACCATTTCAATGTGGTGAAAATAGCTACCCTTGGAAATAACAACATAATTTGGGCTTATGATGAAACAGATCTTTCCTTAAAGCAATGGGATTACAGAAGAAACAGGATTTTTCAAAATCAACCGCTTAATTTGATCTTGGAACGCTCTACTTTTGCCATCACAGATTTGAGAGAATTTCAAAATCTTCTGTTTTTAAATATTGAGGATGAAGGGCTGTACATTCTTGACAATCAGGCCAACTTCATCAAGCATATCCCACAAAACATCGAACAGCGGCTAGCATTCTTCAAAAACAACATTTTATTTACAGAAAATAACGAGATGGTGCTATTGGATTTTCAAACGGGCAGATACCAGCGCTATGAGATTCCTGAAAATTTATCCGGTTACCAGGTGATGATGAATCAACATCAGGTGATTTTTTTCAATGATAACAATGTATTGCTTTATGCCAAAAATCAGACGCCACTCCATGACCTGTAATAAAAAACCCTGAGAGACTCAGGGTTTTTTCTTTGAAAGAAATACCAATTAGGCAATCTCTACCAAAGTGATATCAAAAATCAAATCTTTGCCTGCCAAAGGATGATTGGCATCCAAGGTGATTTTTTCCTCATCTACATGGGCAACCTTCACCGGAACAGGTTGGCCTGCCTGGTTTTGCAAGGATAACTCCATACCCAATTCAGGCTTAATATGAGGAGGAACTTGATTCAAAGGGATATCAAGCATCATATCCTCTCTTTTTTCACCATAAGCTTCTAAACAGGGAATAGTGACACTTTTTTCATCTCCTACGGACATACCCTGGACTGCTGCATCGAAACCTTTGATCATATTGCCATCACCAAGAGTAAACTGAAGCGGTTCGCGATTAGCAGAGCTATCAAAGACGGTACCATCTTGCAGTCTTCCGGTGTAATGAACTTTCACAGAATTTCCTTTACTTGCTACTGACATAATGAATTGTTTTTGAATTAATAAAGTATCAAAGGTAATAATTTTAAAACCCGATTAAAAGCCTACTTGGGTTCATTACTTACACTGTCCGATTTTTAAGCAAAATCGTTCATTTATGAACAATTGTTTTTGTATATTGTGTTAAATATGGCTCAAAAGCCTCATTTTAACTCTGGCACTATTTTGTCAGGTAGTTGGGTAAAACCTAATCATCATGGAAAATCAGCAATTGGGAAAAATATTAATTATTGATGACAATGAGGACTTATTGTTCGCTGCAAAAATGCTCTTAAAAAAGTATGCAAAAGAAGTCACCATTGAAAAAGACCCTAGGAGAATCCCCTTTTTGGTCAATAATAATAGCTATGATGTAATTCTTTTGGATATGAATTTTACAGAGGATACTACCTCTGGAAAAGAGGGTTTTCACTGGTTAAAGCAAATCAAGGAAATTGATCCCAAAGCTGTTGTCATATTGATAACAGCCTTTGGAGATGTAGAAATGGCTGTAAAAGCATTGAAAGAGGGAGCGACAGATTTTATCCTGAAACCTTGGCAAAACGAAAAACTGATAGCAACACTTACAGCGGCAAGTCGGCTTAAAGAAAGCTATGATACCGTTGACAAACTTTCCAAAAAACAAAAGCAGTTACAATCAGATGCTAAGAAACCCTACGCGGATATCATTGGTAGCAGTGCTGCTATGAAGAATATTTTTTCCATAATCGATAAAGTAGCCCAAACTGATGCCAATGTCCTTATTCTGGGAGAAAATGGAACTGGAAAAGAACTGATTGCCAGGGCCATTCATGACCGCTCCCTAAGGAAAGATGAGATTTTTGTGGGTGTAGATATGGGAGCCATTACGGAGACCTTATTTGAAAGTGAATTGTTTGGTCATAAGCGCGGCGCATTTACAGACGCAAAGGATGACCGGGCAGGAAGATTTGAAATCGCCGATAAAGGAACTCTTTTTCTGGATGAGATAGGAAACTTGAGCATGCCTCTTCAATCCAAATTACTCACCGTTCTTCAAAAAAGAGAAGTGACACGAATCGGCACCAACAAACCTATACCTGTTGACATCCGATTGATTTGTGCTACCAATATGCCGGTTCATGATATGGTCATGGAAAATACATTCCGACAGGATTTATTGTACAGGATCAATACTGTGGAAATCTTCCTTCCACCCTTAAGAGAACGGCATGATGACATCCCATTATTAGCAGAGCATTTCTTGAAAATCTACAGCCAGAAATACAGAAAAAACTTCCATGGCTTTACGAGCGCTGCCATGCAATTGCTACAGCGCTATAGTTGGCCAGGAAATATTCGGGAGTTGCAACATGCCATTGAAAGGGCTATCATTATGGCTGATGGAGATGAATTGGATAGCAGGGATTTCTTCTTTCTATCAGCAAAACCGGTAACGGATAAAATTGCTACACCAGCTACATTCAATTTGGATGAGGTAGAAAAAACCACCATTCAAAGGGTAATCGATAAAAACGGAGGCAATATTTCAAAAGCTGCCAAAGAACTGGGGCTGACACGTGCCTCACTATACAGGAGGTTAGAAAAGTATGGATTATAAAGTTGGTCTTCTTGGGAGAATTGCCTTGCTGGCAATCTCAATTTTTTTACTATCAAACTTTATCCTAAATGGTTCAGGGGTATTCATCATATCCCTGTTCATCATTTTGGTCTTGGCCCAATTTATTCTATTGGTCCGCTATTCTGAAAGTTCTTTTAAAAAGGTGCGTCAATTCCTGGACAATATCAAACAGGACAATTACAACAATGTCTACCCTGTGAAATTTGATGGGACGGATACTGACGACTTGCACATAGAATTCAATGCCATTTTGGCCAAACTTCAGGAGGATCAAGCCGAAAAAGAAGCCAATTACCAATATTTCCGCTCTGTTTTCCAACACCTCAGTATTGGATTGATCACCTTTGATGAAGAAGGAAGAATTCAGATTGTTAATACTGCAGCCAAGCGCATGCTGAACATCCAATTTCTAGCCAATATCCATGAGATAGAAAAAATCAACAAAGAATTGCACCATGCCATTCATCACCTCCGTACTGGAGGAAGTGAACTGATCAAAATTGCCCATCCGGATGGTATCATGCAGTTATCCGTTTATGTGATCGAATTGGTGTTGAGAGACAGCAAATTCAAATTGGTCTCTCTCCAAAATATCCAAAGTGAATTGGAAGAAAAAGAAATGGAAGCTTGGCAAAACCTGGTTAGGGTTCTTACCCATGAAATCATGAACAGCATTGCTCCCATCTCTTCCTTGGCGGCAACAGTCCGGGGTGATATGGAACACAAAATTGACCAGCATTCGGAAGTTTCACCACAAGACCTCGAAGATTATCTACTGGCATTGGCGACCATTGAAAAACGAAGTGAGGGCATGATTAACTTTGTGAGTGACTTCCGAAGCTTGGCACATATCCCTACTCCAAAATTCCAAACCATACAGCTCAAAAAACTTTTTGAGCAATTGTCAACCTTGCTCCAGCACCAGTTTGACAACCACCAGATTATTTTTAAAACCAAGATTGAACCGGACGAGCTGATCTTATTTGGAGATGCCAATTTGATTGAACAGGTCCTGATTAACCTCATTCAAAATGCCATCCATGCAGTGGAAGAAGCAGTAATGAGGGTGATTTCTCTGGAAGCTTTTATTGATGAGGCAGGGAAAATCATCATTGAAGTAACTGACAGTGGGAAAGGCATTGAAGAAGAAGCACTATCTAAAATTTTCATCCCTTTTTTCACCACCAAAAAAACAGGGTCAGGAATTGGTCTAAGCCTTTCCAAACAGATTATGCGTCGTCACAAAGGAAACATTCAGGTACGATCCAAATTGGGACAAGGAACCACCTTTAAACTGATCTTCAATGCTTAATCCACTTTAGTGTGAAAAAGAAAAACAAATAGTAGGATTACCTGGATTTTGAAAAAATAAAACTGGGGCCATCACAAGCAGCCCAGGAGGTATTGATCAATTGATTAGACCTGGTGATAAAAAGAAATTCAACATTACTTTCCCCACAATTGGCAATCATACCCAAGTTAGTGTCAAATTCAAGCCTTAATTCATATAACAGTTCTTCATCAAATGAACTGGTCTGAATAATTTCGTAAGTACCTAGCGCTTGAACAGGAACTTCCAACTTTCTCCCCATGCCATTGGGCCGGTTTGAAAATTTGATGAATGAACCATCATAATTGAAAATATATTTTTCATCAAAATCAATCAAAGTTCCATCAGAACTTGTGTTGGCCAATCCAGAAACAATCTGCTTCAAGGTCCAATACCCTGTTACAGTGAACTCCGGTTCTTTGTCATCCTGATTGCAGGAGGCAAAAACTATGAGCAACAAAAAAAGAAAAGGAAACAGTCTTTTCATGATGTAATACTTTCTTGATTCTCAACGCCAAAGGATAAAATTTGTTTGAATTGGCGCAATCAATCTACAACATAATCCCCTAATTTCATATTAGCTTGGATTTTTTCCTTTAATTTTTCATACACTGAACAGGTATTTTAATATTCAATTAACAATATTTTCACAATCAGCCACTTATGTATTAAAAACTTAGCCAAAGGATAACAACGTTTTCATCATAACTTGAAATAAGGAATCTAACTTGCAAGCAAAACTAGAAGATATTGAAAACCCAATTTAAGACCATTGTGATTTCTGATGTACATTTAGGTACAAAGGGATCAAAAGCCAAGGAGGTTGCAAGGTTTCTAAAACAATACAGTTGTGAAAATCTTATCCTCAACGGAGACATCATTGATGGATGGCAATTGAAAAAATCAGGCGCTTGGAAAAGAAAACATACCCGGTTTTTTAATAGGATTCTGAAAATGATCGAACAGGAGAATACCAAAGTATTCTACCTCAGGGGCAACCATGATGACTTTTTAGACCAAATTCTTCCATTGCAAATTGGTAATTTGTCCATACAAAATGATATGATTTACGAAAGCTGTGGTAAGAGGTATTTCATCACACATGGTGATGTTTTTGATAGTGTAACCACCAATTTCAGGTGGATCGCATATTTGGGAGATGTGGGATATACCTTTTTATTGTGGTTAAACAGGCAGGTGAATTATCAGAGAAGGAGAAGAGGCTTGCCCTATTTCTCCCTGTCACAATACGTCAAAGGTAAAGTGAAATCAGCGGTTTCCTATATTGACCAATATGAAGAGGAGCTTTCCAGAATGGCCAGATCCAAAAACTGCGATGGGATCATTTGTGGACATATCCATAAAGCCGAAAATCGAATCATAGATGGTATAAGTTATATGAACTCTGGGGATTGGGTAGAAAGTATGAGTGCTTTAGCAGAAGATCATGAGGGCAATTGGCAATTGATTTATTATAATGAAATTGATTTCAAGCGAGTTCAAGATGAAAAAATCATCAGTTTACCGGAAAATGATTTAAAGATGGTAGCCTTCCAGAAATTTGCCGGGAATTTCTTTCCCAACAACTCATTGCTCAAATGAAATTCCTTTTTATCGTTCAGGGTGAAGGTCGTGGCCACATGACCCAAGCCATTTCGATGTCCCAATATTTAGATAAATCCGGTCATGATGTAGTGGCCGTTTGCATAGGAAAGAGCAGCAGAAGGAAAATCCCTGAATTTGTATTTAGCAGTTTTCCATGTCCTGTCCTGACTTTTGACAGCCCCAATTTTGTTACAGACCAAAAGGGGAAAGAAATTCGTCTTTTCCAGACCATTATTCAGAACCTGGCTAAAGCTACCGTTTATGGAAAAAGTTTGGAGACCATAGACCAATTAGTAAAAAAACATCAACCAGATGTTATTCTGAATTTTTATGACCTGCTTGGAGGAATTTATAATTTGCTTTACCGACCAAAGTCTAAATTCTGGGTAATCGGCCATCAATACCTTATTGGACATCAGGACTTTCCTTTTGCAAAAGGACAAGCGCTACAGAAGTTACTTTTCATCTGGAACACAAAATTAACAGCCTTAGGGGCAGAAAAGGAACTGGCACTTTCTTTAAGGCCCATGGAAGCCCCCAAAAGAAAAAAACTTAAAGTACTCCCTCCTCTCCTAAGAAAAGCAATCAAAAGCCTTCATCCAACTTCAGGAAATTACTTTCTTTCCTATGTAGTAAATCCTGGATATGGAGAAGAAATCATCGCTTTTGCAAAAGCTCATCCACAAATCCAGATCGTTGCTTTTTGGGATAAAAAAGATGCGCCAGAAATATTCTCACCAACTCCAAACCTTACATTTCATCAAGTAAATGATTCGCTTTTTCTGGAAAAAATGGCCGGCTGCAAAGGATTGCTATGTACTGCAGGCTTTGAATCTATCTGTGAAGCCTTCTACCTGGGCAAGCCTGTAATGGTTGTACCTGTAAAAGGACAATATGAACA
>Ga0213835_100266_pt1 | contig 58966 bp, 48 predicted proteins | sample SWPATP01_FD_160576 | JGI IMG/M metagenome (GOLD analysis project Ga0213835, IMG submission 160576) | Coastal seawater microbial communities from Marineland, Florida, United States - SWPA TP0 #1 | ecosystem: Environmental > Aquatic > Marine > Coastal | place: USA: Florida | collected 2016-08-05
GGTCAGCGTGGTCTTGCCGTGGTCAACGTGTCCGATGGTACCGACGTTGACGTGCGGCTTGGTCCGCTCGAATTTACCTTTTGCCATTTGAGACTCCTAACGATATTTTGAGAATTACCAGGCACACATGACGGACGAGTACAGCGCACTGCCGCTTTAAGAATTCTGGTGCCCTTTACGTGGATTGAACACGTGGCCTCTCCCTTACCAAGGGAGTGCTCTACCACTGAGCTAAAAGGGCTGATGTTTGCGCCGCACAGCTTGCGACACAATTTACTGGAGCGGGTGAAGGGAATCGAACCCTCGTCGTAAGCTTGGAAGGCTTCTGCTCTACCATTGAGCTACACCCGCGAGGTACAACTTCAATTCGTCTTCACGACTTCTTCATTTTGGTGGTGGGGGCTGGATTCGAACCAGCGTACTCAGAGAGAGCAGATTTACAGTCTGCCGCCTTTAACCACTCGGCCACCCCACCGCGAAGAACCGCAGAGTATGAAGCAAGCTCAACATGCTGTCAACTATTTTTGCCTTTACTACCAACCTGGCTCAAATAGCAGCGTTGCTTCGGGGCGTGATTGTAACCGTAGGGTGGCGGAATCTGCAAGGGTCTTTTTTATACATCTTGCGCGCCGCTCTGCCGCCCGCTGCGGTACTGTATGCCTCAGGCATGTAAATACTCCCGCACATGGACAACAAGGCGCCCTGGTACCCACGTTGGAGCTGGCCGCAGATCCTGGTTGCCAGCCTGTCGATCATCGCGGTCTACCTTGCCATGCGCGTGCTGAACAACTGGCTGGCGCTGCCGGCCGGTTACGCCCTGCCGCTGTTCCCGCCGGCCGGGGTCGGCCTGGCGCTGGCCACGGCCGGCGGCATGCGCGTGCTACCCGCGGTCGCCATCGGCGCCGGGCTGGCCGCCCTCCCCCTGCACTACAACAATCCCGCCCTGTCGCAGGCCGGCGTACTGTTGGCAACCTGCGCCGCCATGCTCGGCTCGACGCTGCAGGCCTGGCTCGGCGCCAGCCAGTTCCGGCGCCGCATGCGCCCGGCGATCGACTCCGGGCACGACGTGATGGTGTTCTTCCTGCTCACCCCGGTCATCTGCCTGACCAGCGCCAGCGTGTCGGTGCCGACCCTGTACGCGCTCGACGCCTTCGAGGAAGTGGCCCAGCTGCGCTTCTGGTTCGCCTGGTGGGCCGGCGACACCCTGGGCGTGCTGCTGGCGGCGCCGCTGTGCTGGATCATCTGCGGCTCGCCGCGCCGCCTGTGGCGCCGGCGCGCCTGGCTGGTCACCGTGCCGCTGTTGCTGGCCAGCGCCGCCGTGGTCACCATCTACCGCCTGGCGCAGGGCTGGGAACACGAGCAGCACCTGCAGCCCTACCGCCTGAAAGCCCAGCAGACGGCGGACGTGCTGCAGGCCGAGTTCAACGAGCACGTGCGCTTCGTCGGCACCTTCGCCGGCACCCTGGCGGACACCGAACATATCCTGGCGCGCGACAAGTTCCTGCGCATCGCCGGCGGCTATGCCGACGGCCGTCCCGAGATCCAGGGCATCAACTGGGCGGTGCCGGTGCTCCAGAGCGAGCGTGCCGGCTTCGAGGACTGGGCGCGGCGCACCGTCGACACCACCTTCGGCGGCGTGGCCGACATGGACGAAGCGCGGCGCCTGGTGCCGGCCGGCGCGCGCGAGCGCTACCTGCCGGTGCTCTACGTGTGGCCGGAGACGAACAACTGGGTGCGCGGGATCGATTTCCTGGCCGCGCCGGGCCGCGCCGGCGTGGCAGCCAAGGCCCTGGCGGTGCGCACGCCGGTCGCCTCCGAACCCTTCCCGCTGCTGACGGCGCCCGAACTGGGCATCAGCCTGCTGCGCGCGGTGGGCGAGAGCGGCGCGCCGCCGGCCGGGGTGCTGGTCTTCGTGCTCAACGCCGAGCGCCTGCTGGCGCGGGCAATCGCGCGGTCCGGCTTCGATGGCATGCGCGCGGCCATGGTCGACGTCACCGACGGGACGGCACTGCCGGTGGCCGGCGCGCTGGGCCAGCCGCAGCGCGACGATTACCGGGTGGGGCTGGCGTTTGCGGGCCGCAGCTACCAGCTCAGCTTCAGGCCGACGACCGACTACATGGAGTCCGAAACGGGCGCGGCCAGCTGGAGCGTGTTGTCGGCCGGCCTGCTCCTGACGGGCATGCTGGGCGCGCTGATGCTGCTCATCAGCGGCGAGCGCGCCGTGATCGAGGAGCAGGTCGCCGACCGCACGGCGCGCCTGCGCGACCGCGAAGCGCGGCTCGAGGCGATTCTCGACAACGCCGCCGACGCCATCGTCACGGTCGACGCCGGCGGCTTCCTGGTCTCGGCCAACGCCGCCACCGCGCGCCTGTTCGGCTATTCGGCGCAGCACCTGGACGGCTTGTACTTCGGCGCGCTCGTGCCCAAGGGCGCCACCGGCGTCGACGGCGACGCCGGCGCCGAACTGGCGCGCCTGGCCACGGCGGCGCCCGAGGATTGCGTGCTCGAAGGGCGGAATGCGCAGGGCGAGGCGGTGCCGCTGTCGATCTCGGTGGCGCCGGTGCTGATGGGCCGCGAAGCCTTCTTCGTCTGCATCCTGCGCGACCTGACCGAGCAGCAGCGCTCGCAGGAGCGCATCTACCGCCTGGCCCACCACGACCCGCTCACCGGGTTGGAAAACCGCTTCGCCCTGAATGCGCGCCTCGAGCAGCAGCTGGCCCTGGCGCGGCGTCACAACGAGCCGGCGGCGGTCCTGTTCATCGACCTCGATCACTTCAAGAAGATCAACGATTCGCTGGGCCACGCCGCCGGCGACAAGCTGCTGGTCGGCGCGGCCGAACGCATGAAGGATTTACTGCGCGAGGTCGACACGCTGGCGCGCCTGGGCGGCGACGAATTCATCATCGTGCTGGCCGGCCCGCTCACGCCCGACAGCGTGACCAGCGTCGCGGTGCGCGTGGTCGAATCGCTGTCGCAGCCGTATCAACTCAACGGCTCCACCGCCCACAGCGGCTGCAGCGTCGGCGTGGCCTTGTTCCCGAACGACGGCGAGGACGCCGAGACCCTGATCCGGCATGCCGACATGGCCATGTACGCGGCCAAGCACGAAGGCCGCGGCAATTTCCAGTTCTTCTCGCCCGAGATGAACGCCGCCACCCACGAGCACCTGCTGCTGGAGAACCGGATGTGGGGCGCGCTGCACGCGGAAGGCTTCGAGCTGTATTTGCAGGCGCAAGTGGAGCTCGAGACGGGACGCGTGATCGGCGCCGAAGTGCTGCTGCGCTGGAACGACCAGGAACTGGGCAGCGTCGAGCCGAGCCGCTTCATTCCGGTGGCCGAGGAAAGCGGGATGATCGTGCCGCTGGGCGACTGGGTGCTGGGCCAGACCATGGCCTTGCTGGCCCAGTGGCAGCGCGAGGGACTGGAAGACTTGCGGCTGGCCGTGAACCTGTCGGCGCGCCAGTTCTCGGGCGGCACCCTGCTCTCGCGCCTGGACGAGCTGGTGGCCCAGCACGGGATCGATCCCTCGCTGATGGAACTCGAAATCACGGAAACGGCCGCGATGCGCGATCCGGAAGCGACCCGCATGCTGCTGCGCCAGCTGCGCCTGCGCGGCTTCAAGCTGGCGATCGACGACTTCGGCACCGGCTATTCGTCGCTGTCGTATCTCAAGTTGTTCGCGATCGACCGCATCAAGATCGACCGCGGCTTCGTCAAGGACATCGAGCACAATCCGAACGATGCGGTGATCGTCGCCGCCACCATCGGCCTGGCCCACTCGCTGGGCTTGACGGTGGTGGCCGAAGGCGTCGAAACCCAGGCCCAGTGGGGCTTCCTACGCGACAAGCACGGCGACGAGGCGCAGGGATTCCTGTTCGCGCGGCCGATGCCGGCCGGCGAATTCCGCGAATTCATCCGCAAGCAAGTGCAGCCAGTACCTGACGTTTGAGGGCGCGGATCATCGCCGTCTCGTCGGGCGGCACGCCTTCGGCCGCCGTGCTGGCGCGGTCGGCATAGAAGAAGCCCAGTTGCGCCTTGCCCACCACCAGCGGCAACACGATGAAACTCTTCGCGTCGGGCAGCAGGGCGCGGTGCCAGGCCGGCAGCAGTTCGCGGATCTTCGGGCTGGCCGCATCCGAAATCATCAGGTCGGCGTCGTTTTCCAGCGCCAGCATGAACAGGTCGCGCCCGCCGTGCGCGGGGATCGGAAACACGAAGCCGGCCTGCAGCTTCGCCTGGTTCTCGCCGAACGAGACCCGGGCCCGGTATTGGCCCTGGCGCGCGTCTTTCAGGCAGACCGTGGCGAAGCGAAACCCGAGCGACCGGTACAAGGTCTCGAGCACGGCCAGGATGACGTCGTTGACGCGCGCATTGCCGGCCGCGCGCAGCTGGGTCACGTCCTGGACCCCGGCCAACAGCAGCTCGCGCGCATTCTTCGGCTTGCCGCTGGGCCAGGCGCCGGTATCGTCCTCGCCGGCGTCGAGCGTGGCCAGCATCAGCACGTCGGGCAAGCCGTCGGCGGCGTCCGCTTCGGGTGTCGCCAGCGGTTGCAGGTTCATGCTCTCCATCAGCCCCTGCATGCCCTCGGCCACGTTGACGAACAGGCGCTCCAGGCCGGGCGCGTCGAGCTCGAAGGCGGCGCCGTAGCGCGCCAGCAGGGCACGCGCCTCGGGCGTGCCGGCCGGATCGGTGCTGGTGCCCAGCAGGCGCGCCACATCCAGGCTGAACGCGGCCACCTGGCGCATCCATTCGGCGCGGCTGGCCGCCACTTTCAAGGGACCCGGCGCGAGCGCAGCCTGGGCGCGCACGATCACGTCCGGGATCTTCCACTCGGCCAGCACGGCCGCCGACAGGGTGTCGTAGCTGCAGCCGAGGATCATCTGCGAGGCTTGCGCCGGCGTGTGCTTGCCGGCGCCGGCGAGCTGCCTGATTTCGCGGTAGCGCGCGTGCTCGTGGGAGGCCACCAGCAAGGCGCCCAGGTTCTTGAACAGTGCGCCGATCGCCGCTTCCTCGGCGCCCTGGTAGAACGACAGGCGCGCCATTTCGCGCCCGACCAGGCTGGCGCACAGGGCCGCCTCGAGTTCGACCCGCACGCTGCCGGCATGGGCGCCGTTATCGAGCGTGTCGACCAGCAGCATGGCCAGCGCGGTGGTCTTGACGTTGTCGAAGCCGAGCAGCGCGATGGCGCGCGACACGGTCGTCACCGAGGTGCCGCCGGCGGTGCGGTAGCGGACCGTGTTCGACAGGCGCAGGATGCGCTGGGTCAGCGCGACGTCGGACAGCACGAAATAGGCGAGGTCGTGCGGCCCCGGCTCGTCGGCGTCGGCCAGTTCGATCACGCGCGCGATCGAGCCGCCGAGGGCGAACATCTCTTCGTCGCCGTTCACCTTTTGCATCAAGGCCGCGCGCACGCGGCGGGTGGCGCCTTCGTCTGGCGCCTGGTTGACTGCGTCTACCATCTGGACTGATCCGGTCTTCCTGGCCCGTGGCCGTTATTTGTTCGACTTCTTGTATTTCTTCAGAACGCTCTGGTGCAGCGCGGTGAGCGCGGCCAGCTTCGGATTGCGCGGATCGAGCCGGCGCACCGCGGCCATCTGGGCCAGGGCCTGCTGGCCCAGCTTGTCGTCCCAGCCGGTGTGCTCGAGGCAGCGCAGCAGCGCCAGCGCCGCATTGAAGGCCACTTGCGGGTTGCCCGGCATGCGCTGCGCCGCTTCCTGCATCAGGCTCACGGCGCCCTGGTAATCGCCGCTGCGGGCGCGCTCGGCGCCGCTGGCCACCAGGTCGACCACGTGCTGGCGCGTTTCCTGGGCCAGGGCGGTGCCCAGTTCGGCGTGGCCGGCTTGGGCCATCACGCTCATCGCGCGGTCCATGGCGCTGGCGTCGGCGGCATTGCGCATGACGTCGCGCACCAGGCCGGCCGCGCCGTCGGCCATGTCGTGCGCCAGGCAGCTGCGCGCAAGTTCCAGTTTCAGGTCGGGCGACATCGCCGGCAGGTCGAGGCTGGCGGCCACCGCGGTATTGAGCGATTCGAGCAGCCGTTCTTCGTTCCCCGTGTATTCGTGCAGCAGGGCCGACGAAATCGCGCTGCAGGCGCTGGCGTGGCCCTTGCCGCCCATCGAGCGATCCAGGTCGCGGATCACCGAGGCGGCGGCCACCGGGTCGCCCTTGCGCACCAGGGTGCGCACCAGTTTGACGTGGTCTTCGGGATCGCGAAATTCCGAATACTTTGCTTTCGCCACGACCTGTTTCAGCACCTTTTCGGCGGTATCGTCGTCACCCGCCTCGAACGCGACCTCGCCCAGCGTGCGCAGGCGCCGCACGGCGTGGGGCGACACCGCCACCGCGCGCCCCAGCACTTCCTGCGACTTGTCGAGTTCGCCCATCGCCGTGTGGGTGCGCGCCAGCCAGTCGTAGGCATCGACGAAATTCGTGTTCGTCTGCACCAGTTCGGTGAGCAGGCTGCCGGCTTCCTCGTACTGCTCGCGCAGGTACAGGGTTTTCGCCAGCCCGAGCCTGGCCCAGGCGATGGCGCGGCTCTCGGCCAGCTTGCGGTAGATCGGCTCGGCCAGCGCCGCTTCGCCCAGAAACAGGTGCAGTTCGGCGCGCAGGCGCAGGAAATCGATGGCGTAGCGCGGGTGGGCGGTCTCGCCCGCGATGCACACTTCGATCGCTTCGTGCTGGGCGCCCGCCTCCATCAGGCGGTAGACCGGCAGGAAGACATTGCGCTTTTCCAGCGCGCGGGCGACGCGTTCGAGCAGGCGGTCGGCCGTGAACGGCTTGAGGATGTAGTCGGTGGGGGCCAGCTCGGCGGCGCTGACGACCTTGCCGTAATCGCCCTCGGCGGTGACCATGAAGAACATGGTCGCCAGCGACACCAGCTTGTGGTGGCGCAGGTCTTCCAGCAGTTGCTGGCCGTCCTGGCCGCCTTCCAGGTCATATTCGCACAGCACCAGGTCGAAGCTGCGCAGGGTCAGTTGTTTAACGGCTTGATTGGCACTGCTGGCATGCTCGATGCGCGTCAGGCCGCACATGTTGAGCATACTGTGGATATTCGCCCGCATGCCCGAATGGGGCTCGATGAGCAAGGCGGTGAGGCCGTCTAATTCGTTCATGGCGTGTTTCCATAGGGCCGGCGGCAAGGCGCGGCCTGGCCGCTGCCGCCCGAGTATATTACGGCGCAAGAACAAATTAGTTAAATCGGGTTGGGCATTGCAGAAAACCGCCTTGCCGATGGGAAAAAGCAACAGTTGGATAGATTTGACCGTGCCGCGGCCTGGACGCGATGCCTAGAAACCGGCGTCGGCGCGCCGCGCCGCCTTGTTGACGCAATCGGCGCGCGCGGTGCTGCCGACCACGTTCTGGTAGCGCACCTCGTACTTGCCGGCGGCAAGCCCGTCGATGGTCAGCATGCCGTTGCCCAGCACGTAGGCATGGCGCACGTTGGCATTGCGGTCGAGGTCATAGATCTTGACGAACACGGGAGACGCGTTGGCGCTGTTGTCGACCACGACCGTCATCTCGCGGCCGTTGTTGCCGAGCGGGTAACCCGGGATATAACCGGATTGCTCGGGCCAGGGTTCGCCGTTCGGCGCGGCCGGGGTGACCAGGTCGGTGTCGCATTCGGGCTGGCGCGCCGGCACCAGCAACTGGGTGACGGCCAGCGTCTTGACGGCCGCCGGCGGGGTTTTCGCGCCGCTGGGGGCGGCCCAGGCATCCGGATCGGGCGCCGGCACCGAGGTCAGCGGCGGAATCGTTTCCGGTTTCGCGTTAAAGGCGAGCGCGGCCGGCAGCAGGCGCGGCTGCTGCACCAGCACCAGCGCGCAGACGGCGCCGGCGGCGACGCCGCCCAGCATGCCCAGCCACCAGCGCGGTTCGCGCAGCAGGCGGCGCCGGTGGCGCGGCGCCGGCGGCGCTTCCCAGGTCTCGCCGCGTGGGCGGGTGCCCTCCTCGCCGCTGCTTTCGAGCCACTCGACTTCCCATTCCTCGGCCGAAATCCACTCGTCGTGCTCCTTGCGGCGCACGGGGTCGGACAAGATGTTGTAGGCGGTGTTGACGATCGCCATGATGCGGGCGGCCTTTTCGTCGCCCTGGTTCTTGTCGGGATGGTATTTCTGGCTGAGCGCCTTGTAGGCGGCGCGCACGACTTCCTGCGGCGCGCCGCGCGCCACCTTCAGGTTGTCGTAATGGGTGTGAATCTTGGCCATGTGTGCGGTACAGCATAGCCGGGTTTGTATCCCCGGCGCAAGTTATCAAGGCTATAAGCGATGGCTGCGATCGGCGCGCAGGATGGCGTCCGGTAGCGCGACCCCTTGGCCGACGATCAGTACCTTGAACAATTCACCCATTTCGCTGGGCGCCACCAGCTTATGGACAGCCTTCGACTGGGGCAGGAAGCGTACCGCGTCTTCCGGATCGGTGCGCAGCAGCAGCTCGCCGATGCCGCAGGCGAGCAGGAAACCGGACTGGTTGGTGTAGGCCAGCACCGGCAAGCCGGCATCCTGGCTGCTCAAGGCCATCGCCGTGAAATCGACATGGGCCGTGATGTCCTGCAAACCCGGCAAGAAAAACGGCTCGGGATGCGAATGGTGGCGGTAATGACACATCACCGTGCCGCCGCTGCGCTGGTCGACATAGAATTCGTGGGCCGGGAAGCCGTAGTCGAGCAGGATCGCCGCGCCCGTGCCGCCCGCGAACATCGCGGCCAGCGAGCCCATGAAACCGCAGGCAACCGGGTGCAGCTCGGTCAGATAGCCTTCCGGCAGGGTCTCGAAGTCGGGGATCTGGCGCACCAGCTGCGCCGTCAAGGCGGCGTCGAGTTCGGCCTGCACGTAAGCGAAGCGTCCCGCGTCGACCGTCACCATCTGGCGCCGCCAGCCGTTCTCCGTTTTCAGGACCAGCTCGACCGGCATGGCGTCGAGCACTTCGTTGGCCAGCACCACGCCATCGAAGGTATCCGGAAAGCCGTCGCGCCACTCCACTTGCGGAAAATCTTTCAAGGCTTCCTGCTGGCGCGCGCGCAGCTCGCCCGACAGTTCGATGATGGTGTAGCGCGCGACCTGCACCCCGTCTTCCGCCAGCGCGCTGAGCACGTCGCGCGCCAGCTTGCCGGTGCCGGCGCCGAATTCGATGATGTTGGGCGCGCTTTGGGCGATAATAGCGGCTGCCGCGCGCGCCAGCGCTTGCCCGAACAGGGAAGTGATCTCGGGCGCGGTCGTAAAATCGCCGCTGGCGCCCAGCTTGGCCGCGCCGCCGCTGTAATAGCCGAGCCGCGGTGCATACAGGGCCAGCTCCATGAAGCGCGAAAAAGGAATGGCACCGCCCGCCTCTTCTATATGCGAGGCAATTTCCTGTTGTAAGGCGTGGGACGCGGCCAGCGCGTCGCTGTCGGGAAGGGGTAAGGACATCCCGGCATTGTAGCCAGATCGGCCCGGATCAACAATTTCAGCCACCCGTTATGACCATGACGCACATCACGCCAACAGCCAAGCAGCAAGTCGCGCTCGTGACCGGTGGCGGCCGCCGCCTCGGACGCGCCATCGCGCTCGGCCTGGCCGCCGCCGGCTGGGACATTGCCGTCCACTACCGCCACTCGGAACGCGAAGCGCACGAGACGGCGGACGCGATCCGCGCCCTCGGACGGCGCGCGGCCCTGCTGCCCTGCGACCTGGGCGACGAGGCCGCGGTGCGCCTGCTGCCGGGCCGCGCGATGGCGGCGCTGGGCCGGGTCACTTGCATCGTGAATAACGCTTCGTTGTTCGAATACGACAGCGCCACCACGTTTTCGCCAAGCTTGCTCGCCGCGCACATGAGCACCAACCTGGCCGCGCCGCTCTTGCTGGCGCAAGCCCTGCACGCGGTGACGCCGGAAAACAGCCAGGCCGTCGTCATCAACCTGCTCGACCAGAAACTGTACAATCTCAACCCGGATTTTTTGTCGTATACGCTGTCGAAAGCGGCGCTCGATGCCGCCACCACCATGCTGGCGCAAGCGCTGGCCCCCACGCTACGCATCGTCGGCGTCGCCCCCGGCATCACGCTGGTATCGGGCGACCAGAGCGAAGCAGGTTTTACCCAAGCCCATGCCGTGACGCCGCTGGGACGCTCCTCGACGCCGCAGGATATTGCCGACGCCGTCGTCTATGCGGCCTCGGCCCGCGCGCTGACCGGCACCACGCTGGTGGTCGATGGCGGCCAGCACCTGGTGCCGCTGGCGCGCGATGTGATGTTTCTTACAAAATAAAATTACTTAACAAGGCTTTCCTTATGCTGTCCGCCCTGACCCACCCGAGCTTGCGCAATTGCCGCCGGCTGTTCCTGCGCAATTACGAAGTGATGATCAACATCGGCGTCCACGACTTCGAGAAAAAGGGCGAACAGCGCGTGCTGATCAATGTCGACCTGTACATCCCGCTGGCCGAATCGACCCCGACCGCCGACCAGCTCGACGAGGTCGTCGATTACGATTTCATGCGCGAGACCATCGCCCAGCGCATGGCGAAAGGCCATGTGCACTTGCAGGAAACCCTGTGCGACGACGTCGTGCGCGCCATGCTGGCCCACCCGCGGGTGCGCGCGGCGCGCGTGTCGACCATGAAGCCGGACGTATATCCCGACTGCGAAGGCGTCGGCGTGGAAGTGTTCCAGATGAAGGATGAAGCATGAATGCCGCAGTGATGAACGAAACCCTGGTCGCCGACGAGGCGCTGGAAGCGAAAAAGCGCGAGAAAATCGCCTACGAGAACAACAAGCTGCACAAACGCCTGTGCCGCCAGGTCGGCCAGGCGATCGGCGATTTCAACATGATCGAAGACGGCGACAAAGTGATGGTCTGCCTGTCCGGCGGCAAGGACAGCTACGCCCTGCTCGACATCCTGCTGACGCTGCGCGAGCGCGCGCCGATCCATTTCGACATCGTCGCCGTGAACCTCGACCAGAAGCAGCCGAACTTCCCGGCCGACATCCTGCCGGCCTACCTGGACAAGCTGGGCGTGGACTACCACATCGAAAACCAGGACACGTATTCCATCGTCAAGCGCCTGATCCCGGAAGGTAAGACCACCTGCTCGCTGTGCTCGCGCCTCCGACGCGGCATCCTGTACCGCGTCGCCGACGAACTCGGCTGCAACAAGATCGCCCTCGGCCACCACCGCGACGACATCCTGGAGACCTTTTTCTTGAACATGTTCTTCGGCGGCAAACTGAAAGGCATGCCGGCGAAACTGGTGTCGGACGACGGCAAGCACATGGTGATCCGCCCGCTGGCCTATGTGAAGGAAGCGGACACGGAGCGCTATGCCGAGGTGAAAAACTTCCCGATCATTCCGTGCGACTTGTGCGGCTCGCAGGAAAACCTGCAGAGAAAACAAATCAAGGCCATGCTGCGCGGCTGGGAAAAAACGCATCCAGGCCGTGTCGACAATATCTACGCATCGCTGTCGACCGTCGTGCCCTCGCACCTGCAGGACCGCAACCTGTTCGGCTTCGTCGATTTGAAGACCGATGGCGTGGCCAATCCGCTGGGGGATATCGCGTTCGACGAGGAGCCGTGCTCGACGCCGGTGGCGAATACGATTTCGCTGACGCAGCTGTAAGCCGTTTCGATCATCCGGCTCATCGAAAAACGGCAGAGCGCTCGCTCTGCCGTTTTTTTTATGTTCTTTCGCCGAGCCCCACGCCATACAACTGCAACACGCGCGCCGGATCCGGCACCTCGATCGTGCGCTCGAAACGCAAACCCAATTTTTCGAGCAGGCGGATCGAGGCTGCGTTGTCGGGGCGGACGGTGGCGACGATGCGCTTCAAGCCGAGTTCACCCGCGTGGGCGAGCACGCCCCTGGCCGCTTCGATCGCATAACCCTGGCCGCCATACTCGGGCAGGAAGGCGTAGCCGATATCGACGTCGTCGAGAAAATCGCGTTTCGCCAGACCGCAGACGCCGATCGGGCAGCCGGTCTCCCGGAGTTCGACGATGTCGAAGCCGAAGCCGAGGCGCGCGACCGAGTCCATTGGCCCGTTGAGGATGTAATCGCGCGCGCCGTCGAGCGTGCGGATGCCGCGGTCGCCAATGAAACGGTACCAGGACGGGTCGTTGAGCAGGGCGAGCATGAAGGCGGCATCGCCCGTCTCCATGTGGCGCACGCGCAGGCGTTCGGTTTGCAGGACAATCTTCACGGGCCACCTCCGGCAATCAGTTTATTGCCGGGAAGAATAGCACCGCTACCGGTACGACGCCCGACTATGATAAGTTCGGATTCCCTACCCACCGAAGGACATGCCATGCCCCTGTTCCCGCGCCTGCTTGGTGCCTGCGCCCTGTTGTTGATCGCACTGGCGCCCGCCGCCGCGATCGCCGAGCCGTCGACGATCTACCTGGTACGCCACGGAGAGAAGGCGGCCGAAGGAAAAGACCCCGACCTGACGCCGCAGGGTGCGCAGCGCGCGCAGAACATCGCGGCGATGCTCGCCAAAACCGGGATCGCGCATATCTTCAGCACGGCGACCAACCGCACGCGCCAGACCGCGCAGCCGCTGGCGCAGGCGCGCGGCCTGACAGTCCAGCTCTACGACCCGAAAACGCCGCAGGCGCTGGTGGCGAAAGTGCACACACTGAGCGGCCCGGTGCTCGTGGTCGGCCACTCGAACACGCTGCCGGAACTGGTGCGCCTGTTCGGCGGCCAGCCGGGAGCGGATATCGGGGACAACGAATACGACCGCGTGTACCAGCTGGCACCTGGCGCCGGCGGCGCCGGCACGACGGTGCTGTTGACGTCCCTGCCGGCGACCGGCGCGGCGCCGTAATTCACAACGTCCGTTCCAGGCCGACGCGGATGCTGGCCATGCCGTCCCAGGTCAGCACCCGCGTGACGACCATGCCGTCCGGCGCGCGGTAAGCCGTACTGTCCTGGCGCCCGCGCTGCAAGGCATTGGCCACGCTCACGCGGGCGCGCCACTGGGTATCGAGCTTGCGCGTCCAGTACAGGTCGAGCAGGGCCGTGCGGCTCAGGTGATTGGTGACGCCGTCGCCGGCCTGGCTGGTCGCGGCGCCACGCAGGTGCAGGTTTGCTCCCGCATCCCAGCCGCCGCCGCGGTAATCGATGCCGCCGTTGACCGTGAACGGCACCTGCGCGGCCAGGGTGTTGGCGGGACCGCGCACGTTTTCAACGCGCGACCAGTTGCGGCCCGCATTCAGGCGCCATTCAAAAACCATGGCGCCCAGCTTGAGGGGCGACTTCAGGTCGACCTCGATCCCCGCCAGTCGGGCCTGGCCATTGTTGATCGGGCGCTCGACCCAGCTCGCGCCGTCGCGGTAGAGCTGCTGGGTCGTCACGTCGCTGACGCGCTTGGCGTAGCCGGAAACCGTCGCGCTGCCGTCCTTGCCGAGCGGGCGCTCCCAGGCCAGGTCCAGGCCCCAGCTCAGTTCCGGACGCAGCGCCGGGTTGCCCTCGACGTCGGGATTGGCCGGGCCATTGTTGTTATTGATCGTATAGCGGCGCGGGACCAGGTTGCTGGTGAGCGGCGCCTTGTAGGTGCGCGCCAGCGCCAGGCGCAGCTGGTTTTTCTCGGGCAGCTTCCACAGCAGCTGCAGGATCGGGCTGGCGACGCCGCTGCTGGTCGCCACTCGCGCCAGGTCGGCGCCCTCGGTCCCCGTGCGCAGGCCCTCCCAGCGCACGCCCGCATAGCCCTCGACCGCGTCGGAGATCGTCCATTCGTCCTGGGCGAAGAAGGCCAGCCGCTCGACGCGCGCCGTGTAGTCCTGCAGGCGCAGGGTCGCACCCGCGGCGCCGCCAAGCGTATCGGATTGATTCCGGTGCTCGCCGCGCGTGGTGCGGCTGGCGTCCCAGCCCAGGCCCAGGCTGTGGGCGGCGCCCAGGGGCGCGAGGAATTTGCCGTTCAGGCTAGCCGTGCGCTCGTCCGCGCCCGAGGCCACGGCGCGCGCCAGGCCGGCGCCGCCCTCGGGGCGGCTGCCGAGGAACAGGTAATCGCCGCGGCGCCGGCTGGCGTCGAGCACGCCCTTCACGGTCAGCTTGCCGACGCCCTGGACCTGGTGCGCCCAGGCGAAGTCGCTGCGCAGGCTGGCCACGTGCGAGGTCGATCCGGCCACGCTGTGCGGATACGCGGTCGGTGCGCCGAGGAAGGTCTGTTCGTCCTGGTCCATGCTGCTGCGTGCGCGCACCAGGCCGGCGAGCGCGTTCCAGCCCAGGGTGTCGCCGTTGTCGAAACTCCAGTTCAGGCGCGGCGCCAGGTTGACGCGGTCGATCCGGGTCCGGCTCGCCTCGCTGAAACGGCGCGCCGCCAGCGCGGCATTGGCGCTGGCGAGCGTCTCGTCGGTGCGGATGGCGTCGATGCGCCAGCTGCGATCGACAGTCGCGCCCGCTACCCAGGCCAGCCGGCCATGCTTGCCGCTGGCCTGGGTCGAGGCCGACGGACTCCACTGGCCGCGCTGGTAGCCGGTCGCGAACTTGTCCTCGCGCCGCGCCCCGCTGCGTTTTTTCAGCACGATGTTGATGCTGCCGGCCACCGCCTGCGCGCTGCGCTCGGCGGTCGGGCTGCGCGCGATCTCGATCCGTTCGACCAGGTCGGGCGCGATCGAATCGATCGTAAAACCTTGCGCCACCGGCTCGCCGTCGACCAGGATTTGCGTGTAGCCGGTGCCGAGCCCGCGCATGCGCACTTCGCCGCCGACGACCGACACGCCGCCCTGGCGCTTGAGCACCTCGGCCAGGCTGGCGTCGCCGAAGGCGGCGATCTCGGCGCGCCCGACGATGCGCTTGGCCGCCGCCGCGTCGCCCTGCGCGGCCGTGCCCTTGACCTCGACCCGCAGCGGCGCCTCCTGCGCGGCGGCATACGACAAGGGAGACAGCAGCAACAGCAAGGGCAGGCGTTTCATGGATGTGGCGAGAAAGTGAGACAGAGTGTCCGATTCTAGGCAGAAGAAAGCGCATCGCGGCGCCTCTGTGACGAAGCGCCGGCGGCATGTGACGGGCGCCGCCGATGTGCCGTTTTTGTCCGGGTGCGCGCTGCTATACTCGGCGCACCATGGACCGACAACAACACCAGCGCACCCGTACGATTTTCAACCACGTCGCCTTCTGGACGGCCTTGTGCGTCGTCGGCGCATTCGGCAGCTATGTCGACCGGATCAATTTCGGACGCGCGGCATTCTACGCCGACATCCTGCTCAAGTGGTGGGTCGGCCACGTGCCGGTGATGGCCCTCAGCAGCGGCCTGGGCCTGGCGCTGCTGCGCCGTCCCGCCCTGTTCCTCGATCGGCGTACGACGCTGCGCGCCTACGCCGCCCTGGTGCTGGTATTCATGCCGCTCGAATGGCTGTATGTCGGCGCCGCCGATATCCTGCTGCGCGGCGAGGCGCTGACCTTCGGCAGCGCCTGGGCGGAACTGTTCAAAATGGGGAAAATGACCTGGTTCGGCGAGACCGCCTGGGCCAGCGGTACCTTCATCGCCATGGTCGCGCTCGGCAACCACCGCGAAGCACGTGCCCGCAGCGAGGCCTTCGCCAGGGCCCAGGCGGAAAACCTGAATTTGCACCTGGCGCTGGAACAGCAGCGCATGCTGGCACTGCGCGCCCAGCTCGAACCGCATTTCATCTTCAATGCCCTGAATGCGATCAGCGCCCTGGTGCGCGCCGGCGACAAACCGGATGCGCTGGCCGGCATCGGGCGCCTGTCGGACCTGCTGCGCTACGCCTTGTCGGCCACCCAGCGCGAACATGCGACCATCGACGAGGAGCTCGGCTTCGTGCGCGATTACCTGGCCTTGCAGCGCCTGCGCTATGGCGAGCGCCTGCGTATCCGCATCGAGGGCGACGACGACGCGGTGCGGCGCGGCGAATGCCCGCCGCTGCTGTTGCAGCCCCTGATCGAAAACGCGCTGCGCCACGACCTCGACTGCCACGACGGCGCCGGCGACATCCGCCTGTCCTTCCAAAGAACTGCCGACGAACTCCTGATCCGCGTGATGAATCCCCTGAGCGAATGGAGCTCGCCGAATCCCGGCACCGGGCTGGGCCTGGCGAATACGCGCGCGCGCCTGGCCCTGGCCGACCCCCGCGCCTCGCTGCGCACCGAGCGCATCGACGGCAGCTTCATGGCCGAGATCAGCCTGCCGCTGGCGCTGCGCGACTGATGCCGATGGCGCTACGCTATGGCGTCGTCGACGACGAAGAACCGGGCCGGACGAACCTGCGCCTGGCGATCGAGGCGCATCCCGGCTGGCAGCTCGCCTTCGAGGCCGACAGCGCCGCGCGCGCGCGCGAAGCGCTGGCCGCGCAGCGCATCGACCTGCTCTTCCTCGACATCCAGATGCCGCGCGAATCGGGCCTGCTGCTGGCGCGCGAGCTGGGACGCTTGACTGAACCGCCGCTGGTCGTGTTCGTGACCGCCCACAGCGCGCACGCGATCGAAGCGTTCGAGGTGCATGCGCTCGACTACCTGTTGAAACCCCTGAACGACGCGCGCCTGGCGCAGGCGCTCGAGCGCGCCGCGATGATGCTGGCCGCGCGCCAGCGCGCCGCCTATGGACGCGCGCTGCATGCCTATGCCGAGGGACCGGCCTACCTGGAGCAGATCAGCGTGCGCTCGGTCGGACGCATCGACCAGGTGCGGGTGGCGGATGTTCTATGGTGCGAGGCGCAGGGAAATTACGTGGCCCTGCATACGGCCACCGGGTCGCCCTTGCACCGGGTGGCGCTGAGCCGGCTGGAAGCGCACCTTGATCCACGCTGCTTCCTGCGCGTGCACCGCGGCGCCCTCGTGCGCCGCGACCAGGCCGTGGGACTGGCTGTCGTGGGAGACGGGAGTTATCTGCTGCGCCTGCGCTGCGGCGCCGAGGTGGCGGTCAGCGAGCGCTATGTGGCCGCGGTGCGCGCGCTGCTGGCGGCTTGAAATCCCTGCGCCAGCGCCTCCAGGCCGTCGCGATAAATAGCGCCGAACAGGCGCGTGGCCTCCTCGTCACTGACGCCGGCCGGCGTGAATTCGCCCGACCATTCGACGCGTGCCCCCGCGCCGGCGTCCAGCACGCGCAAGGTGGAGCGGTAGCCGGTGACCGGGAACGGCGCCTGCAGGATGGCGTAGGTATAGCTGCGCGCGGCGTCGTCGAAGGCCAGCAGGCGCTCGACGATGGCCTGGCCGGCGGGGTTGGCCAGGGTGCGCACGCGGCCACCCTCGGACAGTGCGCTGGCCGGAATATACGGCAGCCAGTCGGGCAGCGAATCGAAGCCGCCGATCAGTTGCCACACCTGGTCCGGGGTGGCGCGAAGGTCGATGTGTGCGAATGCGGTCGCCATGATCAGCCCTCGACCGGCAGCGGCGCGGCGTCCGAGACGAGCCGTGCTTCGCGCATGGCGTGCCAGAAGGCGGCCGGAATCGCGGTGTTCAGCGCGGCATAATCTTCGGCGATGCGTTCCGGCTTGCTGGCGCCGGGAATCACCGCGCGCACGGCGGGATTGGCCAGCACGAACTGCAGCGCGGCCGCCTTCAAAGGCACGCCGTGGCGTTCGGCGATGGCGCGCATGCGGGCGACCTTGGCCACGATCTCGGGCGAGGCCTGCTGGTATTCGAAATGGCTGCCGCCGGCCAGCACGCCCGAGCTGTAGGGGCCGCCGACGACGATGTCGACACCGCGCGCGGCGGCGGCCGGCATCAGGCGCTGCAGCGCGCGTTCATGGTCGAGCAGCGTGTAGCGGCCGGCCAGCAGGAAACCGTCCGGTTGCGCCTCGCTCAGGTCGAGCGTGATCTCGAGCGGCTCGACCTTGTTGACGCCCGGGCCCCAGGCTTTGATGACCCCTTCTTCGCGCAGCCGGGTCAGGACGCGGAAGGCGCCGGTGCGCGCGGTTTCAAACTGCGCCAGCCATTCGTCGCCATAAAAATCCTGGGCCACGTCGTGGACCCAGACGATATCGAGATGGTCGGTGCCGAGACGCTTCAAACTGTCCTCGATCGAGCGTAGCGTGGCGTCGGCCGAATAGTCGTTGACGATTTTATTTGGACGGCCGAACTCGAACAGCCCGCCCTTTTCGCCCAGGTCGCGCGCGCCGGTGTTCTCGTGCTCATCCAGGATCAGGCGGCCGACCTTGGTGCTGAGGACATAGTCGTCGCGCCGGTAAGCGGCCAGCGCCTTGCCCAGGCGGATTTCCGACAGGCCGGCACCATAGAAGGGCGCCGTATCGAAGTAGCGCGTGCCCTGCTCCCAGGCGGCGTGGACGGTGGCCGCCGCTTCCTCTTCTGGAATATTGCGGAACATGTTGCCCAGTGGGGCGGTGCCGAAGCCGAGCGAGCCGGCGCGGGCGAGTTGGTCCTTGAGACTCATGGTGCATTCCTTGCAGTGGTAGTAGGGAATACACAGTCTAGGCTGGCCAATTAAGTCTGTCCAAGACATAATATGAGCAACTTGATTCCCAATAGGTCTTACATGCTGGATTTACGCCAACTTCATTATTTCGTCGCGGTGGCCGAGGAAGAGCACGTGGGGCGCGCCGCCGAGCGCCTCTTCATTTCGCAGTCGCCGCTGAGCCGCCAGATCGCCCGGCTCGAAGAAAAACTGGGGCTGACCTTGTTCGAGCGTTCGCAGCAGCGCATCAGGCTGACCAGCGACGGCCGCACTTTCCTGAGCGAGGCGCGCTCGCTGCTGACGCACGCGACGCGGCTCGAATCGCTGGCGCGCCGCCTGGGCAAAGGGGATGAGGGGGGACTGTGCATCGGCTACCTGGAAAACGCGATCCATGCCGGCGTGCTGCCGGACGCCCTGCGCGCGCTGCGCGCCGCGCGCCCGCAGGTGCACATCGCGCTGTATAACTACCACTCGGCGCAGCAGCTCGAGGGCCTGCGCCAGCGCAGCCTCGATATCGCCTTCGTGTGCGAAGCGCCGGCGCCGGACGATCCCGACCTCGCCTGCAGCCTGGTGCTGGACGATCCGATGCTGCTCGCCGTGCCCGAGGGCCACCGGCTGGCCGGCGCCGCGTCGGTCACGCCCGCCGACCTCGATGGCGAGCGCTGGATCAGCGTCGTCAACCGCGCCAGCGCGCTCTCGCATGACGACTTCATCGCCGCCTGCGCGCGCGCCGGTTTCACGCCGCATGTGACGCTGGAGGCGGCCGAACCGCAGGCGGCGCTGGGCCTGGTGGCGGCGGGCCTCGGCTTATCGATGATCCAGCACAGCCTGCGCTACCAGGCGCCGCGCGGGGTCGTGCTGCACGCCCTGCCCTGGTTCGCCTGCCGCACGCCGCTATGGGTGGCCTGGCACCGGGTCAACCTGCGGCCGCTGGTCGAGATCTTCCGCCAGACGGTGCTGGAGACGCGCGGCGCGCAGGTGGTCGAACAACAGCGCGCTTAAGGCGCGACGTTCGTGCGCAGCACCGGATACAAATTGAAGCGCTCGTCCCACGACGCGTGGCGGCGCGCGAAGAATTCGAGGCGGGCATGGGCGTTTTTCGCAAACGCCGGATCGCTCTCGACGCGGCGCTTGAACTCGGCGGCCAGCGCCGGGTCGGCCGCCATCTGTGCGCGCGCGACGTCCTCGGCGACATACTCTTCCATGTATTCCTTGCGCTCGAAGGCATTGTTGAACATGCCCCAGGCCAGCAGCGAGTCCGGCGCCTGCGGCTCGAGCATCGCCATCACCAGTCGCGCCTTCGGCTGGGCGATCGGCACGAACAGCGCGCCACGCTGCACGTCGCGCGTCTCGCTCTTCCAGCTGCCCTCGAGCGTCAAGCGCTGGTGCGATTCGAAGGAGGCGGCGCCGAAGCTGGCCTTGTCGGCGCGGAAGGTCTCGAAGGCGAAGCGATGCAATGGCTTGTCGAGCGTGCGGAAGCTGATGCCGTGCTGGCGCAGTTTGGTGGCCACCAGCGCCGCCTGCGCGGCCGGCACGACATAGCCGGCGCGCGGCGCGGCCACTTCCAGGTCGGCCACGACGTCGTCGCGCAGCGGCACGCGCCAGACTTGCGGTTTGTTCTCGTCGTAGCGCGTCATGAGGATGCCCGAGACGTCCGACGGCGTGCGCGTGTATTCGTAGCCGCTGAAGTCGACCAGCCTGGAGGTCTCGAGCGTCTTGTACGACAGCGTCACCGGCAATCCCGCCAGGCGCGCCGCGCGCATGTCGGCGGCGGCCGCCGCGACTTGCCACTGCTTGCCGTTGTTCGCCACTTGTTCGAGCACCGAGATCACGCTGTTGTGGGTGATGCGCACGCGGGTCGGGTAGTCCTTCCACGAATGGGTCTCGACCAGCATCGCCATGCGGTTACGCAGCGGGAAGTAGCCGGTCGAAAAACGCGGGTCGGACACGCCGTCGACGAATCCCGATTGCGGATCGTCCGTCTTGGCGAACGACATGTAGTAGGACTGCGGGGTCGAGCCCTGCTTGCGGATGGCGGCGATCACGTTGTCGCGCAGCGCCAGGCCGGCCTTGCGGAACTCGGGGTCGGCCGAATACACGGGTTCGACCTGGATCGAGACGTCGTGCTGGAACTTGGCGCCGTCGGTCACGTGCAGGTCGACATAGGTCAGCGGATCCCAGGCGTTCACCAGCGCCAGCATGGCCTGCATCTCGGGCGCGTCGGCTTTCACGTAGTCGCGGTTCAAATTAAAATTTTGCGCGGTCGTGCGCCAGCCCATTTCGACCGGGCCGCGCTGGTTCGGCCGGTTCCACTGCTGAAAACGTTCGTGGCCGTCGACGTTGAACACCGGGACGAAGAGCAGCACCTGCTTGTCGAGCGCCCCCTTGGCCAGGCGCCCTTCCAGCACTTCGCGCAGCGCCAGGAAGCCGGCATCCTTGCCGTCGATTTCACCGGCGTGGATCCCGCCCTGGATCAGGGTGACGGGCAGGCCTTGCTTGCTCGCCGCCCGCGGCGTGAAGGCGCCGCTGCCGCTGGCGACCAGCACCAGCATCGGCCGGTCTTCCGGGGTACGGCCGAACTCGACGCATTTCACCTGCTTCGGATAGGCCTTGGCAAACGCTGCGCACAGCTTGACGACTTCATCGTAACGGCCGGTGGCGCTAAAGCCGGAGCGCTCGGACACGGTGCTCAGGTCGGGGGCGGCGTACGCGCAAGGGACGGCGGCGAGCAGGGCAAGCAGTAAGGCAGAACGAATCATCGATGAAGCTCCGGCAGGTTTTATGAGGGACAGCGGAAAATTATACCGAGCCCAGGCAAACCCGCGCCAATAAAAAAACGCCACCCGAAGGTGGCGTGTGTGGCGTTGCGGGAAGCGCGGCGCGAGCCGCGCCGCCGATCAACGCGCCTTGGTGTGGATCGCGATCTGCGAGACCTTCGGTCGCACCTGGGTGCGCGCCGCCATCGCCTGCACCGAGGTGCGTGGCTGGGCCGGGCAGACGCCGTTGGCGCGGAAGCTCAGTGCGGTCGACAGCAGCGCTTCGCTGGTGTCGCCCAGTTCGCGCGTCAGGTCGTCGTTCACGGCGCAGGTCGGCGTGAAGCCGTTGTCGTAGTCGCCGACACCCTTCGCGTTCACGCCCTTGAACTCGATCGAGAAGTAGGTCGTGCCGCAGTTCGGTACCGGGGTGAAGCCATATGGCTTGCCGCAGGTGCCGCCGCCGATCAGGTTGACTTCGACATTCACACCGCGCAGCGAATTGATCACCGACTCACTGGCCGAGCAGGTGCCTGGCGTGGTGAGGATGGTGACGCGGCTCAGGCCCAGGTAAGGCAGGGTGGTGCCCTTGGCGACGGCATTGGCCACACCGGTGAAGCCATACGCGGTCGGCTCGAACAGGATCGTTTCCGCCGCTTGCTTGGCTTCGATCTTGTTGTTGTACTGCAGGCGCTCGAACACCTTGCCCGACGATGCAGGTCCGGCAATCATGTAGGCCAGCTCGCTGGCGATGTTGAGCAGGCCGCCGCCGTTGTAACGCATGTCCAGCACCAGGTCCGTCGCGCCACCCGCTTTCAGGGTGTTGAACGAATCGATCAGCTGGCGCTCGGCAACCGCGTTGTGGTTTTCGAAGCTCAGATAGCCGACCTTGCCGGTTGGGGTGTCGATGATCTTGGTGTTCTTCACCGACAGCGCCGTCACGTCTTTCGCCACCAGCGTCACCGCCGGCAGGGTGGCCGTACCGCGCTTGACGGTGAAGCTGTGCGACTCGCCCGCCGTGGCAGGGAACAGGCCGGCATTGATCTTGTCGACCGCCGCGCCATCGGTGGCGTTGACGAAGTCGACACCGTCGAGCACGACCAGCTGGTCGCCGCGGCGCAGGCCGGCGATGGCGGCCGGCGAACCCGGTTCGACGATCGAGGCTTGCCAGGTGCGCGGTGCGGTCGCGCCGCTGCTGGTCCAGGTCACGCCATAGCCCAGTTCGATACCGGACGTGCTCAGCTTGTCCCAGTCGGCCGAGGTATAGGTGAAGTGGAACTTGTCCTTCGGCACGCCCGGCGAGATTTCAAGCGGCGTTTTCAGCTTGTCGAAATAGTCGACCGGATTGGTGAAGCTGGCCATCTTGAAATCGGTCGGGATCTCGTTGTACCAGAGATAGTATTGGTTCGACCAGGCGCGCAGGAAGGTCAGCTCGTCGCGCAGGGTGCCCTGCTTGTCCGGGTAGGCCTTGCCCGTGTACGGATCGGTACCGGTACGCGGCGTGGCGCAGTAATTCCAGTAGGTGTCGAAGGCGTCGCCCAGGGTCGCGATGTCCGGATCGGGCGCGCTCGGGTTGGCCGGGCCGGTCGGGTTGGTGGCGACCGGCGGCGTGACGACCGGCGGCGTGACAACCGGCGGCGTCACCACGGGCGGCGTTACCACCGGTGGCGTCGTCGATACTGGAGGGGGGGTGCTGGAACCGCCACCACCGCCACCGCCGCCGCAGGCGGCAAGCGCGGACGCAACCGCGACGGCGGTGCAGATCAGGCGGAGCGAAGGGGTCGTGCGACCGGTTTGGGTAGTTGGCGATTTCATGGGCAATATGTATTAGACAAGTTTGTGAAGAAAGGTTAAGTCAAGCTTGCCAGTTTGAGAAGGCCGCACGATTGCAATTTTGAAATTTATTGTAAATAAATTTTTTGTGCCCAGAAACAAAAACGCCAGGACCGGCTTGGAAGGCCGGGCCTGGCGCAGGCGACGATGCGCTGGGGGTAATCAGGCGGCGTGCGTGATACCCGCCAGATTGTGGAAGGCTGACAACAGCTGAGCTTCCTTGGCCTTGGCCGCCACCAGATGCCGCTCCTTCACGTGACCGTATCCGCGGATGTCTTCCGGGATGCTGGCGATCGCCACGGCTTGCGCCAGGTTCTCGCTCGACAGCTTGGGCAGCAGGCTGGCCACGGTCTGGCGGTACTGGCCGATCAGGGCACGTTCGGTCTTGCGCTCGGCGGTATAGCCGAACACGTCGAACGCGCCGCCGCGCAGGCCTTTCAGCTTGGCCAGCACGCCGAAGGCTTTCAACATCCACGGACCGAATTCCTGCTTGATCGCGCGGCCTTCCTTGTCGTGCTTGGCCAGCAGCGGCGGCGCCAGGTGGTACTTGATGGTGAAGTCGCCTTCGAACATGTTGGCGATCTTTTCCTTGAAGGCCGGGTCGGTGTGCAGGCGCGCCACTTCGTACTCGTCCTTGTAGGCCATCAGCTTGTAGAAGTAACGGGCCACCGCTTCGGAGAGGCGGGTGCCCTTGCCGAGTTTCGCTTCCTCGGCGCGCACCTGGTCGATAAACGCCTTGTACTGCGCCGCGTAGCCGGCGTCCTGGTAAGCGGTCAACAGTTCGATACGGCGGTTCACCAGTTCATCGAGGGTCTGGGCGCGCTTGAACTCGACCACCTTGGCCGGCGTCGTCAGGCGCTTCACCGATGCCAGGTCGTGCGCGGCGGTGCGGCCCCAGTTGAAGGCGGCCTTGTTGAACGGGACCGAGACGCCATTGAGTTCGATGGCGCGCATCAGGGAGGCCTCGAGCAGGGGCACGCGGCCCTTCTGGAAGGCGTAGCCGAGCATGAACATGTTGGTAGCGATCGAGTCGCCCATCAGCGTGGTCGCCATCTGGCCGGCATCGACGAATTCGACGTTGTCGGGACCGCAGGCCAGCTCGATCGCAGCGCGCGAGCCTTCGGCCGGGAACTGCCATTCCGGATTTTTCACGAAGGCGGCCGTGGTCGAACCGGTGTTGTTGACGGCGGCCCAGGTACGGCCCTCCCCCATGCGGCTCAGGGCATCGCGGCTGGCGGCGACGATCTGGTCGCAGCCGATCACGAGGTCGGCACTGCCGGTGCCGACGCGGGTCGAGTGCAGGTCGGCCTGGTATTGGGCCAGGCGCACGTGCGACATCACCGGGCCGCCCTTCTGGGCCAGTCCGCTCTGGTCGAGCACGATGGCGCCTTTACCCTCGACGTGGGCGGCCACGGCCAGGATCTGGCCGACGGTGACGACACCGGTACCGCCGACGCCGGCGACCAGGATGCCGAACGGCGCCTCGATCCGCGGCACGCTTGGCTCGGGCAGCACGGGCGGCGCCTTGTCGGTGGCGACCGCGGCCTTCTTCGGCTTCTTCAAGCCGCCGCCTTCGACCGTGACGAAACTCGGGCAGAAGCCGGAGACGCACGAGAAATCCTTGTTGCACGACGACTGGTTGATCTGGCGCTTGCGGCCCAGTTCCGTTTCCAGCGGCTCGACCGACAGGCAGTTCGACTGCACCGAGCAATCGCCGCAGCCTTCGCAGACGGCCTCGTTGATGACGGCGCGCTTGGCCGGGTCGGGGAACTCGCCTTTTTTCCGGCGCCGGCGCTTTTCCGACGCACAGGTCTGATCGTAGATCACGGCGGTCACGCCCGGCAGTTCGCGCAGCTGCTTTTGCACGTCCATCAGCTCGGAACGGTGGTGCACGGTGACGCCCGGCGCCCAGGCGTAGTCGCTCGGGTATTTTTCCGGCTCGTCGGTGACGACCATGATCGGACCGACGCCTTCGGCCGCGATCTGACGGCTGATCATGCCCGGATCGAGCGGACCGTCGACGTTCTGGCCGCCGGTCATGGCGACCGCGTCGTTGTACAGGATCTTGTAGGTGATGTTCACCTTGGCGGCCACCGCGGCGCGGATCGCCAGGATGCCCGAATGGAAGTAGGTGCCGTCGCCCAGGTTCACGAAGACGTGCTTTTCGCTGGTGAACGGCGACTGGCCGATCCAGGTCGTACCTTCGGCGCCCATGTGGGTGAAGGTCGAGGTTTCGCGGTCCATCCACAGGACCATGTAGTGGCAGCCGATGCCGGCCATGGCGCGCGAGCCTTCTGGCACCTTGGTCGAGCTGTTGTGCGGGCAGCCCGAGCAGAAGTACGGGATGCGGTCGGTTTCCGGATTGGCCTTGGCCGGGATGTTCTTCAGCACCAGCTCTTTGTTTTCGAGGAAGGCGATGCGCTCTTTCACACGCTGCTCGACCGGGTGACCGGCGCAATAGTGCGAAATGCGCGACGCGATGGCGCGTGCGATCTGCGCCGGATTGAGCTCGTAGGTGGCCGGCAGCAGCCAGTCGCCATGGCCCATGCGGTCCTTGTTGCTCCACTCGCCGGTGTCGTCGAACTTGCCGACCACGCGCGGACGCTGGGCGTCCGGCAGGTTGTACAGCGCTTCCTTGAGCGCGTATTCCATCACTTGGCGCTTTTCTTCGACCACCAGGATCTCGTCCAGCCCGCGCGCGAATGCGTGCACGCCTTCCGATTCGAGCGGCCAGGTCATGCCGACTTTATACAGGCGCAGGCCGATCTCGCGCGCGGCCTGTTCGTCGATGCCGAGGTCGGCCAGCGCCTGGCGCGTGTCGACATAGCTTTTACCGGCGGTGATGATGCCGATCTTCGGGGTCGGGGTGTCCCAGATAATCTGGTTGAGCTTGTTGGCGCGCGCATACGCCAGCGCCGCGTACCACTTGTAGTTGCTCATCCGCACTTCCTGGTCCAGCACGGCGTCCGGCCAGCGGATGTTCAGGCCGCCTTCAGGCAGTGCGAAGTCGGTCGGCAACTGGATCTGCACGCGGTCCGGATCGAGGTCGACGACGGCGCCCGACTCGATGATGTCGGTCACGCATTTCATCGACACCCACAGGCCCGTGTAGCGGCTCATGGCCCAGGCATGCAGGCCGTAATCGATGTATTCCTGCACCGACGACGGGTACAGCACCGGGATGCCGCAGTGGGTCAGGATGTGGTCCGACTGGTGCGCGGTGGACGAGGATTTCGCCGCGTGATCGTCGCCGGCCAGCACCAGCACGCCGCCATTCTTGGCGGAACCGGCGTTATTGCCGTGCTTGAACACGTCGCCGCAACGGTCGACGCCCGGGCCTTTGCCGTACCACATGGCAAACACGCCGTCGTAATTCGCGTCCTTGTACAGATTCGTTTGCTGGGTGCCCCAGACGGCGGTCGCCGCCAGGTCTTCGTTCATGCCAGGGTGGAATTTGACGTGGTGGGCGTCGAGGTGTTTTTTCGCCTTGACCGCGGTCTGGTCGACGGCGGTGACAGGCGAGCCGCGGTAGCCGGTGATGTAGCCGGCCGTGTTCAGGCCGGCTTTGAGGTCGCGCTCGCGCTGCAGCATCGGCAGGCGGATCAGGGCCTGGGTGCCGGTCATGAAGGCGCGGCCGCGCTCGAGCGTCCACTTGTCGTCGAGGGTGATCTCGTGCTCCGGCGGGGGGGCTTGCAGCTGGGAGCGGTCGAGGGGTGCGTTCATTGGATGTGTCTCCGTTGGGGGTGGGTTGGCGCGCTTGTTATTGTTGGTCGCGCCGACGGAGTTGTCTCCTCCGTAATCTGCGACACTATACTCTTGTGCCCCCGGCATTAAATACCAATCAATTCCCCCCGACAGAGCAGTTGCGCAATAAAATTGCGGGTCTAGACCGTACCGGGGAAATTTATGTCAAAGATAGAATTGGACAAAACCGACCGCAAGATCCTCGAGATTTTGCAGGCCGATGGCCGCCTGTCGAACCAGGACGTGGCCGAGCGCGTGAACCTGTCGCCCTCGCCCTGCCTGCGCCGCATCAAGCGCCTGGAGGAAGCCGGCGTGATCCGCCAGTACGTGGCGCTGGTCGACCCGGACAAGATCGGTCTCGGCCTCTTGGCCTATGTGAATGTGCGCCTGGAAAAGCATAGCGAAGGTCCCGCCAATTCGCGCGTGCCGGCGACCTCGCCGCGCTTCGAGTTCGCGCAGGCGGTAGCGGCCTGGCCGGAAGTGGTGGCCTGTTATGCGATGACGGGAGAGATGGATTTCCTGCTCAGGGTCCACGTGGAAGACATGGACCATTTTTCGCGCTTCATGATGGCGACCTTGTTGCGCCATCCATCGGTGCTGGATGTGAAGTCGAGTTTTGCCCTGCAGCGGATCAAGGAGACGACCGCCTTGCCGATCGGGGAAGCCGGGCGCTAGCAGGTTTTAATCGCGCTTCCTCGGCGTAAACCATTTCACGGCGGCGCGGGCATTCGCCTTGACCGTGTAATCGATCACCGCGAACTGCTCTTCCAGCGCTTCGCGCATCACGCTGCCGGGACTCGGCGGCGGCAAGTGCAGGTAGGCATCGGCCTCGCCGTACTCGCGCTTGATTTCCATGCCCGCCTTTTTCGCGATGTGCATCATCGTGCGGTTGCTCGACAGGCATTGCATGTACAGGGTGTCGATGTCGGAATTGCGGCAGTGGATCGCGGCGCGCTCGAACAGGCGCGAGCCGACGCCCTGCCCGCGCGCCGACTTCGAGACCGACACGCCGAATTCGGCCACGCGTTCCTTGGCGGTGGTGCCAGCGCGGCCCGCTGCGGGCGGCGCGAAGGCGAGATGGCCGACGCCGACCAGTTGAAAGCCGCGGCTGACGACGCCGAACACGATGTCGCGCGCGAAATCGATCTTGGCGACATAGGCGTGCACCTGCTCGTCCGGCAGCACGGTGCCGAAACGCAGCAGGCGGTCGGCGTCGTCCAGGGCCAGAAAATGCCTGAGCATGCGGCGCCGGTCGCGCGCGCCGAGCGCCTTGACCAGCACGGACGGACGCGTGCTGGTGCCGGCCAGGCTGGCAAACCAGTTCCTTATCGAATTGTCAGACATAGGGGACGCTCTGTTTTTGTGCACTGCACCATTAGCGCTATTGTAGGCGCAATCGCGTTTTCGCGTCGCATCGATGCGCCCGCCGGCGCCGCCGGTTCAAGGCGCGGGCGGCGCCGCTTCGCCACCCCAGTGCGCGTTCGGACTGATGATAAACGTGCCCTTGCCGGCCTGCTTGGCCGCGTACATCGCCTTGTCGGCGTCGGCCAGCAAGGCCGCCGCGCCCCATTCGGCGCCGGCCCGCCCGCGCGCGCTGGCAATGCCGATGCTGGCCGAGATCGAGACCGGATTGCCGTCGGCCTCGACAATGCCCTCGATCTGGTCGAGCACCAGGCGCGCGATGCGCAGCGCGCCGTCGGGCGAGCCGACGCCTTCGAGCATGACGACGAATTCGTCGCCGCCCAGGCGCGCCAGGATGTCTTCGGCGCGCAGCACCTTCTGGACGCGGCGCGCGACCAGTTGCAATACCAGGTCGCCGGTGGCATGGCCCCAGGTATCGTTGACGGCTTTAAAACCGTCGAGGTCGATGAACATGGTCACCACGACGCTGTCGCGGCGCGCGGCGCGCACCAGCGCCAGTTCGAGCAGGCGCGTCAACTGGCCGTAGTTGACCAGGCCGGTCAGGCTGTCGTGCTGGGCCAGGCGCGCCAGCTTGCTCGACTGTTCTTCGAGTTCCGCGGTGCGTTCGGCGACCCGGTGTTCGAGCGTGTCGTTGGCGGCCGAGAGGCGGTGGTTGACGTCGTTGATGATGCGGTAGCTGCGCCGCAGGCGCCAGCCGAAGTAGGCCAGCAGCGCCAGCAGCAGCATCGAATAGGCGAACAACACGCCGCGGTAGCGCTGGCGCTCGAGTACCTCGGCCTGGAACGAGCGGTCCAGTTCACGGCCGAGCCGCGCCATCGCTTCGCCGGTGTCGACGGCGGCGATGCGCGCTTCGAGCTCGTTCTCGCGCGGACGGTTGGCGAGGATGATGCGGGTATCGCGCGCCAGGGCGTTGATCTGCTCGTTCACGGCCAGCGAAAAGCGTCCTTTCTGGGCTTCGATCTGGGCCAGGTTGGCTTCGATGCGGCGCGCCAGGGCGGGACTCGGGGCCAGGTTGTAGCGCAGCGTGTCGGCCAGTAAATCGTTGAGCAAGGCGTCGAGGCGCACCACGACGCGGCCCGGAGCGAGCGCGCCCTCGATCCCGCCCAGTTCCGTTTTCAGGTCGACCAGGGCCGGCGGCAGCGACAGCAGGGCCGCGCGCAGCGGGGGATTGAGGGTGCGGAACTGCGCCACCAGCGCGGCCTTGCTGCGCAGCGAAGCAAGCAGCGCTTCATGGGCATGGCGCGCGCCGCGCCCGCGCGTCATCGGCAGCGCCTCGCCCAGGCGCGCGGTCAGCTCGTTTATCCGCAGCAGCGGCGCCGCCAGGCGCGCATCGGCCACGTTGCTGCCGATATGGGCGCGCAACAGGTTGGTATCCCATTCGGCGTCGACCTGCTGCAGCTCGTGCAGGTCGAACATCACGCGGTTCTGGGTATCGACATCGACGCCGGTGGTGCGGGTGTACAGGAAGGCCAGCAGCGCCACCAGCGCCAGCGCCGTTGCCGCGCCATAGCGCAGGCGCTGGCGCGGCCCCATTGCCTCGAGGCGGTGCATCCACCCCGCGAACATCCGGTCCGTCTGCTGTAACAATTTACTCATGCCCTGAGCATAGCAAAACTGCCGCCCCGGGCGCCGCACATGGTACGTCTTGTAACAATTAGGGCCACAGCCGGGCGAAAATCCAGCCGTTCATCGCCGCATTGAAGGCGGCGTGCGCCAGCACCGCCGGCAGGATCGAGTCGCTGCGCCGGCGCAGCCAGGCGAACAGCAGCGACAGCGCGAACATCTGGGCCACCCACAAGGCGCCCGAAACCGGCAGAAGCCGGAAGCCGGCACTGGTGACCAGGATGCCGTGGTGGCACAGGTGCACCAGCGCGAACAGGCTGGCCTCCATGAGGGTGGCGCGGGTGCGGCCGTGGCGGTCTTCGAGCACTTTTTGCAGGAAGCCGCGGAAGAAGATTTCCTCGCCCAACGGGCTGAACAGGCAGGCGGCGGTCGTAAACGTCAGGTGCAGGCGCAGCAGGCTCCAGCCCTGGGTCGGCTGCAGCTGGTAGTTGCGCGCCACGCTGACGAACCAGTTATCCGGGCCGGCGCCGTACAGGGTGACGCCCAGCAGGTAACAGGCGCTCGCCGCCAGTGCGCCCAGCAGCAGGCCGAGCGGCAGCCAGCTGGCGTCGCGCGGACGCTGCAGGCCGATCTGGCGGCGCCCGTCGCGGCCCAGCACCACCCAGGGCAAGGCGATCATGGCGAGAAAAATGAACGTGATCAGCGCGCGCCCGCTGGCCGGCCCGAACATGGCGAAGGCGCGCCCGGCGATCGAGACGACCACGAAGGCCAGCGTCAGGCCGGCGAGGCCGAACGGCGCTGCGCGCCAGAAGGGTTTGACGTCGATCCGGTGCATGGCCTGGCCTGTCGAGTGGGGGAAACCCGACTATATGAGGAAGGGGCAACGGCGTCCAGTCATTGTGCATGCGGCGCTGCGGGTGCGTGGCCGTCACTGTCGATCCACGCCGACACGGCGGCCACGCGCGCGCGGTGCACGGCGGCCGGGATCTGCGCCTTGTGCTCGCCGCAGCTGGCCGCGACCGCGCCCGCGTCGACGGCGCGCGCAGCCGCCAGCGCTCCCGCCAGATACGGAGCCTGCGGCCAGGCTTGCGCGCCCGGCGCGCCGCAGGCGGCGGCCAGCAGCATGTCGGCGAAACGCTCCGGCTTGCGAAAGCCGTCGCAACGCTCGAACAGGCCGACGATGGCGTCGGCCCCGAGCTCGAACGCGCGCCCGAGATGATCGGCTTCGCGCGCCGTCATCAAGGCCAGGTCGCGGCAGTCGTTCGGCACTTTCAGGCGCTTGCAGGCGGCGTCGATCCGCTCCAGGCCACGCACCAGGACGGCGAAACGCACCGCCAGCGTGTGGCCCTGTGCGGCGGCGGTGTCGATCACCGCCATCAAGCGGACACCCTTGTCCGCTTCCGGGGGAGTGTTGAACAAGGCGTCGAGCTCGGGCAGGATGCGCGCCAGCGCGCCGCAGTCGCGCAGTACGGCGAGCATGCGCGACGGGTGCTGTTCCATCAGGCCGCGCGCCAGCTCCTGCCAGACGCGTTCGGGCACGAGGGCATCGACCTCGCCCTCCGCCACCATCGTTTTCATCAGCGCCAGCGTTTCGTCGGCCACGCGAAAGTCCGCAAAGCGCGCGGCAAAGCGCGCCAGGCGCAGGATGCGCACCGGGTCTTCGGCAAAAGCGGCCGACACATGGCGGAAGATGCGCGCCGCGAGATCGCGCCGGCCGCCGTAGAGGTCGACGATGGTCCCGTCCTCGCCCTGCGCCATGGCGTTGATGGTCAGGTCGCGCCGCACCAGGTCGTCTTCGAGCGTGACCTCGGGCGCCGTATGAAACACGAAGCCGTGGTAGCCGGGCGCGGTCTTGCGCTCGGTGCGCGCGAGTGCATATTCTTCCTGGGTGTGCGGGTGCAGGAACACGGGAAAATCCTTGCCGACCGGACGAAAGCCGGCGGCCAGCATCGCCGCGGGCGTGGCGCCGACGACGACATGGTCGCGGTCCTGCACGGGCAAGCCGAGCAGCGCGTCGCGCACGGCGCCGCCCACGACATAGATTTTCATGCTCATGCGCGCGGCAGGTCGGCGTCGTGCAGCGGCGTGAGATCGGTTTCGGCCAGCGCTTCACGCACCCAGCGCGCCACGGCCGGATGGGCCAGCATGCGGTCGCAATAGCCTTGCAGGGCAGGCGCCAGCGCCACGCCATAGGTTTTAAAACGCATCACGACGGGGGCATAGAAGGCGTCGGCGATCGAGAATTCGCCGAACAGGAAGCCGCGGTGGCCGAAGCGCGATAAACACTCTTCCCAGATCTCGCAGATGCGGCCGATGTCGGCCTGGGCGCCCGGCGTGCGTCCGCGGCCCGGCAGGCTGGCCTGGATGTTCATCGACATGTCGTTACGCAGCGCGGCGAAGCCGGAATGCATCTCGGCGCTGACCGAACGGGCAAAGGCGCGCGCGGCCACGTCCTGCGGCCACAGGTGTTTATCCGGGAACTGCTCGGCCAGGTATTCGCAGATGGCCAGGCTGTCCCAGATCGTCATGTCGCCCGCCTGCAGCACCGGCACCCGGCCGGCATGCGAATAGGCGGCGATTTTCGCGGCGGTGTCGGGCTGGTCGAGCAGCAGGCGCACTTCGGTAAACGGAATGTTGAACGCGACCGCCGCCACCCAGGGCCGCATCGACCAGGACGAGATGTTCTTGTTGCCGATGACCAGCGTCAGGCCGGGCTTGCGCGCATTGTCGAGGGTAGTCGAGAGGGTCGGGTCGAGTTCCGTGGTCTGCATGGCGTTCCTGGTCGAGGGTTAGCGCCCGGCGCGGGTGCGCAGGCGGTCGAGCGGCTCGCTCGGCGCCAGGTAGTGCGGGGCGACCGTTTCGAGCGGGGTGAGCTTGATTCCCAGCGACGCCGCTGTCAAGTCCCCGATCGCCGGATCGAGCACGTTATCGACCTTCATCGAGTCGAGGTTGTCGCGCGTGAGAATCGGCTCGCCCGGCAGCAGTTCGAACACCCGCGCCTGCAACCGCGCCATGGCCGGCGGCAGCGCGATGACCGGGCGTTCGCAGCCGGCATAGCGTCCCGCCAGGCGCACCAGTTCGGCCAGGGTGTAGATGTTCGGCCCGCCCAGCTGATACACCTGGTGCGCGGTATGCGGGTCGCGCAGCGCATGCAGGAAAGCGGTGGCGACGTCGCCCACGTACACCGGCTGGAACGCGGCCGAGGCGCCGGCCAGCGGCACGAGCGGCAGGCGGCGCTGGAGTTTAGCGAACATGGTCAAGAAATGGTCGCCCGGCCCGAACACGACCGAGGGGCGGAAAATCGTGGCCGCCACCTGCGGGTGGCTGCGCGCGGCCAGTTCGCCGTCGGCTTTCGAGCGGCTGTACATCGACGCCCCGTCGACGCTCGCGCCGAGCGCGCTCATGTGGAGGTAGCGCGGCACGCCGACCGCGCCGCAGGCGGCGACGATACGGCGCGGCAGATCGACGTGGGCGCGCCGGAACTCGGGACCGTAGGGATGGGCGCGGCTGGCATGCAGGATGCCGACCAGGTTGATGGCCGCCGTTTTGCCGTCGAGTAGCGCGCGCAGGGCGGCGTCGTCGTGGATGTCGGCTTCGATCACGTCCACGCCCGGCAGCGTGGTCAGGTGCCGCACGCGCGCCGCGTGGCGGGTCGGCACCAGGGTCGGAATGCTTTCCTGGGCCAACAGCGCGACCAGGTGGCTGCCGATGAAACCGGAACCGCCGAATACCACCACCTTGGGGTCGCGCATGGGACTGCTCCTGTCAATGAAAGGCGGAGAAAGCGCTCAGGGTAGGCCCGCGCCCCCGGTGCGCGGCGTGATGGTGCCCAGGCGCGCCTTCAGCGACTGCGGGCGCTTGTCGAAGATGGCCGCGTAGTTGGTAGCGTTCGACATCACATTGCGCACATAGGTTCGGGTCTCGGAAAACGGAATCGTCTCGACGAACACGGCCCCTTCCATCGGCTGCTCGAGCAGACCGCGCCAGGTGCGCGAACGGGCCGGGCCGGCGTTGTAGGCGGCCGTCGCCAGCACCTGCGAGCCGCCATTGTTTTCGAGCACCATGTTCATGTAGTTGGCGCCGAGCGTGATATTCGTCCGTAGATCGCTCAGCATGCCGTGCACGAAATCGGCCAGGCCGATCTTCGCCGCCACCCACTTGCCGGTGGCCGGCATCACCTGCATCAGGCCGGAGGCGCCGACGCCGGAGCGGGCATCGGAAATGAAGCGCGATTCCTGGCGGATCAGGCCATACACCCAGGCCGTGTCGAGCGACAGGTTCTTCGCCGTCGGCTGCAGAATCTCGTTGTGCGGCGCCGGGAAGCGCTGGTTGTAGTCGAGTTCGGTACGGGTGCGCAGCGAGGTCTCGACCATGCGGTCGAGCAAGTCGTGGCGGCGCGCGTACTCGGCCGCTGCCAGCAGCTGGCGCTCGCTCAAGCCGCGCGTGGCCCAGTTCCATTCGCGGTTGCCCTCGGCGCGCAGGCGCAGGTCATAGAATTTCATGGCCTGGCGCAGCGCCGGCAATTGCGCCACCTGGTTCACTTCGTCCGGCGTCGCCGGCAAGGCGCCCGGCGGCGTCGTCACCAGCTGGCCCAGCTCCTCCATGGCGAGCTGGCCATAGAAATTGGCGGGCGTCGCGATGTGGCGGTACAGGGCCTCGGCATCCTCGCGCCGGCCCTGGTTGGCGTAAGCGCGCCCGAGCCAGTAGACCCAGCCCGATTCGTCGCGCAGCGGCGCAGGCATGGCGTCGATGGTGGCCGCGACCTGGCGCCAGTCGCCATGGCGCAGCGCGATGCGGGCTTTCCACTCGCGCTGGAAATTGGTCAGGGGCGCGCCTTCGGCACGGCGCCAGTACTCCGCCGCCTCCGGCACCAGCGCGATCGAGGCGGCCAGCGCCACCGTCGCCCAGCCGATCGCACGCTCGTCGGGCATGAATTTGCTGCTGTTCTTGTCGAGCGCGACGGTGGCCAGCTTGAGGCTGGTGCGCGCCATGCGGCCCAGCGCCACCAGGTAGATTTCGTGTTCAGCGCGGCTCGCGCCGATACCGCGCGCCATGGCGACAGCCGGCATGTCGACCGCTTGCGCGGCGCGCGTGTCGGATGCGCCCAGCAACAGGGCGATGCGGCGCGACGGGCCGGTGGCGCCCATTTCGCCGGCCAGGCGCAGTTGCGCCAGCAGCTCGGCTTCGGTCAGCAGGCCGGCTTGCGCCAGTTGCGCCATCAGCGCCGCGCAGCCTTCGCCATATGCGGGGGGATTGACCAGCAAGGTGCGCGCTTCGTCGATCACCCGTTCGCCGCGCGCGGCGCGCGCCAGCAGCGCATAACAGCGCACCTGCAGATCGTCGCTGCGCGCCGCTTGCGCCAGTTCGCGGTCGAAATTGGTCCAGTCGCGCGCGCGGCCCAGTTCGAGCAGCCAGTCGGTGCGCAGGCGGTCGGCCACGGCCGTGCCCTGGTGCCGCTGGAGGAGCGCGCGGATTTCGTCGGCGCCCGCCTCGCGCAGGCGCGGTTTGATACGATAATAGTCGACGTAAGGCGCCAGCACATAGTTGGGCAGGCGCGAGGACAGCGCATTGGCGCGCGCACTGTCGTTCTGGCGCGCCGCTTCGCGCAGCAAGAGGAAGGTATCGTCATCGACACGCGCGGCTTCGTTCTGCGGCGCGGCGCCGGCGGCGGCGGGAACGGTGGCGGCGCCCGGCACCGGCGGCACGCTCGCCGCGGGGGCTTCGGCCAGGGCGGACGCACTGGCTGCGGCAAGGACGGCGCCGGCTAGTAAACTTTTCGGAAGCAAAAACACAGCGTTTGGACCCTTCATCGAACCATGACCGGCACACCAAGGATACCATGCGCATCGGTTGCGCGACCAGATCAGCAGGCCAGCGGAACGGGGCCGGACGAGGCCATGCCACCCCGGTCCGGCGCGCCTGCGGCGAGTGGGGAAACGGCTGCGCCAGGCGCGATTGGCGCGGGCGTCGCGGCCCCTGAAAAAGATGCGCCAAAACAACAAACAGCGTCCGCGGATCCTGTGCCCGCGGCGACAGCGGCCAAGGCCGCGCTGCGGCGCCATTTGAAGGCCGAACGCGCCAGCCTCGACGGTCCCGGCAAGCGCGCGCGCGACGCGCGCATCGGCGAACAAATCCTTGCCTGGTGGCGCCGCACGCGCCCGCCCCTGCTGGCCGTGTACTGGCCGCTGAGCGGTGAACCGGACTTGCACGCCACGTACGCGCTGCTGGTGCGCGCCGGCGCGGCGCTGGCCTTGCCGGTGGTCGTGCAGCGCCATGCGGCGCTTGCCTTCGCTGCCTGGACGCCGGGCGAAACAATGGTGCTCGACCCGATGGGGGTCGCCGTACCGGCCGCGCCGCGCACGGTTGCGCGGCCGCCGGCCTTGCTGGTGCCTTGCCTCGGTTTTAACGCACAGGGTTATCGGCTCGGCTATGGTGGCGGGTTTTACGACCGCACGCTGGCCGACGGCGTGCGGCCGGCCACGCTCGGCGTCGCGTATGCCTGCCAGGCGATCGCATTTGACGCCGACAGCCACGACGTGCCGCTCGATCTCATCGTGACCGAGATGACGCAGGTGGAATAACCCAGGTCGGCCAGACGAAAAAAATCCCGGCGCGCGCCTGCGCACTGCCGGGATCGTCGTTGCGCAATGGCTTATTTTGCGAGCAGGCGCTGCCAGATGGCGGTGGTCGCCACGGCCTGGTTCATGCTGTAGAAGTGCAGGCCGGGCGCGCCGCCGGCCAGCAGCCGTTCGCACAGGCTGGACACCACATCCAGGCCGAAGGCCTTGATGGATGCACTGTCGTCGCCGAAGCTCGCCAGTTTCAGGCGTACCCAGCGCGGGATCTCGGCGCCGCACATGTCCGAAAAACGCATCAGCTGGGTGTAGTTCGTGATCGGCATGATGCCGGCCACGATCGGCACCTCGATACCCAGTGCGCGCGCATTGTCGACGAATTGAAAATAAGCGTCGGCATTGTAGAAATACTGGGTGATCGCGGCGTTCGCACCGGCCTTGATCTTGCGCTCGAAGGCGATCAAATCGTCTTGCGGCGAGCGCGCCTGCGGGTGCACTTCCGGATAGGCCGCGACCTCGATATGGAACCAGTCGCCGGTCTCCGCGCGGATGAACTCGACGAGTTCGTTCGCGTAGCGCAGTTCGCCCGCACCGCCATAACCGCTCGGCAAGTCGCCGCGCAACGCCACCAGGCGCCGAATACCCTGGTCCTGGAACTGCTGGAGGATGGTGCGGATCGATGCGCGCGTGGCGCCGACGCAGGACAGGTGCGGCGCGGCCACATGCCCGTCCGCCATGATGTCGAGCACGGTGTCGAGCGTACCCTGCTGGGTCGAGCCGCCGGCGCCGAAGGTCACCGAAAAATAGGTCGGCTTCAGTTCGGCCAGCTTGCGGCGGGTGACGCGCAGCTTTTCCGCGCCCTCGGGCGTCTTGGGCGGGAAAAACTCGATGCTGAAATTATGCGTTTCCATCGTTTTTAAGGAGCAAGGTGGAAAGCGCCCACGAAATCACGCTGTACAGGATCGCTGCCAGGAAGGCCGACCAGAATCCCGCCACCTCGAAGCCGTCGACCCAGTGCGACACCAGCCAGAACAGGATGGCATTGATGACCAGGATAAACAGCCCCATCGACAGCAGCGTCACAGGCAAGGTCAACAAGACCAGCACGGGGCGGATCAGGGTATTGACCAGACCCAGCACGAGCGCGGCGATCAGGGCCGTGCCGACATTGCTGACGGAAACGGAATGCATGAGGTAAGGCAGGGCCATCAAGGCGGCGGCATTGATCAGCCAGGTCAGGAGCAGACGCATGTTCAGCTTTCGTGGAGCGTTTTCTTGTTATGGGGAGCCTGTGGACGGGGGCGTCCACAGGCATGACACGCATCGGCGTCGATCAGTAACGGTAGTGATCCGGCTTGTACGGGCCTTCCTTCTTGACCGAAATATAAGCGGCTTGCTCTTCGGTCAGTTCGGTCAGCTGGGCGTTGAGCTTTTTCAGCTGCAGGCGCGCCACTTTCTCGTCCAGGTGCTTCGGCAGCGTGTAGACGCCGACCGGATAGTTCGCCGTGTTGGCGAACAGCTCGATCTGGGCGATGGTCTGGTTCGCGAACGACGAGCTCATCACATACGACGGGTGACCGGTGCCGCAGCCCAGGTTCACCAGGCGGCCTTCGGCCAGCAGGATGATGCGCTTGCCATCAGGGAAGATCACGTGGTCGACCTGCGGCTTGATGTTTTCCCACTCGTATTTCTTGAGCGCGGCGACATCGATTTCGTTGTCGAAGTGGCCGATGTTGCAGACGATCGCCTGGTCCTTCATGCGCAGCATGTGGGACTCGGTCAGGATGTGATAGTTGCCGGTGCAGGTGACGAAAATGTCACCATGTTCGGCCGCGTATTCCATCGTCACGACGCGGTAGCCTTCCATCGCCGCCTGCAGCGCGCAGATCGGATCGATTTCGGTGACCCACACTTGCGCCGACAGGGCGCGCATGGCCTGGGCCGAGCCTTTGCCGACGTCGCCGTAACCGGCGATGACGGCGACCTTACCGGCGATCATGACGTCGGTGGCACGCTTGATGCCGTCGACCAGCGATTCGCGGCAGCCGTACAGGTTGTCGAACTTCGACTTGGTGACGGAATCGTTGACGTTGATGGCCGGGAAAGCCAGCTTGCCTTCCTGGTGCATCTGGTACAGGCGGTGCACGCCGGTCGTCGTTTCTTCGGTCACGCCCAGGATCTGCGGCAGGCGCTTCGAGTACCAGTGCGGATCGACCGCGAGGCGGCCCTTGATCGCATTGAACAGGCAGATCTCTTCTTCCGAACCCGGCTTGTCGAGCACCGAGCCATCAGTCTCGGCGCGCGCGCCCAGGTGCAGCAGCAGCGTGGCGTCGCCGCCGTCGTCGAGGATCATGTTCGAGTACACGGCATTGCCGGCGGCGTCGTTCGGCCACTCGAAGATGCGGTGCGTGTATTCCCAGTATTCGTCGAGGGTCTCGCCCTTGACGGCGAACACCGGCGTGCCGACCGCGGCGATGGCGGCGGCGGCGTGGTCCTGGGTCGAGTAGATGTTGCACGATGCCCAACGCACTTGCGCGCCGAGGGCTTCCAGCGTGCGGATCAGCACGGCGGTCTGGATGGTCATGTGCAGCGAGCCGGTGATGCGCGCGCCTTTCAATGGCTGGGCAGCGGCGAATTCTTCTTGAATCGCCATCAGGCCCGGCATTTCGGTTTCAGCGATGCGGATTTCTTTCTCGCCCCAGGAGGCGAGGGAGATATCGGCAATGTGGAAGTCTTGGGTAGTTTTCAAAACGGCGCTCATCACGCCCTCCTTTCAGTTAGAAAAAGGTACGTGAGCGCAGTGTTGATGATCCGAGCCTGGCGAAAGAGAGTTCTTTCGTCGCAACGCTCCTCGGAACGGGGTAGTTTATCACGTCTTGGCGCGGCCGGCAGCGCCAGCGCCGGGCCCGGGCCGCCGTCAGGCGACGGCGACGTCGCCTGCGGACAACACCGTCGCACCCGCCTGCGCGAGCGGCAAGCGGATTTCGAAACTGCTGCCCAGGCCGGAACCGGGGCTGCTGGCCGTCACCGCGCCGCCATGCAGTTCGACCAGGCTTTTTACCAGCGCCAGGCCCAGCCCCAGGCCGCCATGCTGGCGTTCCGACGAGGTCTCCGCCTGCACATACAAGTCGAATAGATGCGGCAACAGGTCGGCGGCAATGCCCTGGCCATTGTCGGCGACACACAGCGTGGCCGCGCCGTCGCTCAGCGCCAGGGTCAAGGTGATGTGTCCGCCGGCCTTGGTGTAGCGGGTGGCGTTGCCGAGCAGGTTGCCGACGATCTGGATCAGGCGCGTCGCATCGCCTTCGACCATGCACGGCGCGGCCGGCAGCAGCACCTCGATCCGCTGCGACTTGCGCTCGGCCGCCGGCATGATCTGCTCGACGGCGGCGCTGATCACGTCGCGCAGGTCGACCTCGGCCATGACGATCGAAATCAAGCCGCGGCTGATGCGCGAGACGTCGAGCAAGTCCTCGACCAGGCGGCTCATGTGGCTCACTTGCCGGTTGATCAGGTCGCTCAGGCTGGCGGTCTGGGTGGCGACGCCGGGATTCTTCTTGAGCAGGTAGGCGGCCATGGCCGCGGCCGACAAGGGGCCGCGCAGTTCGTGGCTCAGCATCGACAGGAATTCGTTCTTCTGGCGATCGGCCGACATCAGCGAGGCGGCCTTTTCGTTGAGCAGGCGATTGAGTTCCTCGACCCGTTCGTTGGTCTGCTCCAGGCGCTGCGAAACAGCAACGAGCTCATCCTGGCGCTCTTGCAGCGCCGCCAGGGCATCGCTCAGTTCGCGGTTTTGCTGATGCGCTTCCGACAGCGCGACATTGGGCGGCAGCGAGACCCCGGTCACGGCCAGGGCGATCTCGTCGGCCGAATTGGCGCGGGCGCCGGGCGGCAGCGTCTTGCTGAGCAAGATGCGGGTGCCGCCCTTGCCGGTGTCGATATCGCATTCGTCCATGAAACGGCGCGCCGCCAGCAAGCCGCTGCCGCTGGGGCGCTGGGCGCGCTCGTCTTGCGCGAGCAGCGCCTCGAGTCCGTCGATCCCCGGTCCCTCATCCTCGATGGTCACCACCAGCCGGTAGCGTCCGGTGGTACCGGACAACAAGAAGCCGACCCTGCCCTCGCCTGCATAGCTGAACACGTTGCGCGCGAGTTCGGACACGACCGTTGCAATGCGGGCCTGGTCGTGCGACCCGAATCCGCAATGGGCCGCGATCTGACGGGCGCGCTGGCGCGAAGCAATGACATCCATCTCGCAAGCAACTGCGATCGTGAGGATGGGCTGAGACATGGTGTCCTTTCTGAGGATAGATCGACGTTTCCGCTATGGAAAGTCGAGAGGGGATGGGGGTAGTACCAGGGGCTTAGTCAAAATATAACTAATTTGCCGAATAGAAATTTGCAACGCGGAGTATGCGCTAGAAGCGGCGTGCGCGCCAATATTGTCAGGATTTTTCCAAATGCAGGAAACAACTTGTGCGGCCGCTGCGCGAGACAGCGGCCGCGTTGCACGGGACTGCGCGCCGCGGCGCCCCCGTGCAACGCGCGGATGACTTAGGCCAGGCCGGCTTCGGCACGCAGCAGCGCGGCCTTGTCGGTGCGCTCCCAGGTGAATTCCGGCTCTTCGCGGCCGAAGTGGCCGTAGGCGGCGGTCTTGGCGTAGATCGGACGCAGCAGGTCGAGCATTTGCACGATGCCTTTCGGGCGCAGGTCGAAATGTTCCATGACGAGCTGGGCGATCTTCTCGTCAGGAATCACGCCGGTCCCTTCGGTGTACACCGTGATATTGATCGGACGGGCCACGCCGATGGCGTAGCTGACCTGCACCTGGCACTGGCGTGCCAGACCGGCGGCAACCACGTTCTTGGCGACATAGCGCGCGGCATAGGCGGCCGAGCGGTCGACCTTGGTCGGGTCCTTGCCGGAGAAGGCGCCACCGCCGTGGGGCGCCGCGCCGCCGTAGGTGTCGACGATGATCTTGCGGCCGGTCAGGCCGCAATCGCCCTGTGGACCGCCGATGACGAAGCGGCCGGTCGGATTGACCAGGTATTTCGTGTTCTGCAGCCATTCGCGCGGCAGGATCGGCTTGATGATTTCCTCGATCACCGCTTCCTCGATCTGCGAGTGCGAGACATCCGGATGGTGCTGGGTCGAGAGCACGACGGTATCGACCGACACCGGGCGGCCGTCGACATAGCGCAGCGTGACCTGGCTCTTGGCATCCGGACGCAGCCATGCCAGGCGGCCATCCTTGCGCAGTTGCGACTGGCGCTCGACGAGGCGGTGCGCGTAATGGATGGCGGCCGGCATCAGCTCGGCGGTCTCGTCGCAGGCATAACCGAACATCAGGCCCTGGTCGCCCGCGCCCTGGTCGAGGTCGAGGCCGGCGCCTTCGTCGACACCTTGTGCGATGTCGGGCGACTGCTTGTCGTAGCAGACCATGACGGCACAACCCTTATAGTCGATGCCGAAATCGGTGTTGTCGTAACCGATGCGTTTAATAGTGTTGCGGGCAACGCCGATATAATCGACGTTGGCATGGGTCGTGATCTCGCCGGCCAGCACCACCAGGCCGGTGTTGCACAGCGTTTCGGCGGCGACGCGCGCACGCGGGTCTTGCTCGAGGATGGCGTCGAGGATCGCGTCCGAAATCTGGTCGGCGACTTTGTCGGGGTGACCTTCCGAGACGGATTCGGAAGTGAAGAGATAGTCGTTAGACATAGGGAAAGGCTCCAGTTACTGTTCAAAACTGCCGCAGCAACCCGTGCCTGCGACGCTTTAGCGACATTTATATTCCGCTTCGCAAGTTGTCTATTAACTCGGCGGATCCTGCGTAAAGTGGTATTTTACGCTCCTTTAAGAAATCTTTGGCGGCGGCGCCTGCTTCGTCCTGAACCCCGCTCAATCGCATGCTAGTTATTTTATTCAGAGTGTTGTCCGTCTTTCCACTGCCCATGCTGCATGCGCTGGGCAGCCTGCTGGGCTGGCTGGTCTACCTGTTGTCTCCTTCCTATCGGCGCCGCCTGGACGCCAATCTGGCCCTGGCCGGCTTCGCCACCCAGCGTAGCGCTGCTGTCGCCGAGGCCGGCAAAGCCATCGTCGAGCTGGCGTTCGTGTGGTGCGGCAAGCCGGAACGGGTTGCCCGTCATGCCACGGTCGAGAATTGGGAAGTGGTGCAACGCGTCCTCGACGCCGGGCGCGGAATTGTGTTCCTGACGCCACACCTGGGCTGTTTCGAGATGACCGCCCAGCAGATCGCGCTGCACACGGCGCTCACCGTCATGTACCGCCCGCCCAAGAAAAGCGCCCTGAAGCCGTTGGTCGAGGGCGCGCGCGCGCGCCACAACCTGCACTTGGCGCCGGCCAACCTGGCGGGCGTGCGGATCCTGGCCAAGACCCTGAAAAGCGGCCAGCCGATCGGTTTACTGCCGGACCAGGTGCCGCAGGAAGGCGAAGGCGTCTGGGCGCCATTCTTTGGCCGCCCCGCCTACACGATGACCTTGCCGGCGAAACTGGCACAGCTCGGCCGCGCCGACATTTTGCTGGTGTATGCCGAACGCTTGCCCAGGGGCCGCGGCTATGTCGTGCGCTTCGTGCCCTTCGAGGGCGATTTGTCCGGCAGCGCCACCGAACAGGCCGGCGCCATCAACCGCGCGATGGAGCAGCTGATCGCCCGCTGTCCGGCCCAGTATTTCTGGAGCTATAACCGCTACAAACAACCCGAGGGGGTGCCCGCGCCACAGGCCGAGGCCGTGGCATGAGGGTCCTGATCGCCTTCCTGTGGCTGCTGCACTGGCTGCCACTGCCCGTGCTCGGGCGTTTCGGCGCCGCCGTCGGCAGCCTGCTGTTCCTGGTGCTGGGCAAGCGGCGCCATATCGCGCTGACCAATTTACGCCTGTGCATGCCGGAACTGTCGGAAGCGGCGCGCCGCGCGCTCGCCCGTGAACATTTCCGCAGCTATTCGCGCAGCATCTTCGAGCGCTCGATCCTGTGGTGGGCGCCGGAAGCGCGCGTGCGCAAGCTGATCCAGGTCGAAGGCAGCGTGCCGCAAGCGGCGATGGAATCCGGCCCGACCATCCTGCTGTGCCCGCACTTCGTGTGCCTGGACGTGGCCGGCGTGGCGGCGCGCGTGATCCCGGTGTGCAGCATGTACGTGCCACAAAAGAACGCCGCCTTCGACAAGCTGCTGCGCCACGGCCGCGAACGCTATGGCCCGGTGCGCCTGGTGACGCGCAAGGAAGGCATCAAGCCGATCCTGCGCGCGCTGCGCGACGGCTTGCCCTACTTTATGCTGCCGGACATGGATTTCGGCGAGAAGGATGCGGAGTTCGTCCCTTTCTTCGGTGTGCCGGCGGCGACCTTGACGGCGCTGGGCCGGATCGCCGGCACGACTGGCGCGCAAGTCATTCCGGTGGTGGCGACCTTCCTGCCGAATTACCAGGGCTGGCGCGTGCGCTTTTATCCGGCCTGGGAAAATTACCCGGGCGACGACATGATCGCAGCGACGCGCCGCATGAACGCCTTCATCGAGGAGCGGGTGCGCGAAGCACCGGCCGAATATTTCTGGACGCATAAGCGTTTTAAAACCCGCCCGCCGGGCGCCCCTTCGCTGTACGACTGACTGCCATGAAACTCAAATTCACCAAGATGCAGGGCGCCGGCAACGATTTCATCGTGATCGACGCGATCAACCAGCACGTCGATTTCAGCACCGAACAATGGCAAGCCCTGGCCGACCGCCGCTTCGGCATCGGTGCCGACCAGATCCTGATCGTGGAACGCCCGACCCTGCCCGGCGTCGACTTCCGCTACCGCATCTTCAATAACGACGGCAGCGAAGTCGAACAATGCGGCAACGGCGCGCGCGCCTTCGCCCGCTTCGTCAGCGACCAGGGACTCAGCAGCGAACGCAGTATCCGGGTACAAACCATGTCCGGCATCATCGCCCCACGCCTGGAAGACGACGGCAGCGTGACGGTCGACATGGGCGCGCCGGTGCTGGCGCCGGCGGCGGTGCCTTTCGACAGCCAGCAGCTCGAAGGCATCGCCGAGGGGCGCGACACCTTGTGGCCGCTGACCCTGCAACATGGAGACGCCTTGTTGACGATCCCGGTCTCGGTCGTTTCGATGGGCAACCCGCATGCGGTGCAGACGGTGCTGGACGCCGACATGGCGCCGGTGGCCGAACTGGGGCCGCAGATCGAACGTCATCCGCGCTTTCCGAAGAAGGTCAACGCCGGCTTCATGCAGGTGCTGGGGCGTCACGCGATCAAATTGCGCGTCTTCGAGCGCGGCGCCGGCGAAACCCTGGCCTGCGGCACCGGCGCCTGCGCGGCGGTCGTGGCCGGGATCCGGCGCGGTCTGCTCGATTCGCCGGTCCGGGTGGCGGCACGCGGCGGCGAATTGTCGATCGCCTGGGCCGGTGAAGGGGAACCGGTGTACTTGAGTGGCCCGGCCGTCACCGTGTTCGAGGGCGAAATCAGTGTATGAAACGCAGCTTATAAAACGCAGTTTATGAGACGCAGTTTATAAGACGCAGCTTATAAGAGCCGGTTTATGACGCGGTGGATGCGGCGCGTCGATCGCAGGCGCCGGCGCTCGCTTCAGGCAGCCATGCCATACGACGTACTGCCATGCTCCGGCTTGCCTGCCGGTGCGAGCCTGCCATCGGCGGTGCCGGGCAGTGCGCCGGCCAGGGCGGCGTCGGCCATCAGGGTGCGCAGCCGGTACAGGCGCTGGCGGTAATTGCCTTCCGGTCCACCCGGGCCGCAGTCGACGTTCTCGAACAGGTGCACGATGCGGTCGAGCGCCTGGCGTTCCTGGGCCGTATCGACCATGACCAGACGCCGCTTGCTGCGGCCGTAGCTGGCGCGAATATCGATCACCAGGCAATGCCCCTGGTCCGCCTCCGTCACGTCGAGCAGCAGGGTTTCGGCGCGCGTCAGGCCAAACAGCGCCGCCAGTTCCAGTCGGGCCGCCAGCAAGGGATGGGGCGACAGGTCGCCGATACAGTGCAGCAGCGCGCCGGTCTCGGTATGCGCGCTGTCCATGGGACGCGGCGCGATCTTGCACAGGGCCGCCCCCGCCTCCGCATTGCCCTGCGCCGCCGCCTGCTGCAGCCAGAACACGGCGCGCACGTCATTGCTTTCGTTTTCGCGGCGCGCGCGCCAGGCATTGTTGCCGCACTCGAGCTGGGCGATCTCATAGCCCATGTCGGCGGCGCGCTCCAGGTGGCGCTGGGCGTCGCCGATATTGCGCTGGGAGAACTCGGGCTTCAGGTAAATGCGCGACAAGGCATACCAGGCCTCGGCCAGGCCCTGCTCGCCCGCCAGCAGCAGCCAGCGGATCGCCTTTTTGAAATTGGCGGCGCCGCTGCCCCCTTGCACCCGGGTGCCGTCGACCTGCATGCGTGCATACCAGAGGCCGATCGCCAGCTGCGCATGGCGGTCGTGCTCGGCCGCAGCCATTTCCCAGAAAGCATGAATCTCGTCGCTATCCGCGTCGTGGCCGGCCTTGCCGTCCCCCAGCAGGCGCGCCGTGCGCGACAGGAGTGTGACTTCGCCCGGTGCCAGGCGCTGGATCTGCTTGCCGCCGCCGCCCTGCACGAGGGCACGCGCCAGCGGCAGCGCGCGCGCGAGGTAGTCGCCCCAGGCCTGGGCCGTCCAGCTCTGGTCGAGCAGCGCAAATTGCGCCTCGGCCAGGCCGTTGTCGGCGGCCCGGTGCAGCCAGGGCTGCCCGGGCGCGGCCGGGGCAAGCGGCGCCGCGCCGGCGCCGCGCGCGGCCGCCTGGCCGGCGCGCCCGGCGACGGATGGGTTGCGCTGCTGCGGCGCAGCAAGGGCGTGCGTAGTGGTTGACGCGATACGCGCGGCGATCTCGGGCCGGCGCGCGAGCAGCCATTGGGCGTCCGCGAAACCGGCGCGCGCCGCTGCTTCGAGTGCCTGCAAGGCCTTGGCCTGCAGCGCCTCGGGCGCCGCGTGGCCGTCTTCGAGCAGCAACTGGGCCAGCACCAGGCCGGCACGCACGTTGCCGCCATCGTAGGCGCGTTCGTACCACGGCGCCAGCGGGGTCGGATGGGCACGGGCCAGGTCGAGCGGGATGTGGCTGCCGATCAGTTCGCACGACTCGGCGCATCCCTGGCGTGCCGCGCGGTCGAGCCAATGCAGGGCCGTGGGCAGGCTGCAGGGCAGACCGGCGCTGCCGAACAGGTAGCGCTTGCCCAGTGCGAGTTGGGCGTCGGCGCGGCCGCTGCGGGCGCCACGAATGATCGCCAGTTCTTCACGATTAGCCATCGGTCGTCTTCGTCAATTGGGTAGGAGGCGTGGTGCGGGTAGGATCGGCGAAAGACCACGACGGGAAGGCTGTCGCAGGCAAAGTTGCCAATATACAAGAAGTTCGCGGATCGCGCCCACACCCCTTCGGTTCAAGGAAAGTCTAAGCCAGCGCCAGGGAGCAAACGTCCCGAAGCGCGTGAAGGTTGATATCGAACAAGCGCATCGAAACGATGCGGAACTCGATTACCTTGCAGTGCATCAAGCACAAAAAGAGGGCATGAGCCGGGACGAAGCGTTTCGAAAATACAACAGCACGATTGGTTAAATTGGCTTTCCACCAACTCCAACAGCCATAATTAACAAATCCGGCAATCTTGACGCGTTATGCATTTAAGGTTCACTCGTCCGAGTGTTCAGCAAACAAAGTCTCAACGCTCTTTGGATTCCGATTCATCTTCTAAGGAAACAAATAAATGAAAAAATCTCTGATGGCAGTCGCACTCGTCGGCGCCTTCGCCGGTGCTGCCCATGCACAGACCGCCGTTCAAATCTACGGCACCATCGACGCAGGCATCCAGAAGCAGTCGAACCAGACGCTGTCGATCGGCAAGCGCGCTTCGAACACCCTGGGTTTCAAGGGCACTGAAGAGCTGGGCAACGGCCTGAAGGCACTGTTCCAACTGGAAATTCGTTACGAGCCGGACACCGGTACCCAGGAATCGGGTCGCGTCGGCACCACCGTCGTTCAGCGTCCGCTATTCCAGGGCCAGAGCCGCGTCGGCCTGCAGGGTGACTTCGGTATGGTCCGCATCGGTCGCGGCCTGACCCCGTACCAGGAAACCGTCGGCGCCTTCGAGCCGTTCCACTCGCTGCCTAACCAGGCTGGTTTCTACACCGACGTCGCTGTCGCCGGCTACAACTCGGCACCGCTGGATCCACAGGGCTTCTCGAACAACCGTTGGGCCAACGGTTTCTGGTACAACTCGCCAGTCGTGAGCGGCTTCCAGATCAACACCGCGATCGCTTCGAAAGAAGCCAACGGCGGCTTCGTGGTCGGTCGTGGCACCTCCGCTGCGCCACAATACCCAGTCGGCGCACAGGCAACCGCGAACCCGTTCTCGGTGTCGGCAACCTACAACAACGGCCCAGCCGCGATCATGCTCGGTTACGAGCGTAACGCTGTCGAGTCGAAAGTCATGTCGATCGGTGCTTCGTTCATGGCAACGCCTGAACTGAAACTGCTGGCGCTGGCTACCCGTCAAGACCAGGAAAACACGGTCTTCGCAAATCCAAAGACCAAGGCATGGGTCCTTGGTGCGAACTACACCGTGGGTCCAGGCAAGTTCCTGGCCGGTTATGGTCAGAAGGATCCAGACGGCATCACCGCCAAGACCAAGCAGATGTCGCTGGGCTACGAGTACAGCCTGTCGAAGCGTACCTACGTCTACGTCGACGCATCGCGCAAGAAGACCCCGCTGCCAGCGAACGTCACTTCGCGCGGCACGACCAACTACTACGATCTGGGTGTGAACCACTCGTTCTAAGCTGATGCGGACGCAAGTCCGCTACGTTTGAGACAACAGGGCAGGTACCGGCAACGGTCCTGCCCTTTTTGCATGCTGAGCGGCCTGGCGCGCCAGTCGATCCGTTGTTTTTATGCAACTATCGGCGTCTACCTGAGTGCTTGTGTATACAGGGCGCCGGGCCGATGGCATATTTGCAAGGCAGAATTTTTATGCTTTCGAAAATAAACAATAGTGGAGACGCAATGAACAAATGTTTGATCGCCGGCCTGATCGGCTCCTGCTTCGCCATCCCTGCTCTGGCCCAGACCAATGTCCAGATCTACGGTATCGCCGATGCCGGCGTGATGTGGCAAAAGGGCGGCCCGACCAAGATCATCAGTGGCGGCGCCGACGGTTCGCGCATCGGTTTCAAGGGCACTGAGGAAATCGGCAACGGCTTCAAGGCCATCTTCAACCTGGAAGCGCGCGTCGAACTCGACACCGGTACCCAGCAGCCGACCCTGATCAACGACAACCAGGGCCTGTACCTGACGCGCGGCATGCAGGCGATTCCGGCACCGATCCTGCAAGGCTTGCGCACCACGATCCAGGCGCCGGGCGCGCCGGCCGTGAATCCGGAAAAAGCCCTGTTCGACCGCACCGCGATGGTCGGCCTGATCACCCCGGTCGGCGCCGTGCTGATCGGCCGCATGTACACCCCTGGCTATGAAGTCTTCGCCGCCGCCGACGCCTTCGAATCGGGCACCGCCGGCACCTGGGGCGGCATCACCGGCGGCACCGCCGGCTTCACCGCGCTGGGCGCGGACATCCGCTCGCAGAAAGCGATCCAGTACCGTATCGCTCACCCGTCGGGCTTCGGCGGTTCGGTCATGTACGGTGCGCGCAATTCGGGCTACCTCGGCCGCTACAACAAGTTCCGCGCGGGCGCCGTGACCTACAAGGCCAACGGCTTCGACGCCGGCATCGGCTACAACCACGGCTACGACCAGCAAAACCGTCCGAGCCTGCGCACCCTGACGGTCGGCGGTTCGTACACGATGGACGCGTTCAAGTTCTTCGCCGGCTTCCACAGCCAGCGCAACACCAACTCGGTGCTGCTGGCCGACTACACGGCCGGCTGGGATGGCGCCATCGTCCCGATCCTGACGGCGCAAGGTGTCCCCGCCGCCAACCGCACCGCCCTGCGCGGCGTGTTCCTGAACGCCATCACGGCCAACACCCAGCAAGATGCGCGCAGCTACCAGCTCGGCATGCAGTACCGCCTGGGCAGTGGCCGCGTGACCGCGTCCTACGCGCACCAGAACGACCGTACCGCGTCGAACAGCGATGCCGACCTGTTCGCCATCGGTTATAACTACTTCCTGACCAAGCGTACCGACCTGTACACCGTCGCCGGTTTCATCAAGAACCAGAACGACGGCCAGTACACGCCGGGCACCGCCGGTTCGCCGGGCGGTTTCACGAAGGTGCCGGGTGAAGACGGCCGTGCCTTCCAGGTCGGCGTTCGCCACCGTTTCTGATCGCACCGATCAGTCAACAAGGCGCCCGCGGGCGCCTTTTTTTGTGTCTACCGCCCCTCCCCGCTGCGGTAGAATTGCGCACCCCTTATTTCTTGCAAGATTACCGATGACCGTCACCCTGGACTCCGCCGCTGTCGCCCTTTACCTGGCCGAGCACCCGCGCTTTTTCGAAGAACATGCCGGCCTGCTGGGCGAGGTCAAGCTGTCGAGCCCACTGACCGGTAAAGCCGTGTCGCTGCAGGAACGCCAGATGGAAGTCATGCGCGCCAAGTACAACGCGCTCGAGCTGCGCATGGCCGACCTGCTGCGCACGGCCACCGACAACACCGTCATCCTGAACCGCTTCCACGCCTGGCACCTGGCGCTGTTGAAGTCGGCCGGCGGCGCGGCCATCGCGCGCGACCTGGTCGATGGCCTGGTCGAACACGTCGGCGTGCCGCAGGCGACGCTGCGCCTGTGGAATGTGCGCCCGGAACACGCGGATGCCTGGTTCGCCGGCGACGTGGCCGAGGATGCGCGCCTGTTCGCGGCCAGCCTGCGCGCGCCGTATTGCGGCGCCAACAAGGATTTCGAGGCGGTGCGCTGGCTCGACGCGGCCGACGGCGTGCGCTCGACCGTGCTGCTGCCGCTGACGCAGGACGGCGTCACCTTCGGCTTGCTGGTCATGGGCTCGCACGATGCCGAGCGCTTCAGCCCGGCGATGGCGACCGACTTCCTGGTCCAGCTCGGCCAATCGGCGAGCGCCGCCCTGGCCCCGCTGCGCGCCTGACAGCGACAGCATGGACAGCGCGCGCGCAGACTGGGCCGGGCGCTACCTGGGCGAACTGGCGACGCAGCGCCAGTTGTCCGGGCACACCATCGCCGCCTACCGGCGCGACCTGGCCGAGCTGGCCACGCTGGCCGGCCACGACGACTGGCCCCAATTGACCCATGCCGACATGCGCCGCTTCGCCGCGCGATTGCATGCCGGCGGCCAGGAACCGCGCTCGATCGCCCGTAAATTGTCGGGCTGGCGCGGGTTTTACCAGTGGCTGTCGCGCCAGATGGCCTTGCCGGCCAACCCGGTCGAAGGCGTGCGTGCCCCGCGCCGTCCCAAGACTTTACCGAAGGCACTGGCCGTCGATGCCGCCGTCCAGCTGATGGAAGCGAACCGCCACGCCCACCCGGAGCCGGCCGAACTGTGCAACCGCGCGATGTTCGAGCTGCTGTATTCGAGCGGGCTGCGGGTGTCGGAACTGGCCGGGCTCGACCTGGCGTATGCGAGCGGCGCCGCGCACACCTCGCTCGGCTGGCTCGATCTGGCCGCCGGCGAAGTCGTGGTCACCGGCAAGGGCAACAAAATGCGCCGGGTGCCGGTCGGCGCCCCCGCACGCGAGGCCCTGGCCGCCTGGCTGGCGGTGCGGCCGCCGGCCGCCGACGGCGGCCCCGCCCTGTTCCTGTCCAGCCGCGGCGCGCGCATCAGCCCGCGCGTGGTGCAGCAGCGCCTGAAGACCCATGCGCTGCTGAGCGGCTCGCCAGTGCACGTGCACCCGCACGTGCTGCGCCATTCATTCGCCTCGCACCTGCTGCAATCGTCGGGCGACCTGCGCGCCGTGCAGGAATTGCTCGGCCATGCCAGCATCACCTCGACCCAGGTGTATACCGCGCTCGACTTCCAGCATCTTGCCGCCGTGTATGACCGCGCCCATCCGCGGGCGAAAGCGAAGTAGACAAAGGTTCGCCTGAGCTGGCGCAAAGACCGGTGCGGTTGCTGTGGCAGATTGCAAATTACGGCATAATCTTCGGCTTCCTTCAGCCGACTGAACCGCGCACACTATGTCCCCCATCCCGACCACCATCCTCACCGGCTTCCTCGGCGCCGGCAAGACCACCCTCCTCAACCGCATCCTGCGCGAAGAGCACGGCCTGCGCATCGCCGTCATCGAGAACGAATTCGGCGAAGAAAATATCGACAACGAAATCCTGGTGCAGGATAGCGGCGAGCAGATCGTCGAGATGAACAATGGCTGTATCTGCTGCACCATCCGCGGCGACCTGGTCGTCGCGCTCACCAGCCTGGCGCAAAAACGCGCGGCCGGCGAGATCGATTTCGACCGGGTCGTCATCGAAACGACGGGCCTGGCCAATCCGGGACCGGTGGCCCAGACCTTTTTTGTCGATGAGGAAGTGGGCGCCCACTACATGCTCGACGCGGTGGTGACGGTGGTCGACGCGCGCCATGCGATGGACCAGCTGGACCGCCACGAGGAAGCCCAGCGCCAGGTCGGATTTGCCGACAAGATCCTGCTCTCGAAGCTGGACCTGGTCGATGCCGCCACCCTCGAGACGCTCAAGACCCGCCTCGCCCGCATCAACCCGCGCGCGCCGATCTCGACCTCCGACTTCGGCCGTGCCCCGCTGGCCGAGGTGCTCGACCTGCGCGGCTTCAATTTGAACGACAAGCTCGAACTCGACCCGGATTTCCTGGCCGCCGACGACCATGAGCACGCGCATCACGACCACGATCACGTGAATACCGAGGCTTGCCAGCACGACCACCACCACGCCCACCACAGCGACGACATCGCCGCCTTCGTGTTCCGGAGCGAGCGTCCGTTCGACCCGGAACGGCTCGACCAGTTCCTCGGCAGCATGGTGCAAGTGTTCGGCCCGAGCATGCTGCGCTACAAGGGCGTGCTGGCGATGCAAGGCGCCGAGCGCAAGGTCGTGTTCCAGGGTGTGCATCAAATCATGGGCAGCGACCTTGGCGCAAAGTGGGACGCGGATGAGCCCCGTGGCAGCAAAATGGTGTTTATTGGTAAAAATTTACCAAAAGACGTATTTATCCGCGGATTGGAACAATGTTTGGTATAAACTATCCCGGTTTAGCGGTACCGGTTGCGCGCCAAGAGGAATGTGACGGGTACTGAGGATGCACCGCTGCCGAAGCCCGGCAGCGAAGACGGCGGGTCGACCAGGCCGTCATGGCAGCAGCAAGGGCGCCGCACCCTTGAGTTCAGGGTGCTACGGCTGAGCTAGCTGATAAAATGAAAACCTCTGTCGTATCGAAGGTAAGTGAAGTCATGACTAAAACAACGAAACCGAATGCCGCTCAGGCCGAAGACCGACTCTTGACGGAAGATGAAATTCGGGCGATGGGCGAAGAGGACTACATGAACCCGGCCCAGCTCGCGTTCTTCAGGGACCGCCTGCAGCAGCTCGAGAAGGAACTGCTGAAAAACGCCGGCGAGACCACCGAGCACCTGCGCGAAACCGTGCTCGTTCCCGACCCGGCCGACCGCGCCACCATCGAGGAAGAACACGCCCTCGAACTGCGCACCCGCGACCGCGAGCGCAAGCTGCTGAAGAAGGTGCAGCAGTCGCTGGCCTCGATCGACGGCGGCGACTACGGCTGGTGCGAAGAAACGGGCGAGCCGATCGGCATCCCGCGCCTGATCGCGCGTCCGACCGCCACCCTGTCGCTGGAAGCCCAGCAACGCCGCGAACTGAAGCAAAAGCTGTACGGCGACTGATTTTCGGTCCGCCTCCCCCAAAAAAGCATGCGCCCGGCGCATGCTTTTCTTTTTTTAGCTCCCGATCGGCGCCACGCGTGCGATCAAGAAACTTTCCCATGAGATACACTAGCGCTGGCCCGTAGCCGCTTTGCGCGGGCGCACGTGTGCGCAGGACGGCGCGGGCACGTCCATGCTACCGTCATGGATGAGCGCCTCGACCACCGCTGCGCCGGATCACCGACAGGATGACGTGGGCATATTTTCCTTCTTGAAGAAAAAACCCGAGCCGGCCGCGCTGCCGGTGGCGTCCCCACGCGCCGATGACAGCGCGCGCCTGGCGCTCGAGGCCGACCGCGCGCGCCAGCGCGAGATCGCGCGCGCCACCGCCGCCAAGATCGACGCCATCGAACTGGCCATGACCACCGATTTCTTCGACGATGCCGAAGCGCGCTGGGGCGACGTCCGGCGCGCCCCGGCCGCCGCCGGCGCCGTGCTCGGCGACAGCGCCGAGACCGAGCTCGTCACCCTGGCCGAGCAGCCCGATGCCGCCGCGGCGCCGGCCAGCGCGCCGGTGGTCGAGGAAAGCGCGATCCTGTATGCCAACGGCCAGGCCGCGCTGGCCGAGCAGATGCTGCACGCCAGCCTGGGCGAGCTGGACCGCGCCGACCGCCAGCCCTGGTGGATGCTGTTCGACCTGTACCAGGCCGGAGGGCGCGAAGCGGAGTTCGACAGCATCGCCATCGACTACGCGAGCCAGTTCGAAACCTCGCCGCCGGCCTATGTCAACCGGTTGCCAGCCAGCACGCCACAGCAAGCCCAGGCCGGGATCGCGCCCGCGCTGCGCTTCACGGGCAGCATCGACCGCGACGCCGGGGCCGCCCTGCGCGCCCTGCACGCTGCCCCCGGCACGCCGGCGCGCCTCGACTTCGGCGGCGTCACGGGCGCCACGGCGGCCGGCTGCGCCGACTTGCTGGCGGCCTTGCAGGGCTTGCGTGCCACGCGCCGCGCGCTGGTGCTGGCCGGCGCCGACGCTTTGCTGGCGGTACTGCGGCCGATGCTGGCCATCGGCGAGCGCGGCGCCGGAGAAGCGCCCTGGCTGCTGCTGCTGGAACTGCTGCAACTGCTGAACCGCGAAAAGGATTTCGAGGAAACGGCGATGGATTACTGCGTCACCTTCGAAGTCTCGCCACCCTCGTTCGAGACGCTGCCGCAGGCGCACCAGGCCAGCGTGGCCGGCAGCGCCGGCATGGTGGCCGAACAACGCTTCATGTTGCCGCCCGTGATAGACGGCGAGACCGGGAACTTGCTGGCGGCGATCGCGTCCTACGCGGCGCTGGATCCGGCCGGCCCGGTCGTGCTCGACTGCGCACGGCTGGTGCGGATCGACTTCGCCGCGGCCGGCCAGTTGCACGCCTGCCTGCGGCGCCTGGCCATTGACGCGCGCCGCATCGAGTTACGCGAACTGAACCACATGGTCGCGGCCCTGCTGCGCCTGTTGAACTACGGCGACTGCGCGCGCCTGTACGCACACACGTATTAAGAACCTATCCCAGTAGGGAATGAGTCGTTGCTGACGCGCCTGACAAGCGGCTGCTGCGTTGCTTGTCGTTGCATGGCTCGCCATGCGGCCTCCTCGCGCCTTGCCCCCGCTTGCCATGCATCGTCATCAACTTCCTCCTCCCTACTGGAATAGGTTCTAAGCACCTGCCGTCGCGTTCGAGCCGGCCTGTCTTGCAATTTTGTGCAACACCCCCACTTGCGGAGGGCTAGTTAATCATGAGGCAGATATGGAACAATTTCACGGCACCACCATCGTCAGCGTGCGGCGCGGTACCCAGGTCGCCCTCGGCGGCGACGGCCAGGTCACGCTCGGCAACGTCGTCATGAAGGGATCGGCACGCAAGGTCCGCAAGCTCTACCAGGGCAAGGTCTTGTGCGGCTTCGCCGGCGCCACCGCCGACGCGTTCACCCTGCTCGACCGCTTCGAAGCCAAACTGGAAAAGCACCAGGGCAACCTGCTGCGCTCCTCGGTCGAACTGGCCAAGGATTGGCGCACCGACCGCATGCTGCGCAAACTCGAAGCCATGCTGCTGGTGGCCGACCGCGAAACGACCCTGATCATCACCGGCAACGGCGACGTGCTCGAACCCGAAGACGGCATCGGCGCGATCGGCTCCGGCGGCATCTACGCCCAGTCCGCGGCCAAGGCGCTGCAGGAAAACACGGACCTGGCTCCCGCCGATGTCGTGAAAAAGGCGCTGACCATCGCCGGCGAACTGTGCATCTATACCAACCTGTCCCACATCATCGAATCGCTGGACTGACCGGCGCGCATACCATGAACATGACTCCCCTTGAAATCGTCTCGGAACTGGACAAGCACGTCGTCGGACAGGGCAAGGCCAAGCGCGCCGTCGCCATCGCCCTGCGCAACCGCTGGCGCCGCCAGCAAGTCGACGAGCCGCTGCGCCACGAGATCACCCCGAAAAACATCCTCATGATCGGCCCCACCGGCGTCGGCAAGACCGAGATCGCGCGGCGCCTGGCCAAGCTGGCCGATGCGCCCTTCATCAAGATCGAAGCGACCAAGTTCACCGAAGTGGGCTATGTCGGGCGCGACGTCGACACCATCATCCGCGACCTGATCGACATCGGGGTGAAACAGACCCGCGCCAGCGAAATGAAGAAGGTGCGCCAGCTGGCCGAGGACGCGGCCGAAGACCGCATCATCGACATCCTGGTGCCGCCGGCGCGCGACTTCGGGTTCAACGTCAGCGCCGCCGCCGAAGCCAAGGAAGGCGACAGCACGCGCCAGACCTTCAGGAAACGGCTGCGCGAGGGTGCGCTCGACGAGCGCGAAGTGGAAATCGAAGTCGTCGATGCCGCGCCGCAGATGGAAATCATGGCCCCGCCCGGCATGGAAGAAATGACGGAGCAGATCAAGTCGATGTTCGCCGGCGTCGGCGGCACGCGCAAGAAAACGCGCAAGATGAAGATCAAGGACGCGATGAAGGTGCTGGCCGAGGAAGAAGCGGCGCGCCTGATCAACGAAGACGAGATGAAACAGAAGGCGATCCACAATGTCGAGAACAATGGCATCGTCTTCCTCGACGAGATCGACAAGATCGCGACCCGCTCCGAGCATGGCGGCGCCGACGTCTCGCGCGCCGGCGTGCAGCGCGACTTGCTGCCGCTGGTCGAGGGCACGACCGTGAACACGAAATACGGCATGATCAAGACCGACCACATCCTGTTCATTGCTTCGGGCGCGTTTCACCTGGCGAAACCGTCGGACCTGATTCCCGAGCTGCAGGGCCGCTTCCCGATCCGGGTCGAACTCGAATCGCTGTCGATCGACGATTTCAAGCGCATTTTGACCAGCACCGATGCCTGCCTGACGACGCAGTACGAAGCCCTGCTCGGCACCGAGGGCGTGCACTTGAGCTTCTCCGAGGACGGCATCCACCGCCTGGCCGAGATCGCGTTTGCCGTCAACGAGCGTACCGAAAACATCGGCGCGCGGCGCTTATATACGGTGATGGAAAAGCTGCTCGAGGAAATCTCGTTCCACGCCAGCGACACGCCGGATAAGCAGATCACGATCGACGCGGCCTATGTCAACGAGCGGCTCGACGTGCTGTCGGCCAACGAAGACCTGTCGCGCTACGTGCTGTAAACAAGGAGAGGACGATGGCGAACAAGGCATTGGCGACGCGGCAAAAGATGATGCTGCGCGTCGCTCCCGTCCAGCAATCGAGCAAACCGCGCAATCCGGTCGCGGCCCTGGCCAAGGCGCGCGCCGCCGGCGCCCATGCCAAGCCGCTGTCCACCGAGCGCCAGGCAGCCAAGCGCCAGCTCAAAAAGGCGCCGCTGGTGCCCGAAGACGAGGAATAAAAAAGGGCACGCTGCTCGGCCGGAGAAGCATGCCCCCTTGCATCGCTTACGGCTGGCTGGCCGTGCCGCACCTGGCGCTGTAATACGCCTTCTGGCCCTGGGCGCGCACCGCTTGCGACAGCGCCAGCGCTTCGCCTGCCGCGCCCTTGACGGCCGCGAAGGCGGTCGCGGCCTGCGCGAGACCGGCCAGCGTCTGCTCCGCCGCCGGATTGCCCGCCAGCGCCAAACCAAACATCGCCGACACGGCCAGTTCGGCCGCCAGCTCGTCGAGGGTCGATGCGGTCACGCCCGCGACCGCCGCTTCGGCTTGCGCGATCGTGGCGCGCGCGACGGCCAGGGTTATCGCCGCCTCCCTGTCGGTCGCGATCCTGGTGAGGAAGTCGAGGGCAAGCGCGCTTCCCGACTTGTTGATCAAGTCGCCGAGGTGGATCAGGGCGGCGTTCTTCGCATTGAACACGGCGCGGCTGGCCCGCGCGCTGTGGACGAAGTCGATCAGCGGCTGGACCGCGATCTCGCTGCCGATAAAGCCCAGCGTGGTGACGATCTCCGGCAGGAACTCGTCATGCTTTTCCGGCTCATTGACCAGCCATTCGAGCAGGCGCCTGGCATCGGCCTCGGTGTATTGCGACGCGGCCAGGTAAGGAATGCCCGCGATCCAGTGCTGGGACACGAAGGCGCGCACATCCTGCGGCGGCTGGACCAGCGCGCCCAGCGCGCAGCTCGACGCCATCACGGCACCCTCCAGGGCGACCGGGCCGGCCAGGTAAGCCGCCGACTCGGCACCGTTGACGACATTGTGATCGACGCCGACGCTGGGGAACATCACGGCCCGCGGGTCGTCCGTACGGTGGCCCAGGCCGGTGTTATGGCCATACTCGTGGACCCAGATCAGCCCTTCCTGGTTGGCGGTAAAGCGCACGGCGGCCAGGTTGACGGTCGGGCTGCCGACCGGGGCACAGCCGATGATCGAGCCGCCCGGGCCGCCGCACCAGCGAATCGCCTGGACGATCTTGACCCCGGTGCCGGCATTGAGCAGCGCGGTCAGGTCGGCCTCGGTCTGGATGGTCGCCGGTATCCCCGCAGGCAACACTTGGACCGGCCCGTTGCGTACGAAGCGGACCGGGGTCGCGACGTCCGCGGGCGAGTCGTCGCTCTGGAGGATGGTGCCCATGTCGCCCAGGATGCGGTCGGCATCGGCGTCGCTCAATGCCACGCTGCTGTGGCGCTGCACGGTCACTTGCACGGTCCGGATCGTGACCGGCGGATTGACCACCAGGTAATCGACGTACAGCGAAATATCCGAATTCCACTCGATATTCACCCAGATGTCGACGCCGCCGGCGCGCGGCGCCACATTGTGCAGGGTGTAGCGCGCGCCGCCGATGAACTTGCCGGCGTCCACGTCCGGCCCAGCGCCTTCTCCGATCGCGACGAACACCTTGGAGCGCGGATTGACATCTCCCCAGTTGAGCAGGAGCTTCCACTGGCCACGGCGCGCGCCCCAGTTGTGACGGTAGGTGAAGCCGGTGCCGCTCAGCTCGGGCTGGGGCGCGGCGGCGCCGAACAGGGGCTGCATCTCCCCTTGACGGGCCTCTTGCGTGGCCTCGGCAAAGGGGGCCGCGAAGGCCGAGGGAGTGAGGCCGCTCTCCCCTTCCTGCCGGGCCCGGGTCGTTGGCATCATTTCAGGGGTTTGAATCTGATTGTTTGACATGACCATCTCCTTGGTTGTTAAGCCGTATGCCTATGGTTGACCCAGGGCGTCAAGCAAGCGCCGAGTCAGTTCGCCAGAACCGAACCCCTATGAATCTAATTGAACTTTTTTGATGCTGAGCTCGACTTAATCAAGTCAAGGTGGAAGGGGAAATTGATTAGAGTTTGAAGTTTCCCAACACCATTATTTTTCTAGGGAAGCGCTGATTTATTCCGTGCCGACCGTTTCGCGGGCCTGCCCAACCTGAGACAATAGCAGCACGTTCACCAGTACCCCTACGATCATGCAGAGAAGTTTTTCCGACCTTGAATACGCGGC